>JACCDO011523301.1_pt1 | contig 23835 bp, 13 predicted proteins | sample 7446101 | NCBI WGS metagenome assembly JACCDO01 (sample SAMN15323440, study PRJNA562643) | freshwater metagenome | isolation source: river surface water | place: USA:Blue River Watershed | collected 2017-08-16
CGCGTCTTTTCAGATTGGCTATCCGCCTCACCGACCAGCGTCTTTTCTGTTTGGCCGTCTAACCCACCAGCGACCAGCGTCACTTCGTCGTCGGTGAACAAACTCATCGAACTTTAAGTTTGGTTTACCTCTCTCCCTTGATTTTTTGACGATTTTTACCGACTCGGTACCGGTCAGCAGTTTGAAATAAAATAAAATAATAAAATAATAGTAACCTGCGTTGAAATAGCGAGCCCAGCACGCTTGAACTGCAATCGTTCGGCTATTCTATCTATACAGCACGATTTTAACCCGACACTGCGGTCCCGGTACCAGCGGGTCGAAAGTTCCTTGCTCAGAATCTGCATCAGCATTCGCCACCTACATATATAACAGGTTCCATCAGTTGTAGAGAGCCTCATTAAGTAATCATTACTTTATTGAAGCTATTCCTAGTTATCACTTAGACTAGAATCGTATCGGAATAATATGCTGGCGCACAGGGATCTGTTTTTCTTCTCAATGGTGATACTTGCTTTAATGAGTAATGCTATGAATAATAATGTACCTAAAACATCAAATCAACAAATGAAGAGTCAAATGAAGAATGCAGCAATTGGTTTACTTGGGGTAAGCGCCCCGATTGGCAAGTACATTCTTGATGGTCCCGATTTTCAAGAAAAAGTATCGCTTACGGGTAAAATAGTTGCAATTACTGGAGCCTCTTCGGGTTTAGGCTTAGTAAATGCAATTACATTAGCAAAGTTAGGTGCAAAAGTTTACATGCTTAATCGTGATTTATCAAAATCTGCCCAAGCAATAAAAGAGGAAGGTGGCGAGAGTTATGGTATCGATGTTATAAAATGTGATTTAGCTGACTTGAATTCAGTAAAAAATGCAGCTGATGAGTTAAAGAGTAAAACAAATAGAATTGATATTCTCATCAACAATGCCGGTGTTATGGCGATACCTACGAGAACACTAACAAAGGATAACTTTGAAAGTCATATAGGGATTAACCATCTTGCTCATTTTTATCTAACGTCACTCCTATTTGGAGTACTTGTGAAATCAGGTAAAGAAAACGGAATGTCGCGCATCATCAATGTTGCAAGTGCCGCTCATTTCTTTGGTAACAGCAATCTACAAACTGATATTTTTTTATCTGATAAATATGAGAAATGGAACGCCTACGGCAACAGTAAGCTTGCAAACATTTTATTCACCAATAAACTTGCTCAAGATATCAAAGCAAGCGGCTTAGGCGAGTACGTGTCTGCATACAGTTTGCATCCTGGTGGTTGCCGCACTGAACTAGGTAGATATATCGTGGATCCCAAAGATATCCCACCTTATGCACTACCCATATTAGCCCCACTCGGTTTGCCGTTATTTTATTTTACAAAATCTAAGGAGAAAGGAGCACAAACACAGATATACCTCAGTGCAAGTACAGAAATGGACAAGCAAAAACAGCTTTATAACGGTGAATATTTTGACAACTCCAAAATATCATCAGCACGATCCGATCTAGCCAAGAACACTCAGTTGGCCGACTGGCTGTGGAAGACAAGCAACAAGTACACTAATAGCAATTTCGTTGTCTGATATGTAATTTTGTAAAGTCCATAATAACTTATTCTTACTCACTTGGTGCTCAGCACCGGTCCACATCTGTGTGAACCATGGTGACCAAGCTTGGTTCAACAAAGATTCAACCTACTGGAAGATGGGAAAGCGGAAAGGAGATGGATACCAGCACAAAGTAACCATCAATTCAAAGGCTCGTGAGTCGGAGGAGCGACGAGCTCAGCAATTGCGGAGTATCGAGGTAAAAAGATTACAGAATAATTTAGAGAAAATACGTCAAACATTACTTCGTTATCCAAAATCTGGTGTGCTTAATGCTAAGAAGCAGAAATTAGATCCATTATACGATCTAAAAGGGGCTGCGCGACCAGGTATTCACTTTATATTCTCCTTTTCGTAGCATTATTTACTAACTGTTCCCACTTAATACAGCATTAGCACATTATAAAGACCCTAATTACGATTATCATGTTGAAACAGATGATGATTATTTTAATATATTGGAAAAGTATAAAGGAAAGTTATGGGAACATATTGAGGGACAAAAGTATTTACAGACTCAGTTAGAGTTGGCTGTAGCACTGCATAACCATGGAAGTAGGACGAAGGAAGCTATAAAAATTATTAACAGCGTCCTAGAAGAAGACCCAAGCGACCATTTATTAGCTAGACATCGCCTGCTGCGATGTTACCTTGATCTAGCAGAAGCGGATAAAGCTAGAGATTTGCTTGAACGCTATCCCGACGATCATCATTGTTGCTTTTGTTATTCGAGGGCATTAATAGAGCATATTTCATGTTTATTGGAGGAAGAAGGATCTAGTGAAACCTTGAAGAACAATGCGCTTATGAAGGCGTACGAAGCAAACCCTTACGCATTATGGATGCTGGTGTATAATGAAGACTTTGAGGAGTTGAGTCGCTTATTAGCGAGTGATACCACTAGTGTGGATGCTCGTGAGGGATCTATTGACGACGCCATCTCATTCCTTGATATTGACAATATTTTATGGGTTGACACTGACGGGGCACTTGATTGGATTAGGGAGTTTGCTGATAAAAATGGACTTGTCCCTGTATCTCACAGCGAAGACGATGCACATCCAGCAGTTGAAGACGAAAGCGGTGACGCAGTAAGCAGTGCGGATAATTACAGTAGCATAAGACAAGAATTCATAGATCTTTACAACAACATGGTGGATAGTTACAGTTCGCAAGAAGAAACTGCAGCAAAGTAGAGAGGAGCAAGACTTGTGTTGTACATAATGTCATTACGTTTTACTTTTTCGCTTTTATATTTCTAATTTCTTCTCGCGACACGTTAAATGCTTGGTCCTGCAAGCGTTGACGCGAGAGCCTGCTTCAAACTAGCCAACAGTTTTCTTATAAACTTGGTACTAGATAGCAGAGTATCTGATGTCGCAGATGGTTGTGCAGCTGCGAAGGGCGCTTGAACACTAAATGGTGATGAAGCTGACTGCGACGCGACTGTGCCAAAGGGCAATGGAACCTGCGGCGTGGCTGCATTAAATGGATTTGCTTGCTGCGATGTGGCTGCGCTAACTGATGTCGGAGCGCGCGGCACAGCGGTGCCAAATGGCGACGATGCTGCACCGAATGGCGATGAGTTCTGCGCCGCTGTTACACCGAATGACGATGAATTTTGGGGCGCTGTTGCACCAAATGGCGATGAATTCTGCACCGCTGTTGCACCGAGTGGCGATGAATTCTGTGGTGCTGTTGCACCGAAAGACAATGAGTTCTGTACCGCTGTTGCACCGAATGGCGATGAGTTCTGTGGTGCTGTTGCACCGAATGACGGTGAGTTCTGTACCGCTGTTGCACCGAAAGACAATGAGTTCTGTACCGCTGTTGCACCGAATGGCGATGAATTCTGTGGTGCTGTTGCACCGAAAGACAATGAGTTCTGTACCGCTGTTGCACCGAATGGCGATGAATTCTGTGCCACTGTTGCACCGAATCCGAATGCCGGTTGTTGTTGCACGGACGTCGCTGCTTGGCCAAAACCTTTTATTTGCCCACCAAATGCTGTCGGTTGTGCCGATGTGGTTCCTTGACCAAAACTAAATGTCGATGACTGCACCGGTAACGATTGTGCAGCTGGCGCCGCTTGGCTCTGCGTATAATGCTCTAGTCGTGATATAAACGCTTTATTCTTGTTCAACTCAGCATAAATAGCAGCAGCTTTTTGAAGTCCCAAGCCGTGAGTCAAGTGGTGAATTAACTCTGCAGTGCACTCCACTGTTTCCATCACGCTGGGCTTGGCCTTTTCGGACATATTGCCAGTGACTGCAGGTAGCGAGTCCACCGCATTCGCTAGTAATAAACAGGTTTGTTGAATGAATGCCTCATCAAATTGCTGCGTCAACAAGTACTTCACCATGATAAGAGCCATGTCTGAATCACTGAACTTGAAGTGCGAGATTACCTTTAGCACATAACCAACGAAGTCCTTACTAGCTGCATCCTTGAACTTCTCAGAATGCTTCGACAAGTCGGTCACAGCAGTGATGATGCTCATCGTATCATCGCGGTCCCAACTGACTAATTTGGTCTTGAATAGAGCGATGACCTCACTGATCTCCGAGGCGGAGATGCTGTCTTTATACAAGTATAACAATTGCAGCACTTGCACACACTTAGACAAGGAGTCTCCGCGTGATGCCTTGAACATCGCATGGATCATCTTGTATATGTCACCAACATTGACAAATGCTAGCCTATTCATGCGGGCAAGAACGATTACTTGCTCGGGTGCGATAGGAGGTAATTTGTGTGGTAATATCTCACTCAATGATTCACTTTTCTTGACCTCATTACTATGAAACTGAGCGCAGTCATTGCATGGCGTAAGAGACGTGCATCCGGCAGTAGTGTAGCAGTGAAACTTGCCCACAGCCTGATCAAAAGTCATCGTGGCACCCTTAGAATTACGAGCAACGTATCCGTTACAGTCAGCACATTTTGCCGTTGGAGTACAGATTTGTGCTTCTTTAGTAGCAATATTGGTCAAAATAACTCTTTTGCAGTAGAATCCCAGCTTTGGATCCAAGATCATGCAGTGATCGCAGTCGTTGTGCAGAAGCAGCGTGCCGACGTACGACCCAAAGCTTTCTTTCACATTCCTTTTATACTTGTCGCACAGCTTCTTGATGTAACCGCCTTCATTACCTTCGTATTTCTTTATCTTCTCATCTATGGTAACTATCTTGTCACAGTTAATTGCTTGATAAAACGCCTTGACCGCCGCGTGCAGACCGGCGTCAGATGCAGCAGGTGAATAGTGGCATATGTAATGCAACAAGTTAGAAAACTGCATCAGATGCTTACCCGACGTCATCATTGGCGCAAGAAGGTCGCCGTTGGAGCTAATTTTCTCGATAAAATCGTCTAGTAAAGCAAGAACAGATGGCTCAATTGTATAATTTGGTAGCTCTAGAATACTAGTGACAAAGTTGTCGATGCAGCACAGCACCAGGTTCAACCATGGCATGGTGCTCTCAGCCTCCGTCAGACACTTGATCATGGACTCCTTGTGATGGCGGACATTGATATCTTCCTCTTTTGCGTAAGAACTCATGGATTTTAGGGCGACGAGGGACACCAACTCAGCGTGCTGAATATTGGAGTCCTTGTTTGACTCAACAATGGTACTCATAGCAAGCTTGCGTACAAAATCCCTCAACGGATCTAAGTTGCCGATGTTGCTGTAGCTGCTGAAGTGCTTGGTTACACTCTCAGTGATACCGTCGTGATTGGCGTGCTGAGACAAACCGTTAATGATCAATTGTATAATTTTCTCTGAACCAAATAATTCTTTGGCAGCATCAACAAACGCCTTATATCCGTAGCAAAGAGCATAGATAATGGGTGTGTAGCCGCCGTTGCACTTCACATCCATGGCGCTAGCCAGAATGCTTGCGTTCGCGACAGTGAAGAGAAGCTTCAGTAAACCATTCTTGTCATTCTTGTTGCCCTCCTTCGGCATTGAGGCGTAGTGCAGGATGCAGTATCCGTTGGCGCCCATTGGGCGCGACATGTCGATGCAACTGATATAGTCTCGGAGAAGCAACTCAAGCATTTCCTTCTTATCTAAGTTGATCGAACAGACTACTGCACTGACTCCACTCACGGTCGTGTTATTAATGTCGATACTTTTATCGAGGATATGCGCAGTGATTAGCTTGATGCATTTCTCACCGTCGCGACGGCTGTTACCGGCCTTTATAGCTAGTATCAACGCGGTTTCGTTGTCTTCATTCCGCGCACTTGGATCACTTCCAATTTCAAGAAGTTTCTTGCTCATTACCTCATCGCAACGTGACATTGCTAATAAAAACGGAGTATTTTTCTTACTATTGTAACAGGCAACAGAGCTTTTGTTGTGCTTAATAATCACGTCAAACACGTTTTGAATCCCTAATTCACAAGCTAAAAGTAGAGAATTTTCAAAGGTAACATCCGATCTAGTCATCAGAAGGTCAACAATCTCATTGAAACCCTTGGTTACAGCGACAATCAATGGAGTAACGTTCAACAAGCTTATCGTTTCCACTTTGCAGACTGGTAAACTAAGTAACAGCTTCGCTATGTCGGTATTGCCGCCATTCAATGCGCGAAGTAATGGGGTCTCATTGTTTTTATTCACTTGATTGACATCAATCTTTTCCTCCGTAATAAGTCTTGACACAATCTCGTATAGACCCGAGAAGCAAGCCTCCGAAAAAGGGGTGTCGCCTATTGTATTAGCGGCATCTATAGTCACCCCTTTTGACAGCAGCTTTAGTGCAATATCTAGTTGTTTCGTGGCACATGCCAATATTAGTGGTGTGTTACCAAATTTATTAGCAGCATCTATAACGGTCTCGATCCCTGGTTTCTCCAGTAATTTCAGTACTATTGATTCCATTTTGTTTCCTATAGCTACAGAGAAGGCACTATTACAGTCGTCATCAAGCGCATGAATATCAGTTTGGATTTCCATAAGTTTTTCTGCTATATTTTCTGCGTTATTATAAACTGCAATATGAAGTAAAGTATCATTCTCTTCATCCTTTACATTAGCATCCGCACCTTGATCCAATAACATGCAAAATATTGAGTATAAACCTTTCGAAACAGCTACATTCAATGGTGTATTACCGTTCTCATCTATGATATTCGTCTCAGTATTCTTATCCAACATAGATTTTACATTCGTGTCATCACCTCTACTAACGTACCATATTAAAGCCTTTTCATACTCGCTATTGGTTAACTTAAGGCTTGTATTCTTAATCAACATTTCTTTAATTGTATCTGGAATTGCCTCAGTCTTGACTGCTGTTGCAATTGATCCTACGAGCAAACCAGTAAATGCATTACTGGCATTATTAAAGACATTTGCCGGCTGTGACAGCTGGTTCTGCTTTTTTGGTTTCACAGTCCTTCTGTCGCTTGGCATGAGTTCTCTATGCAAGTATCTTCGCTTTCTTTTCCAATCGAACTTTCTATGGTTCTTTCCCGAGCCCTTCTTCAAAATTTATAAACATAAAAAAATTGATTAAAAGCGAGCTGTGCCTAGTTGCTAGCAGCGAATGTCGCGTCTAGTCACCTCTGATTAAATTAATAAATATAACTGACTTCCTTGTGCTATTGAGTGAGATTGGGACCGGATGCAGGGGAAGTCGGTTGACAAAAATTACATGCAGCCAAGTTTAAAATTACATGCAGTATGTGTAGCATCAGACGCCAATTACAGGGTTAGTGAGTAGTTAATTTCGTGGTTACTTGATATAAAGGACAATGTCATCAAATCGGGAACGGTTACAACCTTGTCCTCGTTTAAAGCGGTTAATTCGATCGAAATATATAAGTGATGATGATATAAGTGGCTTTGGGAATGATGTTATCGAAATAAGTAAGTTTATTGATGATGGAAGAGCTCATATAGCAAAGAATCTATTGACAATTGGCAATAAATTGGCAAAAGAAAAAAAAGACAAAGAAATAGAGTCAATTCATGACTTGCAATATCGATATTATAGAACAAAGCGATTACTAAAGATTCAAAGACGACAAAGAATGTTGTTAAATAGTGGCTTAAAGCACAACCTTGCGTCTTATTCAACAATATTGGAACAGGATATAATCGATGACGATTATAACCTGGATAGCGGATGTGTCCAAGAAAAAGAGAACAAACAGTTAACTCAACATGTTTTGACTCGACCAGAACATTTTAAACGGAGAAATCCACATTATTTTCACGAATCAAATAAGAATAGCTATCAATTATCAATATGGGATGGATCGGACTTTAAATTGTCATTGCTTATATCTTTAAGACAAAAATTGATATTAAAAATGATATTTCAATCGCTGCGTTACAACGCAGTCAACATCGTGACCCGCAGGGGTATGGCCTCCAGCTTCACCAGCATCAAGCATAAGAAAACCCTTCAACTTTGTTTTTACGCTATTTTATTCGAAGCTTACTCTGGAAGATACGTTTACTATTGTAGTATGCGTAAAATCGATGGTTATTTATTGAGGAAGCTAGTGGCGCCTGCCATGCAGCAGCTCTTATACTACAAGAGAAATAGCCTGCGGTTCCAGCTAGCAAGCCATCGCAGTATCAGGTTTTACAAGCTTAGAAAATATGAAAATGCTTTCAATGAACTATATCATAATACAACGGTTACTATCAAGCGGCGGTTGATGAGGACCTGGTCGTACCGTCACGTGGTGGTGATGCGCGCGCATAGAGCCTTCAAGTCATGGCGGCTAGCTTTCGTTAAAAGATTTTTGTTAAAAATGACTCTAGCTGCAACACAATCACAGAGAAATTTTAACTTTTATGAGCTGAAAGCATCGTGTCTCCACTCTCTGCTGCAATGTCAGAGGGAAAGCCACTCCCAATACCACTGTCTTCTTGCGGGAAAGTCTGTCACAGATGTCTTGAACTACACCAGACATATTCCGTTACAGAGTGCTAGATCAAAACAAAAATATTTCTCTGGTTTCGCACCTGCATCACATAGAAGTACGAGTCAATCATGGGACACTGGAGCGGATGACGCGGAGAGGTTTACATCACACAGTGCAGATAGAAGCAGCCGCGTTCTTAAGAGTAATTCTATATTTTTCAGATCAGCGAGTAATCAGGTGCCGCTGGAAGCATCTGAAGGTCCCAGTCATGGAATAGCAGGTGGTGATGAGTCACCTAACAGCCGCATTTCTGATGATAGACCTTTAAGAATTGCCAGATCTGTTTCCCCGATTTTAGGCTCATCATTAAAGATGCGAGGCAACGTACCTTTGCGTAGTGATAATACCAGTAGGGCTAATAGAATGATATCTACTTCTCCTACACCGATAGCAAGAAGCAAGGCTAGCTCATCACTGTCACGAGGCAAGACTCCTTCTCCTACACCAATGGGAAGAACCAAGTCAAGCTCCCCTACATCACTATCTCGAGGCAAGACTCCTTCTCCTACACCGATGGGAAGAGCCAAGTCAAGCTCCCCTACATCACTATCACGAGGCAAGTCTCCTTCATCACTATCACGAGACAAGGCTAGCTCTCCTACATCGCTATCACGAGTTAAGTCTAGCTCCCCTACTTCACTATCACGAGGCAAGTCTCCTACATCACTGTCACGAGACAAGGCCAGCTCTCCTACATCGCTATCACGAGGCAAGTCAATAAGTATTAATACTCAAATCAGTTCTCATTCAGGTAACGTGGAGTTTGAGTCAGACAGTTTTAACGACGTATTTAAGGCTGCGATGACTTTCAAGCAGCACGAAGTCGCTCGCACTCTTGCTGCCCACGAGGTAGCTCGCACTCTGGCTGCCCACGAGGTATCAAGCCGTCAAAAATTGACAGAAGCCTTATCACTTTCAACCGATATGAGCGTAACTGAGGACTACCATGTACACAATTTCACTGATAATTACCACAGCCGATTGCTACCTTCCGGCGACGTCTCGCCTAACCTTATAGACTTTGCAATCAAACTGAATTCTATATCCCACATAACCGAAGTTACATTTGAAGAGGAATTATATGGTGTTGGGCAGCTGCTGCGCCGCTGCAGTCGATTCCTAACTCGCTTAAAGAAGACAAGACAGATAAGTCAAGCATACCGCAAGGTGCGTCGCAATGCCCGCAGGAATGCAGTCACTCTTGCCTTTAAAAAGATGCTTTGGTTACACTTGAAAATTTTACAAAAGTATTTACTATGTGATAAGATATACCATCGCAAAGCAAAGCGGACTCTGTTGATGTCGTGGAAGAGGAACACTTACGACCGGAGTCTCGCTCTTCAAGAGCGCATTTACCTTCGGAGTATGGTCTATGACGCACTTCGAGTCATGCGAGCATGGCAGTTTCAATATCAATTACGAGTAGCAGAGCGAGATGGTTATAGTAGATATGTGCGCAGAACTAAAAGGAAAGCAATAAAACGTTGGCGACGCAATTTAATAATCCTGAGCAAGCTGCATCTACTAGCCATCAAGAAGTGCAAGCCATTGATCGCCTTCTGGCGCAAAAAGATTTCAAATATTCGTTGTATAAGGAAAATATTCCGTATTTACGAGGCAGCATGGAATCACCGAATAGATAACAATATCTGTAACTCGCCGTCGATGAACATGTGCGCCATCCTGAGAGCTTGGTCCCACTATGCTTACATGGAAAAATGTAATCGAATTGACGAGCAGAATATCCACAAAGCACTTGTCTTCCGAGCTACCTCGTTACTTGCAACACATTTTGTGCTGTGGAATACCGCCGTCATAGAAATCAGGCAACAAAAAGCTATTGTACGCGAAGAAGAGCGTCAAAAAGCGTTAATATTGCAAGAAAGAAGAGAGAAAGAGAATCTTTTGACCAAAATGGTTCATTTCTATGAGCTTGTGAAGTACACCGTTGCCATGAGACACCAAAGAGTGAACTACCGCGCTATTCACAACCAAAGAAGGCTGCGTACGTCCTTCGACAAGCTAGTTGCGTACTCTAATCGTGTTGATGACAAGAACTTAATTTATTATAAGAAGTTATTCATACGTAATAGATACTTCTGGCGTTGGAGAGATGTGTTCCTGCAGAAGAAGCTGCTTCACGCGGACTTGGCTCACGGTAATAAGCATGGAGTAGGTGGTTTATTTGCCCATATGCAGTCCAACGTGGTCCTTAAGTCGTTCCAAACATGGCACAAATTGTACTCGTTGGCTGTCAAAGGGAAGCGCTTCCTGCATATTACATCGATGTGTATATTGAAGCACAAGCTGCGGTTGATGTTCCTGAGATGGCCTGGTAGGGCAGAGATAATGAAGGCCGAAAGCATGCGACAGCGGTTACTGCGTCGAGGCCGCGGTAGGAGTAGATTAGTTGCTGTTGCACCAAAAGTCCTGGTCAAAGCCGCAAATGCCAAGTCATTCATTGCTCCAGTCATCACCCGATTGACTATCTTTCAACGCATTACGCGGTTAGCCGAGACATTACTTGCACCAAAAGCCAAGTCTTTTAACGAGATACTCCACTTGGTTATCACCGTCTTCAATGCGTGGGCGGACATCGCACACACTATTCGCTCCAATAGGATCAAAGTGAGATATATTCATGCAAGATCAACTAACAACCTACTCTACCGAGCACTGCGTCACTGGGTTGCTTCAACAGCTTATACCTCTTACCGGATCAATACATGGGTGCAGAAGCGTGATATTACACTACCTCAGTACTCAACTGTAATCTACTCACAACAACTACCTTCTTCACGTGATAAGTTAGGAAAAGTTCGTTTTACAGAAATAGAAGAAGAAAGCGACGATGATTAGACGTTATTCTTGTATTAATAAATATTACAATCAGGAGCTTGCGCTGCAAGTTTACTGGCTCATTTTGGTCTGAATTTGTTGATGAACTTTGCACAGGTAGTCAGTGTAAGACAACACACCGAAGATGCTGTCCTCGACGATTCTGGTGCTGAAGCGAACACTGTCGAATGACTGCGGCTCGTCGGCCCAGATAACCTTCAATTGCCCTTTGGTGTAGTTGGAGGTGCGGAGGATTTCTATTAAATTAGAAATGCGATTGGAGAGCATGGAATGAGGGCGTATTGTTAGATGTGAAGGTCGCTCATGTGCTGACAAGGAAAACAGCTCTTGCAAGAGAGACTGCGGGACTCCTCTACCGATGTATACATATAAGTAAAATCCATCGTCTAGTAGGTAGATGCCATCACTGTCGAACACCTCCGACGTGACCGGCAACGTGTTGATTGTTGCGACATCTACTTCTGCGTAGGGATCAAGATGGTCAATGCGGAATAGCCGTGGATATAACGAGTTGATCACGTCCCGGACCGGCGCATTCAACAGCTGCCGCAGTTGATGCGACCGTTCATGGCCTCTAACAAATACTTTGATGGAACCATTGATTGCAGACGATACTCCACCTGTCTTATAGGCAGGGACGAGAGGGGCTTGACCAGTTGCCGGAATATTCTCGAGTAAAGCGGGATGCTTCAATAGTCCTAGTGAGTACAACGGTAAAAGCTTTAAACTTTCGGGTAGTATGAGCTGTCCACGAGGTGAAGACGCGGCGATATACACGCGATACTTATGTAGTATGTCGTTCACTGTGCGGGTGATGTAACTCTTTGGACCCTTTGCTTCATCGTGCAACGGCTCGTGCAGTGCCTTATCAACACCCATCTTCGCTATAATTGCAGTCGTGGCATCCAGATCTGCGTGTCTAAAGATAACTGTGTGGTTGTTGCTAGCAACAAGACACAGATTGTGCACTCGAACTACTCGTTTCTTATCTAAATTAGTATACAGCACCGCGAGCTGTATAGACACCTTGGTCTCATCAACGATGCTACCGTCATGCTCCAGAAGACAGCACACGGTGCTGTTCCTATCCGCAACACACATACTCAGCTCTTGCTGCATGTCGTCATACCGACCTTTCCCGAGAAATCGATCTAGTTTTAACCCGATACTCGTCCGCAGTTTGAACACTGCCTCCGCCGCAACATTGTTGCAAACTATAGCCATCAGCGCTTGCTCTAACCTGTGTACGTTGTCTTCAATCGTCATTGAACCGGTCAAGATATGGATGTTACCACCGGTTTGCATGCACATGTCTGCCAACAGCGCCACCTCTCGATACTCATCAGTGTCGATGCTATAGAAGATATCAACACCAACAAAGCTCGCAACACACGCGGCAATGAGGTCCTTGTAAAGGGTGTAAGCTTCCTTTTCCACCGGATCTTTGCACGCGTTGCTCTGCATGTCTATTGACCCGTACATCGACACCTCGTTGACGGTTCCATATGCATTATTATTTTCTTTTATTTTTACTTTCCCAAATCCCGCCGTTGGGTGACAAGGTGTGAAAAGGAACAGCCGACCACCACTTGATTGCAGTGTTAATTGGGCGGCTTTTATCGCGGCTACGGGTGTGGACCACATGTAATTATCGACACTGTGAGTGATTTTCGGCACTAATTCAGGGATTTTTCTTAATAAAATATTCAATTTTTCACTATTTTCTGCGATTGTAAACAGAACTTTACTCATTGGCAAGACAGCGCAGGGGTCGTCGGCATCCGACAGCAGGATGGCCACTTTCTCATCATCGTTTGACGGAGTTTCTGGCAACAAATAGTAGTGAATCTTGTCACTGAACGTGATGATCCCAGCCTTTGCATTACCTGGTAAGTGAGCCAGATTGTTACGTATTGCGCGTATAGCCGCGATAGTGAAACCAGAAGAAAGAGCTCTACTACCCACGTCAATCGCGAAGATATATATTGGCTCTTGTGCTGGTCGCACACAATATTCTTTACCAACTAAGAAATCTACACTTCCTAACGACAATTCTTTCCTTAAATCCCTATCTAACCTTTGATTCGCACCATCCAGCGAGCAGTAGTACCAAGGCGGCGTGGTGTTGCTCATGGTGCACAAGTTGCATATCCAAGTATTTCCATCGTCTTTCCATTGCACGTGACAGTTGATATATCCTTTACAGCGAGAGCAACGTGGGGGTAATTGCTCGTTCATATCTACAAGAGGAACAGGTGCTTCCCCGTTCTCAGGCGCGGCAAATGGAGTGGCTACAAAGCCCATAGGAATACCCACCTGTTTCAATATTTCTTTTGTTGTTGGCGGTGCGCACAGTGAAGGTCGGATGTACCTAGGCGAGGCATTACCGTTATCAATCGCTTCAAAGATGTCGTTGGAAAGAGGCGGACACTTTCTCTTGTCATCCACAGCCCTTGTGTGGTACTTAATATCGGTACGCAAGCAAGGCGGTCTAGGCATTTGGGATGGATCTATTCTGGAGCCAGATTTGCGAAGACTACCAGTGGAAGAAGACATCGATGGCCCAGGAGAAGGCATTTCATTGCCTGCGGGTTGCTGTAGTGGGGGAACTGGTGATGACAATGAATATTTAGGTGGCTGTAGTTGCGAATGTGTCGGTGGAGCATTGTTCTGATGCACGAAAGGAGGCGGAGGTTTGCCTTGATTTGCATACGATGAAGGCGGTGGGTTGCCCTGGTTCACATGCGATGGAGGTGTTGGGTTGCTCTGATGTGTGAACGGAGGTGGAGGGTTGCTCTGATGTGTGAATGGAGGTGGTGGGTTGCCCTGACTCACGTGCGAAGACGGTGGGTTGCTCTGATGTGTGAACGGAGGCGGTGGGTTGCCCTGACTTACGTACGATGAAGGAGGTGGGTTACCACGAATCATATGCGATGGAGGTAGTGGGTTGCCCTGACTTACATGCGATGGAGGTAATGGGTTGCCCGAATTATGTAAAGCATGGGGTAAAGTAGTTGATGGTGTATTAATCCCTCCGATTTTAGTATCAAGCATATTTGTTGGTGCTGATTGAAGTGATCTCATTTGTTGCGTTGGGTTCACTTCGCTACTTAATAAAGGAGGCTTGTGACTTGCTACAGAATTATCAATAGCTCCAGCAGCAACATTGGAAACATATTGCTGAGGCGGCAGTTGAGATATATTTGTTGCAGGTGGAATTCTTTGATTTGCATATATTGGTGGCTTATTAATTATCGGAGCTGGTAAACTAGTACTGCTCATTATACTACTTGTGGGGGTTTGACTATATGTTTTGGGAGTAGGTACAGTCGCAATATTTGTATTATTTACTATTGGTTGCGTATTTAAAGTTGATGGTAACTGCGGTTGCACCGGTAGAGGTGGCGTGTACTTATATGTATACTGAGGTTTCGTATATGTGGTTTCTACAGTATTTCTAGGAACATCATTATTGGCAAGCACTGGAGATATTGATCTCTTTGGTAATGAAAGTTGTCGCATACCATCAGATATCGACGATGATGACGTAGGAGCTGAGTGAAATTGCCTATTACCTATATTGCTATTGCCATCATCACTACTACTGCTATCTCGGGGTATATTAAGCGTGGAATTCTGTTGGAAATGATGCGGTCGCAATGGCGCATTATATCTATCTATTGGCTGTCCATTTGCTGCTGTAGATACTGTATTTGGAACCACACCTCCATACTGTGGTGGATCTGAGGGTGCAAACGGCGGTCGCTGCATTTCTTTTCTCAAAAGACCTAATTTGGATGCCAAGATAAACTGCGCCATCGGAAGGTACCGGCGGTCACGGCGGTCACGGCTCATCTTTTAAAAAGTGTTTAAAGTGTGAAATAGGAAACTGATAGTAACGAGTAATAAGGTTCGGTTCCACGCGGCTACCGCCCATTTAAGTTTACAAGTAACATCAGAATGGAATCATAAATGACATCGGTACCTGCATTTGGAACTGTTCAAAATTTGACTCATTAGACGTGCCATTTTAGGTGAGGAAGTGCGTGAGTGAGTAAGTTAATTATTGATTGAGTGAGTTATTAAGTTGGCGAGTGACTCAATATTACACTAATAATAGTAATAATAAAATTGAAAAGGAATGTCTGAAGGGAAGACACTCGATGGATTGCTATCGACGCTATTGGCGCCTAAAGGATCGAAAGGTCCATTGATAATGGAAGTTGGAAAGAAGGAGGATACAACCGTTGATGCTGTGAAAGTTGAAGACGTAGTCAAGAAAGAGGAAGGTCCATCATTAATGGAGTTAATGATGCAGGCACAGGCAGAGGCGAAGAAGGAAAAGGATGCAAGTGTGGTGAAAGAGGAAAAGAAAGCAACTAAAACATTTGGTTCAGGATTCAAGAAAGGATTTTTTGGTGCTAATAGTAGTGATAACAAAAGTACCACTTCCACTGCTACTACGAAAGCTACCGCTACCAGTACAACGAAAACAGAAAATGAAATTATACCAACAATTGTTAAAAAAAAGGAGGAGAAGAAGTCGTTAGTATTCGATGAAGTCCAAAAAGCTATGAATGATGATGATAATCCTACATTAAAGCAATTGCGACAAGGTGAATGGGTCACTCCAGATTTGATGTCTGTATTTCAAAATAATGCAATAATATCAGCTGGTTTAAGGAACCCAAAGTGCACGGCAGCGATGCAACTAATGCAACAAGATCCTAAGGAAGCACAAAAAAGATTTGCTAATGATAGTGAAGTTGATATTTTTTTAAGAGAATTTGGTAAAGTTATGGCTGCACATTTTGAAAAGTTAGATTCTCAGCAACAGAAAAGTAAACCTGAGCCCACAAAACCAGCCAAAATAATAGAAGAAGTTGGTCCATTGCAAGTAGAGGCAATGAAACGAGCTAAAGATACCGCAGTGACTCCCGCCGCCACTACAGATAAGGAACAAGAAAAAGTAAATAAAATTCTCGAAGATCCAGAAATAAGAGACTGGCTAATGGACAGCAACATGCAGAAGATTCTACAAGAATGTGGCGACCCAAGAAAGTTTCAACAGCACATGAAGGATCCAGTCATTGCTTACAGAATAGGCAAATTGTATAAAGCAGGACTTGTAGGAACTGCCCTATAATAAAGCAAATTTGTATAATGTTTCAGTATATATCAACAAATAACAATATGAACACGATATCTCGGCTCTTACTCCAATCTACTCACCATCTCACCTATTCTTCTTCTCTCCTTCTTACTCGTGTACTCAGAAAATGCACTGACAATTCCTTCATCAGCTCTACCATCCAGCGCGGTGGAACCACTGATACCACACGATACCCATTCATAAGCATTACACACCTGACATCTCTTCTTAGGGAACATCGCATCACCGAGAGTAAACTCACGTTTATAACATTTTTTACATTCAAAAAATTTCTTAACAGTATTCATCATAACTTGGCGATGTCCTTTGATGCGACATAAGTCAACTGCTTTTTCAGTCAATAGCTTACAATCTTCACAATAACATGCCCTGATCTTGATCGACTTCACCTTGCTCTGGGCCACGGCTTTCTTCTCCATTGCCGCGTACTTGTCGCATTCCTTGTTGAATCGATCGAATATTGCATTTTCTGCTTCATTTTCATGTGCTGATTTTTTAGCTAATAATGCATCAATTTCGTCATCGCGAGCACGTTTCTTCAACAATTCGCTGTCACTTGCAGCAGCTTTACTTTGCGCCTTTTCTTCTTGGATTTTTGCGTAATTAGCAGCATTTTTCATTAATTCATTCATATCTTGAAGAACTGTTCCCACCATACGGAAATTTCTTCCTACTGCAGATACACCAATATTACTACTCACAGGTTTATTATTATTAACAGATGATTGATTACGATTTGATTGATGCTGTTCTGCTAACTGCCTCCGCACTGATTCTTGCTGATGTTCTAACTGCGTGTTTGTAAGTGTTACATGACTCTCAGCACCAACTTGACCCAACTTTGACGTCCGTTTTGCATTATTGTTAATAGTACTAGGATCATTCACCGCATTAATACCACTGTTAACACTGTGGACAGCTTTTGCAGGATTCAAAAAAACATTTGTATGCAACTTTATTGGGTTTGGTACGACAACCGAGCCATCATATCTATTACCCCCGACCTTTTGGTTCGACAATATACTTGATTCTTTCTCCGGATCAATAACTATATCCAATTCATCATCACTATTACCCCCTTCATAGTCAGCAATTGCACCCAATCTAGCGATGTCTCTACTTCTCGACTTATCTGCTACCACCTGTGTGCTTTGTTTCGTATGCCCAGTGACGTTTATTGTTCTAGCGAAAATATTGTCTACACGACTTGCTGTAGAAGTATGTGACTTTGAGGACAGCGACAATATGCTATTGGATGGACGCATTTGCGATATACTTTTTTTAAAATTTTGAACATCAACAAATTTGGTGACTTGTCGGTACTTGGATAGCCTAGCGTTAGAAGCGTTAGTTGACCACAACAACTTGCTGTTTATGAGCCAGAACACGTTAGATAAAGTCGAAGAACGATGGAAGACATTCTTAGCGGAGTTCCAGTCCAAGATTCGTGTAATTAAAGGGATTGACAATGTCATCGCTGATATGCTTCAATAGAAATTCTCAAGTTTCTCTGAGTCTAGCTCTGGTTTCTGGTGCGCATTTATATCTTGAATTACATAAAAAATAGTATGTATACTTTCACCTTTCCCTTAAAAGGGCGCATCGACCACTACTCTAAGGCAAGATTAGCCCCTTTTTCTGTATTCGCCGCCACAGTCACCGAAGACATTAATTAAGTTCTTGCTCTTTTTTTGAACTGCTTCAATAGCCGCAAGATCGTCGCTATCTAAGCTAAGATTGAACACGTTAAGATTATCAGATAAATGGTCTTTTAATCCCAGCCTAATACCAACAATCGCACCACCAACTGCCGGCTGATCCAACACCCATTTCAACGCAACATTAGAGAGTGAAACGCTGTGCTTTTGAGCTATAGTATTTAACACCAGCAGCAGCTCTTGGAACAGTGTCCATCCGCCCCAATAGTAGATCCAAGGCAGGTACTTGCGCAGTGATACATTCGTTAGAGAGTCCATATTTGGTGCTGGTTTACCTAACCATTCAGATGATAAAAACCCACCTAATAAGGAACCATATACTAATAATTTCACTCCTTTTTCCTCAGAAGCAATAACCATCTTCTGCAAAGGACGAGTATCCAACACCGAAAAAGCCACTTGATTCGACACTATTGGAACATTTTGCTCTATTAAATCAACCATATGATCAGTATCAAAGTTAGTAAGTCCTATGTTTAAAATTTTATCATCTTGCTGTAAATGCATAAGTTCCGCCATTGCATTGTAATAGTACTTATTATTGTAATCCCACCAGTGAAATTGTAATAAATCAAGTCGTTCAGAATTCATACGTAATAATGACTTATCAATATTTTCAGTTACAATTCTCCTTGTTATTTCTTGTGGTCGTGGAACCCATTTAGTAAAAAATTGACAATCTTTTGCTAAAGGCGATGCTAGTCTACCTTTGCAAAAGCTACCTACATAATCTTCAGCAGGACCATATATATCAGCTAAATCAAAAGTTGAATAACCTTCATTAGCACATTTACTCATTGCTGCCACAGCATTCTCTTTGTTTGGTTCATAACCATGATATCCACTAAGTTGCCACATACCATTTAATATTCTACACATTTTTGTTCCTTCACCAAGAGTTGTATATGCACTATTTGGCATTTTTATTTTATCCTTATTTATCACCGCCTCATCACTACCATATGCTGCACTATTCCCATTTATACCAAGTGACGTAATCGTTGATGCAATCACATTACTTGCTGTTGCAATTACTTTTGACTTCGTATAAGAGGAAATAGTCTTTGGAGGTATCGAGCTTGTGGCTATCCAAGCTAATCTGTCTACTTCTTCATTACTATTTTCTGCATCTTCCTGTGTATTAAGCGCTTGATTCCGCAATCGATAACTAGTTGTTCGACTGATATAACCATTCCCAACACCAAGGAGCGCCAACAAGATCAGTATATATGTAGACGCCATACGTACTATCCGTAAGTTATGTAAATCTCTCTCGGATAAGCAAGGGCCGCGTTGTTTGAGAAAAGGAAGAGATATACCTGTAATTATGATAAGATATATCATGGCGAACACAGAGCTGCACGGTGCACTCATACCTGATATATAACTTTCTTCCAAAGATAATTAGATATATAATTCTTCCAAATTAGAAGGTTCCGTGGATCCGGATTTTTACCAATACAAAATTGGGAAATTTTGGAAAAAGGTGATGTCACTCGGTTTGCATTGACTCGCCGATTGCATTTGAAGTTGGCATTGTTGTGATGACGTGCAGTTGCAAAGGTGCACACTACTGAGCTGACATTGCTATATCAATTTCCGCTAGCATCTATCGACATGAATGCTACAGTGTGGTTTCTTTGTATAATTCTAAAAATATTGCTTATTAGTCATGGTTTTCCCCTGAGATCTCGTCTTAGGCGTTATAGTTATAGCTCTATAAATAGCGTTGAACAGTCACAAGATGCTTATTCGGCATTACCCAATCAGGATAATATATATACCTATAATATTGCCTTACCGTCAGGTTTATTGTTAACAGAAGTAAATACAACTGATGGTTTAAATAATCATTATTGTTTATTAAACCATAATGAAGTTCAACTGAATCCATTATATCGCTCAGTTCATGAAATAAAAGATGTACTTAGTAAGAATATGTGTACTGAAATAATTAATAAAGCCGAAGCATATGCTGCAGAAAATGGTTGGACATTAAAACGACACAAAGCCTATCCTACCACAGATTTACCACTTGATTTAGTTTTTGGCAAATTCAATAATATTCATGGAATATTGACTGGTATGCTGGGGGAGCTGGAAATATTATTCAAATTACGTGAGGATACTTTAAGAATCAAAGATTTGTTTATCGCGAAATATCAATACGCAGAGGGTAAGCAAAAGGAACTAAAACCACACTTGGATGGAACGCCCTTTAGTTTTGTTATTGCACTTAATGAGCTATGTGAATACGAGGACGGGGGAACTAGATTTACCTCTTCAAACATAACATATAAATGTAGTATGGGCTGTGGCATATTGTTTTCAGGTAAAAATGAACACGAAGGTGTCGCGATCTCAAAAGGCACTCGATATATCTTAACAGGGTTTTGCGACCTTGTTAAATCTAAAAGTATGAGCTTTCAACAGGATTTCCTTCTTGATTATAATTCGTTATATGACGGCTCTGCTGGCAACTCTATCATGATTGGGGATAAGCTGGTTGGTATAGTGTGTAACGACAGGTTCATAAACACTAGCAATTTCACTTCGCAAGCTTTGAAGGAGACTATTCACTCTAGTTCAAGCGAAAGTTTGAGTAACAATTATATAAAATTAGTGATCGACCGCAGCGATCAAGACTCGGATCTTATTGACAGCAAGTTCTTACTAGCTACTGCCAACTACTTTTCATACGACGGTGAGTTATAAAACTCACATATTTACATGTACTATTTGTAATAATGTATTTCTGTAACACTCCCTTCTTCGAGTTGCAACTCCGGAACTCCTGCTTCATATGTAGGTAGGAGGTACAATTCTTACCACCATATGGGCGATATGTCTGACAACGAGTCGGGAATTCAAAGTGTTTCTGATCTGAAAAGAGTGATCGAAACTAGCAATTCAAAGTATGTCCTTGTAGTTGCAACTGGATCGTGGAAAAAATCGAGTAAAGACTTGATAGCATCCTTGCGAGAAATAGTGAAAGATTACGAGAGTGTGAAGTTAATTGAGCTAAATTTAGACGATGATGTGATATCAGAAGTAGCCCTTGAATTAGACATGACGAACATTCCATGCGTTCACCTGTATACAACAACCAACAATACACTAATTAAGAAAATTACCCAAGACGCTTCATTAGATAATATTGTGAGTTTATTGCGTGAAATAACAAGTCTCTCCGAGGAAGATTACATTAAATTTGTCAGTGAAAGTTATGCTGGTGTTGTCAATAAGACTGCCTCGTGTTGTGTGTCAAATGTCGACAGCACAATACTATACAATCGATCTGAACAAGAATTAGTTAAAGAATCTAATCTCGGTGTTGGTTGCGGCAATCCACTTTCTTTTATTGAATTGAATCCTGATGACTGCATTGTTGATTTAGGATGCGGTGCTGGTATAGATTGCATACTTGCAGCGAGTAAACTAGGATCAAAAGGCACTGTAATTGGTGTTGATATGACACTGGAGATGATATTAAAAGCGAGGAAAATAGTAAAAGAAAGGAAAATCAAGAATATTTCATATCGCTTGGGCGAAATTGAATACCTTCCAATCGCTAATGACGTCGCAGATGTTGTCATATCTAATTGTGTCATCAACCTTTCATTGAACAAAGCGCAAGTTTTCAGAGAAATGTACAGAATATTAAAGCCAAATGGACGAATCGCAATATCTGACGTTGTTAAATATAATGAACACTCTTTACCAGACCAATTGCAATCACTACAAGCAGCCGCTTGCTGAATAACCGGGGCGCCATCGCCAACAGAGCTACGTAATTACCTCATTGAGGCGGGATTTGTGAATATCAATATTGAATTGAAAGAAGAATCCAAAGATGTAGTCAAAAGTTGGATCCCTGGCAGTAACGCTGAAGAGTTCGTCATGAGCGCCAATATTACTGCGCGGAAATCCTAAATGAATCAGTAGCTAATGGATGACATCAGGAACTAACCTTGTTTCTGATCGAATATTAGCTCAATCAATCGGACCCACAGTTCTAACGGAAACTTTGTAATACTGTGTAAACAAAGGTGTAAATATCATCTTATTAACTGTTTTTTTACTGGACCGGCACTTCAGAGCCGCTTTTTTATCGCCGTTTCCCTGAAGACAGAAAAACCAGATTCTACTAGTAATTACCGCCAATATTTCAGCGATTTGGTAGTATACATTGTTATTGGATATTGAATAAAGATGCCTTCCAGATGGTTGAAGGATGTCCGTGCAAAGAAGTATGAAGAGCATCGTAAGAGGATTAAGAACATGCAGCCTCAAGTTGATACATCCCAACCTCATCAATTGCCTTATAGTGGTAAACGTGAAATTGAACGACGTCGGATGCATGCTGCAATAGAAAGAGATAATCGTGAACTATTGACTCGATTAGGAAAAGCTATGCAAATTAAAAATATAGATAATGAATCAAAAGTAAGCAAAGGTGTTTCATTACAAGCAACAAAACGGCGTATAGAATTAGAAAGAATTACAGATGATAACCTTCGATTATTAGATAGATTACAGAAAACAATACCCGCATATGACCATATAGCATGGGAGAAAGAAGCAGAAAGTAGAGAAAAAATATTAATGAATATGACCGAATTCCCCGAATTATATAAACCAAGATATACTTTACCTAAAAAACTAACAAATATGGCAAAATCAGCATCACCCAAAAAAGGAGCTGGTAAGAAGCAAGACATTGACGCTAACACTAATACAATAGAAAAGAATAACATTTATATGGACAATACAGAAGTACATGAAACTCGATTTGGTGAGATATTACCTCCAATAGAACAGCCACCACTTGGACTTGTGCGACCTTCCGTGAGTGATTAGGATGACTTACTATGGCTTAGGTCACAGGTGTATATTATTAGTTACAAACTGTATAAATATAAACAATTTCAACAATTATAGCACTAGACTCTAGACAATGCCCTGAAGACACGAATGGAATTCTCATATACTTTTTTTCGTATAAAATTATATTTTCCCGAGACACTTGTAGACGAAGGAGGAAATGCATCAACGCCCGACGCAATCCTTATTTTCGCTATCAAATTGAAGGAAAAGTTCAGTAACTTTGGTTCATTATACAGAGTCATTCCTTTCAGCTCCATCGGGATTTGCGACGGCGAATCTGTTTCAACTAACATACGATTGAGAGGAATGGCATTAATCACACTGATCTCTTTGGGGGAGTGAATAGCCCTACCGTTTAGTGAGAAGTAAACATTATCAATATTTTTTGCAAATTGATGAACAAAATCAAGTGGAATTGAGTTACAGGAGTGAAGAATAATGGGTGCTTTATACTCATTACTGCTACTGCGCAGTAAAACATCATATAAAGTACCCCAAGCCTGCACGCAATGAATAGAAACATTCCGATTAAATCTTTTAGCGATATCTAAATGTTTCTGCAATACATCAACTTGAAAATCTAAAGGAACATCCTTTTTGATCATTTTATCTAATCCACACTCACCTACCCCAGCTATA
>JACCDO010508955.1_pt1 | contig 23829 bp, 25 predicted proteins | sample 7446101 | NCBI WGS metagenome assembly JACCDO01 (sample SAMN15323440, study PRJNA562643) | freshwater metagenome | isolation source: river surface water | place: USA:Blue River Watershed | collected 2017-08-16
CAGGGTGTATTTGTGCCAGCTGGTACACCTTCTAGCATTGTGCAAACCCTCAATACAACAATCTTAAAGATTTTAGAAACACCAGAAATGAAAGAGCGTTTTGTAAAAGCGGGTGTGCAGATGGCTCCGATGAACACCCAGCAATTTACTGACTTGTATAACTCTGATATAGCACGCTGGAAAGTCGTGATCGAAAAAGCAAAGATTAAGTTAGATTAATCTTCTAGAAGTTCTTTTACTTAGGCGCTGAGGTCAAATACCAAGACCTCAGCGTTTTTTCCTTCGCTGATTGATATATTGCTCTCATTCTCCAGAAAGAGGGCATCGCCTCCAGATAGCACCTGGCTATTGACGGTAAGTGGGCCACGAATCAGATGAACATAAGCTTTACGCTTTGGATTAAGGGATAGCTCCGCAGTCTGCGTACCATCAAATAAGCCAGCATACAACTTCGCATCAGCATGAATCTTGACGGAATGTTCTTGGCCGCTTGAAGAGGCAATTAAACACAACTTACCTTGTTTGCTTTCTAAGGGAATCGTTTTTTGTTCGTAACTTGGTGGTACTTCTAATTCATTTGGTTCAATCCAAATTTGTAAGAAGTGGGTCGTTTGATCTTTTGCGTGATTAAATTCGCTATGCACCACTCCGGTTCCCGCACTCATTCGCTGCACATCACCAGGTGGAATGCCTTTGACATTACCTATGCTGTCTTCATGAGCAAGTTCGCCTGACAATACATAACTAATGATCTCCATATTGCGATGACCATGCTTACCAAATCCCTTTCCTGCGGCAACTCGATCTTCATTGATGACCCTCAGATTGCCCCAGCCCATAAATCGGGGGTCATGATATCCAGCAAAAGAGAAGGAGTGAAAGCTTTTGAGCCAACCGTGGTCAGCATATCCTCGCTCCGACGATTTTCTGAGTAATTGCATAAATTGTGACTCTTAAATTACTCGCTATCGGCCGATTTGCTGGGGAACTTAAATGAGGCATAACGAACAACCGCATTAGCTAGGGCAAGAATCAGGATGGTTAGGCCCATATATAAAATCGGCAAATCCGCTTCATGCTTTGTGTTCACCAGATCAATAATGAGACGCGTTACCGCGGTAATAGCAACATAGATCAAAAAGCGAACAGGCATGTGGTTGGTCTTGAAGTAGATTCCCACCATTGCACCAATTTCCAAGTAGATGAAGAGCAGTAAAAGGTCTTCAATGGAAGCGGATCCCTTTGCCATCATCCCCAAGAATGCAACGGCTGCAGACCAAACGGTAGCAGCCCCAATTCCGAATAAAGCGATACGATGAAACAAAGAAACAAAGAGGTTGCCGATGGGCACCGTCCACTTTTCAATCGTGGCTTCAATCTTTGAGGCGTCTTTTGGCGTGGTTGATGGCAAGGTCATAGATTCTCCTGAGTATCTAATATTTGTAGCTCAGTATATTTCTCTGATGGAGTATTGCAACAAAAAAGAGGCTCAAAGGCCTCTTTTTGGTCTGAAACGGTGTTTTTGATTAAGCCAAGCTATCAGCCCAAATATTATGAGCCCAGCCCCAGGCGTATACACCCTCTAAGGTTGATGGTGCTGGAGAGAGGCCGCCAGACCCAGGAACGGTCTTGAAGGTTTTCTCAGCAGCGCTGTATTGATGCACGCTCGCAACGTGAACCACTTCCTTGTCATTTACAAAGCTATAGCAAGTATTCGTGAGAACGGGGGCTGGATTGACTTCCCAGCCACTGAGCTCAGCCACAATTGCGGCAGCCGCCACTTTGGCGTGTTGGTTAGCCATGTGACCAGACTTAGGCATGGCTGGCGCAATCTGAATCGCGTCACCAAGAACGTGGATGTCCTTTTGTGCGGTAGATTCAAAGTTGAGGAAGTTCACATTAACCCAGCGACCATTGGAATTGGCTAGACCAGATTTGACAGCAATTTCTCCTGCGCTCATTGCTGGCAAGATATTTAGTACGTCACCCTTAATATCATCCTGGACTTCTAGTTTCACTGTTTTGGTTTTTGCATCTACGCCAGTGACGTTATGTTTTGGTAAGTACTCAATGATTCCTGCGTACTGTTCAGCCCACACCTTTTTAAAGAGCGCACCTTTTGAAGTGACATCTTGATTGGCATCCAAAATTAATACTTTTGATTTGGGTTTGTTTTGCTTCAGATAATTTGCAACCTGGCATGCGCGCTCGTAAGGGCCAGGAGGGCAGCGATAGGGTGCTTCAGGGATACTGAGAATAAATGTTCCGCCATCCCGCATTGAGGCTATTTGTTTATGAAGGGCTACTGTCTCAGCGCCTGCTTTCCATGCCTGCAGAGTCACTCCAGCTTTATTAGCTTGCGCTAAACCCTCAACGGTATTCATCATTAGAGTAACGCCAGGAGAAACGACAGCCTTGTCATAGCGTAGTGTTTTACCGGACGCTAGTTTGACGGTCTTCTTATCGGCATCCATGCTGACAACGCTGTCTTGAATCATTTTGATTCCATGGCGTTTGCTCAGATTGTCATAAGAGGTGGTGATTTCAGACAACTTGCGTGAACCTCCAACCACCAGGTTAGACATGGGGCAGGAAATAAAAGAAGCATTAGGTTCGATTATGGTTACTTTGGCTGTGTTATTGGAAAACAATCGCAAATATTTGGCGACAGTAGCGCCACCATATCCACCACCGATGACCAGTATTTCTGCTTTTTGTAAATTAGCCTGAGCCTGGGTTGAGAAACCAGTTACAAGGCCAAGTGCCGCAGCACTTTGACCAATAAAATGTCGACGATTCATAAAGGGCTCCTAATTATTTTTTGCCAAGCTGATTAGCGATAGTTTCGAGTTGCTCATCTGTATAGCCTTTAGCTAGTTGAGGCATGATGGTGCCTTCGCGGGCCCCTGATTTATATGCCTTGAGCGTGGCCAGCATTTGCTCGCTAGTCAATCCATTGATGAGTGGCATACCGCCATCAGGTACGCCTTTACCATCTGTGCCATGACAGTTGGCACAAGTAGCAGCTAAGCCTCGCTTGTAAAGATCATTTGCAGCGGCGTTTTGCGCAAGGGCAGAACTGCTCCATTGCCCAAGACCAATCATGGCCGAGGCTATTAGTACCGTTTTAAGGTGTTTTACTCGCATAGGAACAATCTCCATTTCGTTTTTTCATTATTGAATGCCAGTGAAATTCACTTAGCCATATCTTAAACAAGAACTTTGGAGAAATAAGAGATCTCTCAGATTCATTTCTTATAAGCTCATGAAAAAAAGTGCATGACTTTGGTTTTTCACAGTTTGCTTCTAAGCCCTATAAACTAGAGCTATGCGAGGCCCATTTTCATACCGTTCAGGACTCTTGATACTCCTTTTAGGTGTATTTACCTACCTTTACGCGCTAGATAGTCGGTTTGCCCCTAAAAATGGTGATGAATATCCTTATATGCACATTGTGCGTATGACGGCTACAACCGGTGAATGGCTCCCTTTGCAGTCAGAAATGGAGGGACTTAAGAACACCAAGCCTCCTTTGATTTTCTGGCAAGGCATTGCCAGTAGTCAGTGGGCAGAACAATGGTCGCTATTTAACTTACGTTGGCCTAGCGTGCTCTATACCGGCCTAACTGCTTTATGTCTATTTTTGGCTGTGCGTCGTTTTTCTGGCAATGCTAAAACTGGTTTGTTGGCCAGTTTGGTATGGCTCTCCTTTTTTGCCACCTATCGCTATGGGCGCCCGTTTTTAACAGATCCGCCTGAAGTCTTTTGGATGAGTTTGCCGTTTATGGCGCTCTTATATTGGGGCAAGTCAGCCCTCAACTCCAAATTAATTTTCCCGCTCTTTGCAGGTCTATTTTTAGGTTTAGCATTGCTTGCCAAATCCTTTGCTTACGTTGTGCCTGCAAGTTTTGCGTTGGGCTTGTATTACTGGCGCTGGCGTGACTGGAGTATTTCTAAAACACTGATCTTCGATCTATATAAGATCTGCCTGATTGCTATTCTGGCTCTGGGTGTTTTTGCACTCTGGTTTGCTTTCGATCCCTATCCTGCGGATGTTTGGAAAGAGTTTGTACTTGGTGAGAACGCGGGTAAGTTTGATGCTCGCACGAGTAACTATCTAGTGGACCTGCTGAGCGGGGGTGACAGTATTTGGATGTTGGTGCTGACCTCGCTTGCTAATGCTGGTCTTTTTACCTTAGTACTTTTATCGACGCTGATTCAATGCTGGCGTGAGCGGCGCTTCTTGTCATTTGAAGAAAGTTTATTACTGCTACTAGTGTTGGCATTTTTCATTGTGTTCAGTTTGCCTAGTCAACGATCTGGTCGCTATCTTTTGCCTGTCATGCCTGCTTTGGCTGCTTTGATTGCATTGCATTGGGAGCGTTTACCAATGTGGGGTTTTCGAGTTGCACTCATACTTCAGGCGATTATTTTTTCTGCCTTGATTTGGATTGGTAGTCAATTACAGCAATCGACCTTTCAAGGTGATGTGGGTGTATGGACCTATTCCTATGGGCATTGGGCTTTCATGCTCATTAGTTTAGGTTTAGTGATTTTTGGCTTATTTAATAAATCGGGTACAAAAACGATTGCGCTTGCCGCTTGCTTTTTGATCTACTTAGGATTGGCTAGTAGTTTGTCTCCTTTGGAGGGTAGATTGGGCCGCTTTACGCCAGAAGTCATTGCTCAAGTCCAGGATAAGGACTTATGGGTGCCTTGTGACTACCGCGCTAAAGATGAAGAATTTCGCTTGCTTTTGCCTTCGAGTCGTTTGCATGGATACTTGGCATCAGAAGCAGGGGAGATTAGTAAATTAACTAGCAGTTATCCTTTGGTATTGGTGCAAACGCCCTTAGGAACAAAGCCGGAATTATGTGACTCCTGTCAGATTATTGGTCGCAGAATGGAAATGCGGGCGCGACACTCGAATGAAGAAATTATAGAAATGTTAAAAGGCCACTTTGGGCAATATCTCTTTGTGAATGAGTATCTCATTGCAACACCGATTGTGAGTTCTGCTGCCATGCTGTCAGCTAAGGATGCATGCAGATGAGTCGTGTGATTGCGCTTTGCTTTTTATTGCTAGCATCAGTGCTTGGATTTTTGCATTTAGATAGTCGACCCACGTGGGCACCATTTGTGACTGAACCAGTAGTTGCGATTGAAGAGCAAGTTGAGCAAGTACCCGCAACGACGCCTTCAATTAAACAAGCACAAAATAAAGTCATTAGTCAGCCAGCTGTAGCTAATCCACGCGCCACTTGGTTGCCTGATACTGGCGCTCCTTCAGTGCATGCTGCCTCCCTGATTGCATTAAATGATGGCGCTCTTAGGGCATTTTGGTTTGCTGGTAGTCGGGAAGGTGCGCCTGATGTGGTGATTAATAGCGCAGTATTTGATCCCCAATCCGGTTTGTGGAGTGCTCCTACTGTTGTGATAGATCGAGTAGGAGCTGAAAAGGGATTGCAGCGCTACATTGCTAAGTTAGGTAATCCTGTTCCTAGCAGAATGGCTGATGGTCGACTGCAATTATTTTTTGTGACGGTTTCTATTGGTGGTTGGGCGGGCAGCTCAATTTCTACTCTGATTTCGGATGATGAGGGGCTGACTTGGAGTCGCCCACAACGTTTGATTAGCTCGCCTTTGTTGAACTTAAGTACGCTGGTGAAGTCACCTGCCTTACAGTTTAGTGATGGTCGCCTAGGTCTTCCTGCCTACCATGAGTGGATTGGACGATTTGGTGAGTTCCTAAGAGTAGAGGGAAACCAAGTTATTGATAAGCGCAGAATGAGTTCTGGACGAGGTGCAATCCAGCCAGTGATTTTGGTGAATGATCCACAAGCGGCTACGGCACTCTTTCGGCAAACCCGAAGTTCGGGGCTGCCAAAAAACATACCGGTCAGCCTAACGCAGAATGCCGGACAAACCTGGCAGCTGTCTGAAGATCTCATGATTGCCAATCCAAATTCAGCACTCGCTGGCTTAACCTTAAGGAATGGCATTCGTTTATTGGTGCTGAATAATATTGAAGTAGGGCGTCATCGTCTTGTCTTACTCATGAAGCAGTCGCAATCTGATCAGTGGCAAGTCATTCAGGTGCTCGAAGATGATGAGGCTTTGCCCAATGATCAACGGAAGGAATTCTCATACCCCTATCTCGTGAGCTCTGATGGTAATGATGCGCATCTCGTTTACACATGGGATCGAAAAAAGATTCGACATATGTCTTTTTCACCAGCGTGGCTAACACGTGCCTACAAGCAATTACCCGTTTCATCTGCTCCAGCTCCAGAGCCCCAAACTAAAGAGGTGCAACCATGATGCAGTGGATGCAAACCGTTTCCTTATTGGAGCTATCCATCAGTTGTGCAGTAGTGATTGTCTGGCTAGCACAAGCGAGTATGAGTAAACCTTTGGCAATGCCAATCAAATGGTTCTTAGTATTGCTTCTAAGCAATCTCTTCTTCTGGCCAATTGGCTTATCGCTTGAACTGCCTTTGGTGGCATATGTTCGTGGTGTGACTGGTGATCTGAGTGTGGTCTTGACCCTCTTGCTGTGGAGTTCTGTATTGCTTCCAAGTCGCCCTGTGCCTCTCGCTTTTCGTATTGCGCTTTCGATCATTGCCCTTCTTTTCTATCCCTTGGCCTTAGGTCTTGGGATGTTGGATCCCTACGCCTGGGGCTATGGCTCATTAGCATTATTAATTGCGATTGCCGTGTTTGCTTTGGTATGCGGCTTGTTGGGATGGATTAAAGGGGTTTGGATTATTGCAATTGCGATTGTGGCTTGGGCAGGGCATTGGCATGAATCAACGAACCTTTGGGATTATGTCTTAGACCCTTTGTTGTGCTTATGGGCACTCATCTCTTGTATTCATGTTTTGTATCGAAAGCGTCGCGACAAAGCCAGATCTGGTTATTTGTTTAGACCGGGTTAAGACATTTCTTGTAATTAGCGATAGAAGATCTTGGAGTGTTTATGAAAATAAGAATGAGAATGCAAATGCGAAGCAGTCTTATCGGCTGCTCTCTTCTTTTGGGTGTGGTTTCTTGTAGCAATAACTACAACCCTTATTCACAATATGCATATCCAATAAGCTATATGCAAAGCGCTTCATATGGTAGCGCTCCGCAGACGCTCTCGAGTGCCCAATTAGAGTCATTAGTTTCTCCAATTGCCTTGTACCCAGACTCTTTGTTGTCTTTAATGCTCTTAGCCTCTACGTACCCATTAGAAATTGCAGAGGCTTATAACTGGAGAGCAAGTAACGCAGCAATTCAGGGGGTTGATTTGCAAAACGCGCTAAAGGCGCAGTCTTGGAATGACAGTGTTAAATCGTTGATTTCATTTCCGCAGGCATTCAACATGATGGGGTCGAAGTTGCAGTGGACTCAGAACCTCGGTAATGCTTATAAGCTGCAACCTGCTGATACGCTCAAGGCAGTGCAGTCACTCAGAAAGCGTGCAGTGCAAGCAGGTACTTTAAAGACATCACCGCAGATGACGGTGACTACCGATACTGCTGGCAATATTTTGATTGCGCCAAGTAACGCACAGACAGTGTATGTTCCAACTTATAACCCGACGATGGTTTATGGAGCGTGGCCTTATCCAGACTATCCACCATATCCTGCTTATAACCCTGCATGGGGTGCCATGGGATTTGGTTTGGGTCTAGCTGTGGGCGATGCATTCTGGGCAACACCGGCTTGGTCTGATGGCACGATTAATGTGAATAACGCGAATAACCCTTCTCGTGGTTTGATAGGTCCGAGCAATGTTCAGAATCAACAAAGACTCCTTAATGATTGGCGGACTAATGCCACACCTCAAGATCGACAGGACGCAAGGAGCGCCGCTCAAAGAGCTGACAATACTTTTCAGAGAGATGCTACGCCACAAGAGCGAGCCCAGGCTGATCGCCTAAATCAGGAATCACGCAATGCGTATCAACAAGATCGAGTTAATCCAAACGCCTATCGCGAGGCTGCGCAGGAAAACGCCTTCCGTGAACAAGCCCGTTTTGATGCAAACCAAGATCGCTTTGGAGGAGGTCGAGCGGGTGGTGGCTTCGGTGGTGGGGGCTTCGGCGGCGGTCATATGGGTGGGTTTAGACGTTAATCTATTGAAAGCATTTACATGAATACATTAAAAAAGATCTCCTTGTTTGTGGTCTGCGCCTGTTTTTGTGAGCAACTGGTGCTTGCGCAACCCAATATGCCGGCGAATGATGCTTCAACTGCCGCTTTAGTAGAGTTATGTCAAAACCAGCAGGATCCAGATGCCCAGAACTTTTGCTTTGGCTTTGGCGAGGGGGTCTACCAAGCTTATCTCGCCAATCGTTCGCCTAATGCAAAACCGACGATCTGTTTTTCAAAGCAGGGCGGCACACGCGAAATGATTCTGCAGGAATTCTTGAAATGGAATCGCGCTAACCCGCAATTTAATCAAGAGCGGGCTGCTAAAACCCTTGTTCGCTTTTTTGTACAAAGCTATCCTTGTAAGTGATAGAGTGATATATCTTTTTATGGAATGAAATCATGATGCTCAAGACTAAAGCCCTCACATTTGCTGCAACAGTATTCGCTTTTTCATCCCTTGCTCATGCGCAATCGGGCGAGAATACCTATAAACAAGTCTGTGCTAGTTGTCACGGTGCAGGGGTATTGAATGCCCCTAAGCTTGGAGACAAGGCAAAATGGGCGCCCTTAATTGCTGAGGGGCAGGTTATTTTGACTGCACATGGATATGTTGGTGTGAGATCGATGCCAGCTAAGGGCGGCAATCCCAATTTATCAGTTGAAGGCTTTGCAGACGCCTTGGTTTATATGGTGAACAACTCTGGCGGCAAGTGGACTTCACCTGACGCCAAAACCTTAGTTGCCATTAATAAAGAAATAGAAGCCCGCAAAGCTGGATTAAATAAGAAATAAATTCTTAGATGATTTGATTCTTTTTTAAATCAGAGATTTCACCTTCGGATAAGCCAAGATCCTTGTAGAAGTACCGATTATCCTCGCCAGTATTTGGACCCGTCTTAATGCTGGTATCCAGAATTCCTGGAACTCTTGGAACTCTGCATGGTGCAGGAATTGACCCAAGATCATCATCTTGCAAATCAATAATTCCCTTTCTTGAAATTACTTGAGGATCATTGATGACATCTGAGATGTCATAGACCTTGGTATAGGGGATCCCAGACTCATCAAAAGTTTTTGAAATGACGGTAAATGTATTGCGTGTAAACCATTGCGCAATACCCTGATCAATTTCATTTGCATTAAGGCATCTATTTGGGTTGGTGGAGAATTTAGGGTTATCTATCCACTCAGGCCTGCTTATTGCGTTGCAAAGACGCTTAAAGATTGCGTCAGAAGAAGCTACCAAGGTAATCCATTTCCCATCTTTTGATTTATACATATTAGATGGGGTGGTGTAACTGGCGCGATTGCCTACATGTGTTCTATTGATTCCAAGCAGAGAGTATTCAACAGCTAAAGGGTCTAGTAATCTAAAGAGAGCTTCAGTAGCAGAGAGGTCAATCTCAAAGCCACCCTGAGAAGGGTCTCTTCTAAGTGAGGCGATTGCAGAGGAAATGCTAAAAGCCCCAAAAAGACCTGCAATTAAATCGCCAATTGGCAGGTTGGGGTGTTGTGGACCGCTCTCGGGGGTTCCAATGAGATTGGTGAGGCCGCTCATAGCCTCAAAAATTCTGGCAAATCCAGGGCGCTCTGCATATGGGCCAGTTTGGCCAAATCCGGTTAATCTCAAAACAATCAAATTAGGATTTGCGGCTAATAGAGTTTCGAGGCTTAAGCCCCAGCGATCCAAGGTACCAGTTCTAAAGTTTTCTACTAATACATCTGTTTTTTGAATTGCTTTTAAAAACAACTCCTTCCCTCTAGTAGTTCGTACATCTAGAGTGATTCCTTTCTTGCCCCGATTGACTACTTTCCAGTAAAGGGCATGTTCGGGGGTGGTGGGTGCCAATCCCCTTAAGGCGTCTAATCCATCCGGCAACTCAATCTTGGTAACCAAGGCTCCCAAATCAGCGCAGAGTGTAGATGCAAATGGTGCAGCAATCACAGTGGATAAATCCAATATACGGACATCTTGAAGTAGAGGAGGGCGATTTGTCATATTTGGAGATGTGTCAAAAGTGTATTGAATCAAAATTCATAGGGTTTTGGCTAGTGTTTCGCTCTGCGAAACACTGAGTAGAATTAGTTGTAACTTGTATTAAAAAAGAAGAGGATCTAAATATGCTAAATGCACCATCTTTAGGAAATGATCGTCAATTTGCCATTAACCTAAGTAGGGGGCTGGATGTCTTACGAGCATTTACGCCGGCAGACCAGTTGTTGGGCAATCGAGAGTTATGCGATCGAACCTCTTTACCTAAGGCTACGATTTCGCGTTTAACTTACACGCTTGAAAAGCTTGGTTATTTATTAAGGGTTGAGCGACTCCAAAAGTATCGATTGGGCCCAGGTGTATTAATGTTGGGATATCCAATGTTGGCGGGAATGGAAGTTCGTCATCTTGCTAGATCACATATGGAAAAGTTAGCGTCCAAAACGCAATGGACGGTAAATTTGGGTATGTTAGGTAGATTGGAAGTGGTTTATGTTGATGCGCTTAGATTGGATCGGGGAAATTATCTTAAGCCTGATATTGGAAGCAGTAGACCTCTATTAACAACCTCAATAGGGCGCGCTTTGTTATATGCATCGTCAACGGCAGATCAAAAGTCAGTACTCAATAGGCTCAAGCTAGCGAACCCGACTCAATTCCGTAAAGATGTTGTCCACTTTCATCGTGACCAGGAATTTTATGAGCGTCATGGCTATTGCTTAAGTCGCGGCGATTGGGAGTCCGATGTATACGCTTTAGCTGTTCCATTAAGGGTTGGTAGCAGCGATGATCCAGTGATTGCCTTGAACTGTACTTTGAGCGGTGCAAAGCCGTCTCAAGCTGAAATTAACAAAACCATTGTTCCACATCTGCTTGAGGCAAAACGCAATATTGAGCGTGATGGTGGAACTAGCTATACGAGTAAGGAAAATTAAGTGATTAGCGATATAGAGGTCAATAAGAGGCGCTTGAGTGACATTCGCGCTTTTGTACGTGATGTTGCTATTCCTGCTGAAGCAGAGGTAGTCGAAAAAAATTGTATTCCAGAAGCGATTGTCGATGTCATGCGAAAGAATGGCTACTTTGGTTGGAGTATTCCCAAGGAGTATGGAGGTAGTGGCTTAAGCACCGAAGAGTTGGCATTGGCCAATATAGAAATTTCCCAGGCAGCTACTGCATTCCGTGCTCGAGCAGGAACTAATACGGGTATTGGATCTGAGGGCATCGTTCAGGATGGAACTCAGGCGCAAAAAGAAAAATGGTTGCCAAAACTTGCCTCAGGTGAGATTACAGGCTGTCTTGCGCTGACAGAGCCGGATGCTGGATCGGATGCAACTGCCTTAAAAACGACTGCGCTTAGGGTAGAAAAATCCCCAGAGCAGTTTTTACTTAACGGAACAAAGCGCTACATCACAAATGCACCAATTGCAGATTTATTTACGGTATTTGCTAGAACGAATCTCGCCGACTTATCCCATAAAGGTATTAGCGCATTTTTAATTTCTAAAGATGCCCCCGGGATCTCGGCAGGTCCTGAGCACAAGAAGATGGGCCAATCTGGGTCACCTGTTTCAGAAGTATTTTTGAAAGATGTCTTAGCTTCTCAAGATGATGTAATAGGGGGCGAACTGGGGGTTGGGTTTGTAACTGCGATGAAGGCATTAAACAAGCAGCGCATTAATTTGGCCGCATTATGCATTGGTCCGGCAATACGTTTACTAGATGAGGCACTAGATCATGTTAAGAAACGTCAACAATTTGGTAAACCAATAGCAGAGTTTCAGCTTGTGCAGGCAATGCTTGCGGAGTGCAAGGTGGAAATCGAGGCGGCTAAAAGCTTGGTTCTAGAGACTGCTAGAGCACGTGATCGTGGTGAGGATGTCACTACTCAGGCTTCAATTTGTAAATACTATGCCTCTGAAATGTGCGGAAGGGTTGCAGATCGAGTAGTGCAGATTTTTGGTGGCGCAGGTTATTGTGCTGATATTGGTGGACCAATTGAAATGCTTTACAGAGATGTACGTTTATTTAGGCTTTATGAAGGCACAAGTCAAATTCATCTGCTTAATATTGCTAAAAGAATTTTGAAGTAATTAATTAAAGGGGTTCATATGAAAAAAATAATATTTTTTTTAAGTTTAGTAATGGGTGTTATGTCGGGAATGGCTCATGCTCAAGAGTGGCCGAATAGGTCAATTCGGTTCATCTCTCCATTTGCCCCGGGCGGGTCAAACGATATTGCAACTCGGGTAATTGCTGAAAAGCTCTCGCCCAAACTTCAACAGACAATTATTGTTGAAAATAAACCAGGGGCAAATATTCGGATAGCTTCAGAGATCATTGCTAAGGCTGATCCTGATGGTTACAACTTTATTATGGTTGCCGCTCCGCACACTACTAATCCAGCGCTTTATGGGCAGCTACCTTACGATACGCTGAAGGATTTCACCCCAATTATCCAGACGGTTAGAGCGCCTTTATTTTTAATGGTTCCCGCAAACTCACCAATTAAGTCAGTCGCCGAGCTTTTAGCTGCATCTGCAAAGCAACCTGCTGGACTCAATGTATCGAGCCCCGGAAACGGTACTGCTCCACATTTAGCTTTGGAGTTGTTTAATAATCTTGCCAAGGCAAACCTAAATCACATCCCTTATAAGGGCGATGCACCTGCGGTTACTGACATATTGGGTGAGCGAGTAGATGCTGGAATACATCCGATTATTTCTCCACTACCTCATGTTAAATCTGGAAAAATACGTGTGTTGGCAGTATTTGGATCTACCCGTTCCTCTTTATTGCCTGACGTACCGTCTCTTGGTGAATTGGGTTATCCCAATGCAGATGTCTATACTTGGTTTGGTTTAGTTGGTCCAGCAAAGCTGCCTAATAGAATAGTCGATCGCATGAATAAAGACATTAATGAAATCTTGGCTCAGCCAGACATCAAGCAAAGATTTGCAGATATGGGCATGGAGACTGTTGGGGGAAGCCCAGAGCAATTTTCTAAATTTATTAGGGATGACATATCAAAATGGCGGGATTTGGTGGCAAAAAGAAATATCAAGCCAGATTAAATTTTTTGAGAGAACGGCTAGAAACAAAATAAGCAACCCTTGGGTTGCTTATTTATTTGAGAGTCTAGTTAATTAATCCGCTTTGATGTTGGCGTCTTTGATCACTTTATCCCACATTGTCAGTTCGCGGTTTATCCGCTTAGCTGAATCTGCTGGACTAAGGTAGTTCACATAAACGCCTGCACCTAGCATGCGCTCTTGAACATCCGGTCTTTGTAAGATCACTTTGATATCGGCATTGAGTTTGTCGATGATTGGTTTAGGTGTTCCGGCTGGTGCCAAGATTCCGAACATGCTCACGACATCGAAGTTTGGCATGCCAGTTGCCTCAGTAACGGTGGGCACGTCTGGTAACTGACTAATGCGTTTTGATGTTGTTACCGCTAGTGGTCTTAATTTACCAGCTTGAATAAACGGCAGTGCAGCAGGAACAGTCTCAGACATGCTCAATACTTGTCCGCCAACGAGGTCAGTCATCGCTGGACCGCTTCCTTTGTATGGCACATGCAAAAGGTCAAGCCCCAGTTGTGCGCGGAACATCTCCATCGCTAGACGCTGAGGGGCGCCGGCACCAGATGAAGCAAAGGTGAGTTTGCCTGGATTTGCCTTGGCATAGGCAATGAACTCTTTCATATTGTTCACTGGAACGGAGGGGTTCACGACAAAAACCAGGGGCACCACACCAACCACGCCAACGGGTGTGAAATCTTTTTCAAGGTTGTATTTAATGCCATCTTTATTCAGGCCTGTGTTAATGGCATGAGAGGTCAGGGCGCCCATCAGTAGGGTGTAGCCATCTGCAGGAGACTTCGCCACCATATCAGCGCCAATATTGCCGCTATCACCCCCACGGTTATCGGGAACTACTTGCTGATTCAGTGACTTAGATAGCTCTTGAGCCATGATGCGTCCAATCACATCAGTTGCCCCGCCCGGTGGAAATGGAATCACCAGGCGAACTTGCTTATCCGGATAATTTTTGGTGGCTGAGTTGCTTTGGGCGTAGATGCTGCCGCTAAGGGCAGATAGGCATAGAGCGAAGATAAGTGATTTTTTCATGGCTTGTCTCTTTTGTTTATAGTAATTGTGGTGCTGCTTATTTCTATTATCTACACAAATTCGATTCATATTCAAGATCAATGATTGGCAAGTGAAGCTAATTACAATAGCGGGATGAACCTTCTGGCCCATGAAATCGAGATCATTGGATATTGCGCTGCATTTTTAACCACGGTCGCCTTTTTGCCTCAAGCCATCCACTCTTGGCGCACTCGTAATCTCTCGGGAGTTTCCTTAGGGATGTACTCCCTATTTACGGCTGGAGTAGGTATGTGGCTGATTTATGGGCTCATTATTGAAAAGTGGCCCCTCATTCTTGCTAATGCCATTACTTTAGCTTTAGCGCTTAGCATCTTGATATTGAAATTGCGTCATACTTCTAAAGACCAGAAATAAAGTTCACCCTATCGCATTCCTCAGAAAGGTTAGTCATGAGTTCTTCATTTGTTATTGAGCCACCAGTAGTTACTTCATTGCCTGTTACAGGGGATACCCGCCGCTTTGCTGTCAATCGTATTTATTGTGTGGGTCGTAACTATGCGGATCATGCACGTGAGATGGGACATGATCCTGATCGTGAGCCACCATTTTTCTTCATGAAACCTGCAAATTCAATTGTGACTGATGGCAAGGATATGGCTTATCCCCAACTATCAAACGATGTACATCACGAGATTGAAATGGTTGTAGCCATCGGCAAGGGTGGCGCAAATATTTCAGCGGATAAAGCGCTTGATCACGTTTATGGTTATGGTGTTGGTTTAGATATGACTCGCCGTGATTTACAGGGAGAGGCTAAAAAGATGGGGCGTCCGTGGGACACTGGTAAGGCCTTTGACCAATCTGCACCTTGCGGTGAAATTACGCCGGTAACGAAATGTGGTCACCCGAGTAAGGGTGCTGTGAAATTATTAGTCAATGGAGAAGTGCGCCAAGAGGGCGATCTCAATCAATTGATTTGGAATGTTCCCGATACGATTGCCTATCTCTCAACTTTGTTTACGCTTGAACCAGGTGACTTGATTTATTCCGGTACACCTGCAGGTGTGGGCCCCGTGAAAAAAGGGGATGTTCTCGAGGGAAGTGTTGAGGGCTTAGTTAACTTAAAAACCAAGATTGTTTAATCATGATGAATTCTTTGCAAAAAACCCTAGTTTTAGCCATCGCAGTTCCTATGCTCTTAGCTGCATGCGCTACTACTGAAAATACTCCTCCAGCTAAAGTAAGTGCCGCCCCTGCGGCTGCTAGCCTCTATAGCAATGCAGCTCCTTTAGATTTGCGCTTGAGTACCTGGCCTTATCCCTATCCGATCAAAGAATTTAAGACTAGCTTGCAAGGTCAGCCTGCTAGCATGATCTATATGGATGTGCCTGCGGTTGGTAAGCAAAAAGGTGCGGTCGTGCTGTTTCATGGCAAAAACTTTTCAAGTGACTATTGGGCGCCAACGATTGCCGGCTTAACTCAGGCGGGTTACCGTGTGATTGCTCCAGACCAAGTTGGCTTTGGTAAATCATCTAAGCCGGATGTGGCTTATCACTTTGATGATTTGGCTGCTAATACCCAGGCATTGCTGAAGTCATTAAAGATCAATCAAGTTTCCGTGATTGCGAATTCTATGGGTGGAATGGTTGGCATTCGATTCTCACGTTTGTATCCCAAAACGGTTCAAAAGTTAGTTCTAGAAAACCCACTTGGTCTTGAGGATTACAGCAAAGATGTCCCACCACAACAAAACGATACTTTGTTGAAGTTAGAAATGGCGCAAACAGAAACGAGCTACCGTAATTTTCTGAAGAGCTATTTTCCGGTCTGGCAACCCTCGTACGAGCAGTTTGTTGAGATCTACGTTCGCATCCAAAAAGGACCTGACTATCCGGCCTACGCAAAAACTTCCGTTCTAACTTATCAAATGATTGCTGAAAAACCAGTGGTAAATGATTTGCCACAGTTAAAGATGCCAGTCTTACTAGTGATAGGGCAGAAGGACCGTACGGTATTTGGTCGTCGCTTTGCACCACCAGAAGCTGTGAAGTCTTTGGGTAACTTTCCAGAGTTAGGTCGTAAGGCGCAAGCTGCAATTCCGAATGCTAAGCTAGTTCCTCTGGATAATGTGGGTCATATTCCTCACATTGAGGTGCCTGATGTCTTTGTTAAAACGGTGGTGGAATTCTTAAACGCAAAGAACTAATTACTGGCCCGTCCACTTCGGTGGACGTCCTTCGAGAAATGCATTGACACCCTCTCGGAAGTCTTGGCTGTTGTAGGTCTCGCGCAAGAGATCAGTGCAATCTTGGAGATTGTTGCGTAATAAGCGTGCAATCCCTAGCTTGCTCGACTTTTGGGTAATCGGTGCGAGTGCCGCCAGCTTCTTTGCCAAAGCATTTGCTGCTTCAGTAATTTCAGATGCATCAGCTGTCTGGTATAAAAATCCAGATGCTAATAATTCGGGCGCCTTCACTAATTCAGCAGTCAGCAACATTTTTTTCACCATCGGAATACCGAGGTGAGCGCAAATCCAATTGAGATTACTCGGTGAGAGACAGTTACCTAAAGTCTTCGCTACAGGAATTCCAAAGCGCGCCTCTGGTGTAGAGATGCGAAAATCACAAGCCGTTGCCATCAGTAGTCCACTACCAACTGCCAAACCTTCAATCACCGCAATAGTGGGCATGGGCAGTTCTTGAAGAGAAATAAAAATTTGGTCAACTGCCTGCTCATAAGCTTCATCTTTTTTGAGGCTGACAAATTGTTCGATATCGCTTCCTGAAACAAAAGCTTTTTCACCAGCGCCCCTGAAAATGACTACCCGAATGTCTGAGTTCTGAGCTAGCTCATCACAGATGCTTTTAAGCTCTTCATACATAGGCCAAGTCATGGCATTGCGGGCAGCAGGATTGTTAAAGGTAATCCGTGCAATATTCCCATCAATCATTAAATCTAAGCAGGGCGGAGTGGATTTTGTGCTCATGCAGGCATTCTAAACAAAAGACCTACAGAAAGCCGTGTAATTACCGAATTCGCCTGCAGCTAAGACATCCTGCGATAAAATTCTTGTATGTATATGTTCCTGCCTTTTCTGACAGCCTTCATCGGACTGATCTTAGTCTGGTTTGAGAAGCGTCTTGCGGGCTTAGTCTTGTTAGCGATTACGGTATTTATCTTGATGGTCTGGTTCCGTTTTCATGCAACTGATCATTTGAATCTCAGCCTGTGAGTAAGCATTCTTTTCCCTCGCTAGCGGCCCTAGGTAATCAGCTTGCTTTATTGGCGATAGTCGGCGTTCTTGCCTACGCTTTTGTAGATCAGCTCTATTTTGGCGAACTCCCTTGTCCGCTCTGTCTTATGCAGCGCATGGGTTTTGTGATTATTGGTTTTGCTTTGGTTCTGAATATTCGCTGTGGTGCGCATTCAGCGCATTATGGTTGGGGAATCATCGGTGGCTTGGTGGGAATGACAGTTTCCTTACGGCAAATTTTCTTACATATCTTGCCTGGCGATAAGGGATTTGGCGCTACTTTTTTAGAGCTCCATTTTTACACTTGGGCCTTCGTTGGATATATAGCCCTCTTGGCAGGCCAAGCGATTTTATTGATGCTTCCCAATCGCGATGTTCGATCACGCTCTTGGTTCGCCAATACGATTGTGATCTTGTTTATTTTCTTGGTCTTGGCCAATCTAGTTTCTACTTTGCTAGAGTGTGGCCTCGGTCCCTGTCCGGATGATCCAGTGGCCTATAAAGGTTGGATATGGTTGCGCAGCTATATCGGTTTTTGAGTGCAGCTCACCAGCTGCGTTTTAACCTGAATTCATGATGCCATTTTTTAAAGTACCCGGAGTCGTCAAGTACTTCATCATCATCCTGACAGTTTTAGCTAGCAGTGTTAGTCCGGCATCTGCAGAGGCTGTATGGCCTAAGCAACCTATTCGAATTATTGTGACCTTTACCCCGGGTGGTGCCCCCGATATTCTGGCGCGAGTACTGGCGGAGTATTGGCAAAAAAACTTAGGCGTCCCAGTACTGGTTGAGAATCGACCTGGGGTCGGTGGCAATATCGGCGCAGATGTGGTGGCTAAGAGCGAGGCAGATGGTTATACCTTGCTCATTGGCACAGTCGGTATACATGCTATCAATGCCGCTCTTTATGACAAATTGCCATTTGATCCAGTGAAGGATTTCACGCCCATTAGTTTTTTAGCTAGCACCCCGAATGTATTGATTGTGAATAAGCAATCGGGTATCACGAACTTGAGTGAGCTGATTGACTTGGCAAAAAGACAACCCAATCAATTGACCTTCGGATCTTCAGGGGTCGGTACATCGCTCCATATGTCGGGCGAGCTCTTTAAAGAAATGACTGGCGTACAAATTCGCCATATTCCCTACAAAGGTCGCGCACAATCTTTGCCTGATTTAGTCAGTGGTCGTATCACCATGTTGTTTGATAACTTATCTTCATCACTGCCATTAATTAAAGCGGGTGAGGTACAAGCCTTGGGAGTGACCTCACTAAAACGTTCTCCTGCAGCCCCAGAAATCCCGACTTTAGCTGAGCAGGGCTTGCCTGGATTTGAGGCCATCTCATGGTTCTCTTTAATGGCACCCGCACAACTGCCCCCGAGTATTCAAACGCGCCTAAATCGATTAACGCGCCAAGCCCTTACGAATCCTGAAGTTAAGGCGAGGTTATTGGCTGGCGGTCTTGACCCAGCGCCCGGCAGCCCTCAGGACCTCTCTAAGCTGATTGCTGCTGAGTCCAATAAATGGGCTAGAGTTGTTGTCAAATCTGGCGCAAAATTAGATCAATAAATTCTGTAAATTGTGTCAGCTTGCTTCAGTCTGGGACGTTATAGAGGGAAGAGGCCAGAAAACCATTTTGAGGGCTGGCCTAAAGACCAATTAGAGGGGTCGACTATGAAAATGAATCGTAAATACCTGGTTTTAGGGATTGCATTGGCGGGCCTGCTGAGTTTGAGCCCCTTAGCTGCAAACGCAGGTAATGTAGCCTGGAATGTCAGTGTTGGCGGCGGTTATGCGGGCGGATATGGCTACGGCGGTGGCTGGCGCCCAGCAGCATATGGTCCTGGCTGGGGTCGTGGCTATGGATATGGCTATGGCGGTGGTTGGCGCGGTAATTGGGCTGGCGCTGGATATTATGGCTTTCCTCCTGCGGCATACTACGCACCGCCAGTGGCTTATGCGCCTCCGGTAGTTGCTTATGTCACACCACCACAACCCATGGTCTTAGCTTCTCAGCCGCAAGCGCCCGTTTGGTATTACTGTGAATCCAGTGGAAAATACTTTCCTTACGCTCAAGAGTGCCCTACGGGTTGGCAAACACAAGCTGCTACGCCACCCACTAGTGGAGTTGCACCTGCAAGACCGGCCCACCAGTAAAAGACAATAAAAAATATGAAGCAATTAAAATTCTGAATGAGGTTTTCAGGTTTATAAGATTATTTAAAGGTATGAGATGAAACGATTTACATTATTTGCAACAGCGAGTTTAGTTTTGCTAGCCTCTTTGACGGCGTGTGTCTCTGCACCAACGGGTCCAACTGTGGCAGTGATGCCGCGTGAAGGTAAGCCGTTTGATCTATTTCAGCAAGAGGATTTATTTTGCCGTAACTTTGCTGCAAATTCTGTGAGAGATACGAGCGATGCTGCCTTGAAAGAGGGCGCAACAAGTGCTGCAATCGGTGCTGCGCTAGGCGCAGTTGCGGGTGCTGTGATTCAAGGTGGTAATCATGCCAACGTTGGTACCGGTGCAGGCGTAGGATTATTAGGCGGTGCTGCGATGGGCGCCATGAATTCTTCTGGCAAACAAAATCAAGCGCAAGCGCAATACAACATTGCTTATCAACAGTGCATGTACTCTAAAGGCAATCAAGTACCAAGCTATCGTTAAGAGAGAAGTTCTCTAAACCTCAATCGGCGGATGCGTTTTTTCAAAGCGCGCCGCCGTTTTTCTAAATAGGTATAGCAGTAAGCAGGCAGCCAGCCCAAGACTGATGCTATTCGCCGCCCAAAAGCCATTGGCACCCTGTAAAAAGGTTGGCGTATTGCCTAAGATATCAAAGCCTAGTAAATAGCCTCCACCTAGACCAACACCCCAGAGTGAGCCTGCATAAATCAACATGGGCCAAAAGGCAACACGGTAAGCACGCAGAATAAACGCTGCAGTGACTTGTAGTGCATCAAAGATTTGATAGAAGGCAATGAATAAAAAGAGGGGTATAGAAAATACCTTGACTTCGTTGGGCGGATCATAAAGATCTAATAGCGGCATGCGCATGACCCAAACGCCAATACCGATCGCAATACAAAGAACGGTTGTAAAAAAGACTGAAGACCAACCAATCTCTTCGGCACGTTCAGGTTTATTTGCGCCAATAGATTGGGATACTAAAGTCATGGTTGCAATCGATAAAGAAAGTGGCACCATATAAATGACAGTGCCCATATTGGCAATAATTTGATGTCCTGCTAAAGCGGTTGTTCCTAGGCGCGCAATAAATAAAGACATGAAGGTAAACGAAGTGACTTCAATTAAATAACTCAAGCCTATTGGTGTGCCTAGCTTGAGTAAGGTCCAAATGCGAGGCCAATCGGGTGCGCTAAAGCGACTGAAAATTTTGAAAGGTCGATAAAAGCGATCAAACAAAACAAAGCACAGCGTGCTAATGAGCCAGAACCAGCTAATGATGGCAGTAGCGACAGCACAGCCTGGACCACCCATGCCTTCTATGCCAAGGCCACCGTAGATAAAGAGCAGATTGAGTGGTAGCTTTAATCCCAAACCAATGAGTTGCACAATCGTAATAACCGCTGGTCTTGATACGGCATTGTGTAGTGCCATCAGCACACGCATTCCCATACTCGCTGGTAGACCAATCGCTAAGATATTGAGATATAGCCTCGCTTTACCTTCGATATCAGCACTCAAGTGCGAGATAGCTAGAAGATGATCTGCGTTCATGAGTACTGCACAACCGATGACAGCAAGACCTAAAGCTAGCCAAGTGGCCTGACGTACTTCTTCACCAATTTCATCAAAGCGTTTCGCACCAAAGAGTTGACCAGCAATTGGGGCTAATGCAGAGATCACCCCAGTCAAGCCAACATAGATGCTGATAAAGATTGCAGACGCCATGGCAAGTGCAGCCAGATCTTCAGCAGAGTAGCGTGCGGTCATTGCAGTATCTAGTACGCCAAAGGCAATGACAGCCAATTGACCCACTAGTAGTGGACCGGCTAATTTAAGTAGGGCAGGAATATCCTCGCGCAAGCGCGATAATTTAAAGTGCAGCACGCCTTATTCCGGAATGACTTCGTATAAACGTAAGCGCTCGTCGCGGTCAGAAGCACGTCGATCTTCCCATAACAGGGTGAGCTTCTTATTATTCAGTCTGGCATAGGCTGAAGCCTCAGACTGGCTATGGGTGAGAAGCCAAGGGCAGCTAGGATCATCCCGTAAGTTCAGTTTGGTGAAGTAGTTAAAAGATGCGAGCTGGGCATAGCCAAGATTGCTAGTATCGATGCAGCCAACATTTGGTACGGCTTGCACTAAGCGTGCAGAAACATGGCGATAGGTTTTTGCGTAATTGATGGTGGGCAACCATAGGGTCATCAACAAGACCCACATCAAGGTGGTGCCGGAAGCCGAGATAATCAGACAGCGCCAAATTTCTTTAGGTGCGCGTGAGGTTCTCCAGCGCACAATCGCTAACCACATGCCAGTAATCACTACAGCCACAATAAACGCCAAGGGATTAAATTGACTTTCATAGCCAGGGATAAAACGCGCCACATTGTTCGCGATTGGTTCAGGATGCCCGGTGACCATCGCAAGCCAAATAATCCAAATAGCTAAAGCAATTACCGTAAAGCTAAACATCGCAAACCAGTCGATGAAGCTAATGAAGCTACGCTTCAAAATAGGTAAGCTAAATGCTGCAATGATTGACAGACCTGGAATCAAAATTATGAGGTCATGTTCATTGGCTTGGCTACGGAATAAAACATAAATAAAGCAGCCGATAAATAAACACAATGGAATGCAAAGATGGGGTGCTCGCCATGCACCAGATTCTTTAGTTCGTCCCCAGTGCACTAAGGCGATGATGGCTAAGGGCCAGACTGGCCAGGCATACGCCCAGAAGTTCACACTTAAAAATTCGAGAGATTCAAATGAGGGGAGTAGGCGCATTTCAGGGGCGTTACGCCAACCTTCTTGTGCAATATGACGCCACTCTGGTGAGATATCAGTGATGTACCAAAGCGCCGGCCAAATTAATACACCCACAATGCCAAAGAAAGTGCTGGTGATGGTCCAGCGATAACGCAATCGAGCGTTACTGGCAATCACCGCAATAATGGTTGAGGTAATCACAATCAAGCTTAAAGTCAGATTGCTGGAGAGTGCAACGATGGTGACACCAAGCCCAGTCCACAAGCCACCTTGCCAAGGTTTATCCAGGCCGCGCACTGTTCCATAGAGAACGATACTGATGCCCATGAGTTGCGCCATCATAGGTGTCGTTTCATGAGCGCGCTGTGCAAGACCAACGCAAGCTAAGAAGATGAGAAGGGCGCCATCAGCTAATGTCATGCCATAGCTCTTGAGGTCAGGCTGACCACCAACGGCTAATGCAATGGGTTGCACTTCACGACGACGACCTAGAAGATAGGTGGCATACCAAATAGCAATTGCTGCAGCAAAAAAACAAATCGCTGAATAGAGACGCGCCGCATTTGCTGCACCAATCCAAGGGCCAAATAATTCAATGAGGCCGGCACCCATCCAATAAGGTAATGGCGCACCAAGAGAGATGTCACGTCCTGCTAAATGCGGAACAATCCAGTCGAGAGAATCGCCGCGAAATAGAGCCCACATGCCGCCAAAGCCAATCGCATCTTCATTCTTCCAAGGATCACGAAAGAAGAGGCCAGAAAAACCATAAACCAATGTCAACGCAAAAATAATGATGCGTGGAATCGATTTAGTAGCGGCGGCAGTAAGTTTGACCATGTACTTTATAAAAGGTGAAACAAAAAATAAAAAAGGCAGCAAACGCTGCCTTGATTATCTCGCAGAGGAGGCTAAAGCCATATCCTGCGAACAGAAGGGAATTAAGCCTTCTTCTTGGCTGTCTTTTCAGCAGCTTTTGCTTCTGCAGCAGCAGCTTTTTTCTCAGCTGTTTTAGCAGCGCCATCACCGGTAGCTTTAGCAACAGCTTTAGTACCGAATTTCTGACGGAATTTCTCAACGCGACCAGCGGTATCCATGATTTTTTGGGTACCAGTGTAGAAAGGGTGTGATTCAGATGAAGTCTCGATCTTGGCCAATGGATATTCATTGCCATCTTCCCACTTAATTGTCTCTTTAGTAGACATAGTGGAGCGAGTCTTGAAGCTGAAGTTATTGGAAACGTCTACAAAGACGATTTCACGATATTCGGGGTGAATGCCAGGTTTCATTTTGAGTCCTATGAGCGGGTAGCCGTTTTGGTTAAATTAAACTTCACAACCTAAATACTTTCCCAAGTTTTAAAAGCAGTAAA
>JACCDO011757352.1_pt1 | contig 23826 bp, 21 predicted proteins | sample 7446101 | NCBI WGS metagenome assembly JACCDO01 (sample SAMN15323440, study PRJNA562643) | freshwater metagenome | isolation source: river surface water | place: USA:Blue River Watershed | collected 2017-08-16
AAAAAGGGCACCTGTGGAGATGCCCTGTGCCAGTTCTTCAAGTGGTCTCAAACATTTACTTTTATGTATTGTTTAGCAAACTCATTCATTTCTTTGAGAAACTTTCGTCCTTCATCCGTAAAGAAGTATTCGTTGGAGTTCTCCCAAATACTTCCTCCGTTTGGATAGATTTTGATTTTAGGTTTGTAAGATTTATCAATCATAAGTCTTCGGTTGCTGTGGGTCTTGATACCACACTTTAGTATAGCACAAGTGTGGTTCAGTTTTATGGTCCATTTGTGCTAACCAGTGAATACCATTCTCATCCAGAGCATCAAGGTAATGAATACCTGTCTTGGGGTCAATCGTTCTTGTGACTGATACAAACTTTATTGTTATCATTTCAGTTCCTCTTCTTCTTTCTCAATTTGGAAGATTGCGTTTAAAAAGTTCAAAGCATACTTACCAACAACCCAGGCATCTTTATCATCAAAGAAACTATCACCTATGGTTCTCATATCATAACCCTCTTTGTTTCTATCAAAGAAAGCAACAACACAACAACTTTCACCAGAGTTGTGAGAATACCACCTGACGAGTTCATACTTGTTGTTGCATTTACTCCAACGGAACTCAATATCACGAAATCTCATTTTCCAAGTCCTACTGGTGGTTTAATGTCGTTGAGTTCATCATACAGCATCTTTGCGAACCCGTAGTGGGGCCTTATGCCAGTATTTGAACTGTCCACCCTTTATAGTTATCATAAGTCCCCTTTACAACTCTACCAATACCACCTCTACATAATCCATTTTCTCTACAAAACTCTCTTATATTATTTGTTACAAATTTTTTACCATCAGGACTTGTTATTTCCAACAAATATTTTAATGACGAATTTATTGCTCCTCTCTTTGCTTTGTCAAAATGACTTGGCAATCTGCCAGAAATCCAAGTACTATCGGGTGGATTTTCCATCCAAGTTTCCTCAATACCATTATTCCACCATTTTCTATTCTGTCTACCTTTTGACATTATTTTTTTAGTTTCTTCACTCATTTTGTAAAGATTTCTTTTACCTTTATTCCAAGATACATGATTACTATTACTATACACTCCAACAGTAAGAGTATTATAACCTTCTTTTATTGTATTATATTTCTCAATATAATACGTTTCTCTGGTGTTTAAATCTAATATATCAAATTCACCAATAACGCCATATATAAAATTTTCCCATCCATATTTTCTTATGGCATTATAAAATTTATTATTATCTTTAGTATATTTTGAAGAGTAGAAATGATTTGTTTTACGCTTTTTTTCATTTCTGGTTTGTCCAATGTATTTCTTTCCTGTAGGAATACAATGGTAGCAATAAATTACTCCTTTCATTTCTGCTCTTAAGTTGGTGGTTATTAGTATTTATACAGGAAAAGCACCCAAAGGTGCTTTATCCCAACCTGAAAAGAACCACCAACTCAGGCATTTTTATTTATCACCAAGTTTTGCAGAAGGATATTTAATTTGCATATGATTTACACCATTAAATTCATCATATAAAAATTTTGCAAAAATTATATGTGGTTTATCATTACACTCAATTGCGGAACTGGTGGCAACAGTCCACATAATATCCAGTTCTCTTTTATCAGGTAGAGGTTTCATCTTCTTCCTGCCATTCTTCATCACGGTTCCAATTCCAAGTGCGTTCAATTACTCCAATGTCAAATCCAAACTTATATGCCCAAAACAGAATACTCAAGGTACTACCACTTCCCGATTTGATTTGTAGATAAGGCCAAGATGGATAATCATTCCAACTCACAGATGCTTGAAGAAGTGCCCAGTGTTTGTTATGAAGAACTTGAACATACCATTCGTGTCCAAAATCTTCCTGATGTTTGAATGTGATAAGTTTCATTTATAACTATCTCCAGTAGAAATATCGGGGAACATAAACACCTCACTCACGGAGAGCATCACTGCCTCTGTAATTGCATCTATTATAGCACCTTCTGATGGATTTTCAACGTGTTTAAATGCACGACGGTATCCAAGAAGTGCTCCTTCTTCTACTGCTCTTTCCAAGATTACATAAGTGTTTGGTTTCATTTTTTCAACAACTCCTTGATACCTTTATCCAAATATCCCCAGTCACGAATTTCTGTTACTCCTTTGGTTTCACCGCAGACATTACACTTACCTTCCCAAGTTGAGGAGCATCCAACAGAATACTTGCCATACTTACTTCCACAGTCCTTACAAACAACTTCAGCATCTTGAAGCCGTTTGAGAAGTCCTTTCTCATTCTCAGCACTCATCGCATCCATCTCTTCCTCAGTATATTGAGGATTATCAGGATTTTCAAAACGGGAGAGTTTTGCTTTCAGGTTACGAAGTTCTGTTTCCAGTTTTGCTACATACTTATCCTGTTTAGTCTCATATTCACGAACATCTTCAATCAGTTTGAGATCATACTCCTCAGCAGTCTTACGCATCGCTTCTGTGCTACGCATTTCGTTGAATGCGACATAGCAAGCACCTTTTGCAATACCTGCCTCATTATGTCCCATCGCAGAAGCAAACTTTGCGAAGAACTGAAAGAGTTGAATGGTATTCATATCTTCCACAGGAGTCTCAAAGGTAATGTGCTCCTCAGGAATCATCTCCTCATCGTAGATACCACGAGTCTGTTCCCAAGTGGAATCAAACTTCAATGTAACTTTTGCGGAGTACATAATGCAGGTTTTGCGGAATCAATACATTCATAATAAAACCCCCTCAACCAAAAGTCAAGGGGGAGTGGACGGTTTTTTAACTGGACTTTATGTTGTTAAGATTTTCCTACATATCCTTCTACAACTCTGTGTGTCGTCATCGCACTCTGTCAAACACTCAAAGTAATCATTAATCAGATCATTCTGCTCCTTAAATTTATCAACGGTTTTTTCAAGATGATTCCAACCCGCAAGTTGATTGTAAGAAATTAAATTGTGCATAATAACCTCCATGCACAAAGAACATCATAACGAAGTTTGGTTTTCTTTCATAGGACTTTCACCTCTATAATTGTACCACTATCTAGGAGTTTTGTGTTGGTTTCTTAACAAAAGTTATTGCTTGCGATCTAATTCATCTCTAAGTTCTTTCGCAAGTTTCATTGAGCGACGCCACATCAAATACTTTACGATTGGATTGGCAGGATTATTTTTTATCCACCAGATCTCTCTCACAATTTTATTTTTTGTAAGATCAAAAATATACACGAAAGCTTGAGACACACTTTTGTCTGTAACAATCAAATATGCTAGACAAAAAAATATGACTAAGTAAATGGAAAAAGATGTCATTTTCTTAATGTTTTAAGATATTCTAATACTTGATCACGAACTGCCATGAGTTCATTGTAACACTTTTGATTGTGAGCACATTGACGAAGTTCGTGATCTGGTTTATGAACACTTTCCACAAAAAGATCAAGTCCCCGATTCCACTTAACATCGGGGCTTTCTTCAGTCATATAGTTTTTAATAAACAGTTCTAATGGTTCAGAATAGCGTTCTGCCATAAGTTATGTTGCGACTGTACTATTTAATCACTCCAATTTAGAAGGACGGCACCACATCATTGCGTAAGGTAGTTTCAGATTTGTCCATCCCCTCCCAGTAGGAGTAGAGTTTATTATAGAGTGCAGGAACACTTCCATAATCTCTTGCAATTTGATTTTCTTCACTCAAATCTAAACTTTGCAATGAAGATAGAATAACTCCAAGTTCATGAACATTAAGATTGATAGGCATTTCTGAAATTGCAATTTGAATATTAGCGTTTGGTTGATTCATTTTTCAAATCCCCAGTGTTCGTTTCCAGTCTTAGGCACCCATGTGCAGTATTGACGATTCAAAGAAACAAGAAACATCATTGTATCAGTCTCTTGCTCCACTTCCATTGCATGAAAAGATTGCATGATATTCACAAAGCGGTTCTTTGCTTTAGAACTCTTCGGAACAATATTCACGAACTTACGTTTGGTTTTCATTTGAGTGGTGATGTACAGGGCTACTCTAAGACAAAAAATCCATATATGGGAATTTAGGGGACAGTTTCTAAAGTGTCCATTACCTTATCTTTTCCCAATACTCTGATCATTAAATCTAAACTTCTTTGATGAGGCCTTTGTCCCCATCCATACCATTTACTTTTCTTTCCATTATGATAAGGAGGTAACTTACCAACTGTATAATATTGCTCAGCAGTTAAATCATATACATTCTCACCATCTTGCAACCACCAGTGATACTCATCTCGATAATCCTTACCAGACATCGGCACTAACTTATCTGTATTCATCAGATAAAATAATGCTTGTGTAGAATGATAACAATGTCCGTAAGTAGGATTTGTTTGATTCTCTTCACGATACTTAGGTGTTAAAAGATCTGGTGTGAGATGACGTTTAATCAATCCCATCACCAGACACATATTATGTTCGGAGTATCTGTAAGGTTCAAAAGATAGTTTTCTTGTCTGAAAGATCTTTTTATCTTTATATCTATGTCTCTCTACGGTATTCATGAACTTAGCTATATTTTATCAAACCTCACAAAGGTAATTATACAAAGATCTTGTAGGTGTGTCAAGTGTTTTAGAACAGTTGTAAGGTTGTTGAACCAACTCCAGCAACTGTGAAGGTTAATAGATTCCCTACTACAGTAATTTGAACAGGATTAGTTACTCCAATACCACTTGTAAATCCTTCTGTTACTGTTATAATACCAGAAACTCTTGCATTTCCTTCAACATGTAATTTTGCTTGAGGTTCAGTAGTTGCAATTCCGACATTCCCACCTGATGCGATTCTTAATCTTTCATTTGAATCTAATGTGCCATCAGTGAAGAATGAAAGATATTTATTTCCCACAACTCCAATGCTGAAGTTTCCATCACTTGCATACAAATAACCATCATTTGCGCCATTAATTGTCCAGGTTCCTACATCATAACCACTATTATTGATGCCCAAATCAATAAAATTCAATGAATCAGAACCATTATCAGCAGTAATAACTAAATCGGCAGAAGCCTCTTCATTAGGGTTTTCGTTGTGTATATTAATTTGAGCATAACTATTTGTATTTGCTGTGGCATCAATTAAACAATTTGATAATCCAGGAATTGATTGAGCTTCTGAATTTGTAACTGAAAGAGTATAAACTGGATTTTTAGTTCCTATTCCAAAAGAACCATATGGACTGATCCTCATTCTCTCTTGGCCAGCAGTTCCAATGATTATTGTGGAAGGTTCAGGTGAAAATATAGAAGTTCCACTGCCGATTAAGAGAGCATTAGTAAATGTAGAAAGCCCAGAAACACTTAATTCTGTAACAGACGAAATCCCGCCAATAACATTTGTAGAGATTCCTGATGATGGGGAATAATTTACTTCGCCTGTTGTTGGAGCATAAGTTGCAATTCCTGCTGATGCGGAATATGTACTTACCCCACTTGAAGTTGCATAAGTTGCGATTCCTGATGATGCAGAATATGTACTTACCCCACTTGAAGATGCATATGTGCTTATACCACTCGAATTTGCGTAAGTTGAATATGTGCTTAGTCCACTCGAATTTGCATAAGTTGCAATTCCTGATAATGAAGAATAATTTACTTGTCCAGTTGTTGTTGCGTAAGTTGCGATTCCTGAGACGCTTGCATATGTTGTTATGCCCGCTGTTGTCGCATAAGTTGTAACTCCCGCAACATTTGAGTAAGCAGCGTTACCAATAACAGTAGTGACAACAGCTTTTATAGACATTTTAGCGATTAACTATTTTTTCTTTATACTTATTTATGTCTGGTTATAAAGACGCTGTACCCTCTACTAAAATCATGCCCTCAATAACTTTTGTTGTAATATCAGATGAAGAAGTTATAAGAACATCGAAATAATGTCTTCCTGGTTTTAGATTAGAGGTTTGTTCTTTACTTAAAGATATTCTTATAACTCCTTGAGTTGCATTAAGAATTGAAGTAGAACATGTAGTAACTCCTGTTCCGCCATAAAATTTTCGAATTTTGCATGTTACTGCATATCCGACAAGAGGCAAACGAGATCCATCATCACTAAACAAAGTGAAATTTTGTTCAAAATCTGTTCCTTGAGGCAAAACTAAATTTGCTGCAGTAACTGCCATTTATTTCCTACAGTTTTCTTTATTTATTCTTAATAGATCTCAAATAAGAATTCAGAAGTATCTGCTGTTGATGGATTTACTACTTCTCCGGAACTCAAATAATTAGTGCTTCTTGCAACTCTTAATCCTCTTGATAATGCCGTTGCAGTTAAACTTGTAAATCCAGTAGAAAGATTTGGTAATGTAGCAGCATTTGATGCTGTTATATGGATTGCATATGATGGACTTTGTTGTGTAGTTAGGTTTGCTACTGCCCCACCAATCGGGCCAGAGGTATTAGTAATTGTAGATAATGCTTGTCCTCTAAACACAACAAGACTTGAATCTCCATTGCTACCACTACCTGTCAAAGTAAAACTAGTATCCGTTCCGTTATGTACTTTGTAATTCACTTCAAGTTTTGGATCATTAGACGGTAATGTTCCATCGGTAAGAGTTGTCCATCCAGAAGGAGTAGCATATGTAGCCGTGCCGCCACCATGAGAAACTACCCAAATCAACAAGTCTCCAGATTGTGCTCCACTTGGAACATTAATAGTTACATTACCAGCATGACTAGTAGTAGCACCACCTACATACTCTAATGTTGATGCTACGAATGGTACTACTTCAACTGCATCTGCTGCCGCTAAAGGATATACTCTTCCAGAACCCCATACAATTCTTACTGCTCCCCACCCACCGGCTCCACCAATGTTATCACCACCAGAACCTCCTCCGCCATATAATCCTCCATGAACTATAGCGCCCGATGCAGGAGTCGAGTTGTTTGTATTAACACCATTTTCTCCGCCAGATCCTCCACCGCCGCCAGTCGTGCCACCGTCAGCGGCGCCGCTACTACCGGAACCACCAATACCTACGCCACCGCCACCATTACCCTGAGTAGTGCCGCCATCACCCCCACCGCCAGCTCCTCCTGATCCGGCGGTGGGCAGCAGGCTGGTGCTGCTGCCGTCGCCACCATTGCCACTATAACCTCCCGCTCCTCCACCTCCTCCACCTTGGTTGGTGCCCGGGTTGCTCCCACCCCTGCCGCCATTACCACCACCACTATATCCAAGACCAGATCCACCAGAACCTGCAGTAGGATTGGCGCTGCTGCCACCACCACCACCTGTTGCATGAAGTAAATTTACTGCTCCACGTTGTATTGAAGAAGTTCCGCCGGTGGTGCCAGCCGTGCCGCCAGCACCGCCATTACCACCAGCACCAACAATAACAATTAAAGCTTCTCCTGCGGTTACTGCAATTCCAACAGAATAGGATAATCCTCCACCAGCCCCACCGAAATCAAATCCAGTAGAGCTATTTCCTCCAGAACCACCTCCTCCACCACCAACACAAACTGCAGAAATTGAGGTAACGCCAACAGGTACTACCCATGAATAGATTCCTGGAGTGGTAAATGATGCTTGTTGTTCTTTATAGGCTCCACGTAAAATTATATCTCTTGTATTAACTGATGGATATGATCTTGTTGTAGATCCTATACCAGCAGTAGTCCACCACATAACTCTGACTGCACCAACTCCACCGACACCACCTATTGCACTACCATCCCCAGTGCCGCCACCGCCGCCGCCATATAATCCACCATCGCCACCAAAATAGGATGATCCCCCAGCAGTTTGTGCATTACCGTTACCGCCTTGAGTTCCGCCAGATCCTCCTCCACCACCACTAGTTGAAATAATACTATCAAATGTTCCTCCAGCACCAACAGATCCAGTACCTAGTAATCCAGTTCCTCCTCCTCCACCACCCGCATAAACATCTCCGGCACCTCCACCACCAGCTGCACCTCCTGTGCCCGGCATACCATTACCAATACCGTTACCTTGATTAACACCAATACTTCCACCGACTCCACCAGCACCAGTATATCCCCCAGCTCCACCCCCTCCTCCGGATTGTCCACCAGCGGCGTTTAAACCTCCATTACCTCCAGTACCACCGGAACCAACAATAATAGTTCCTCCAATTCCAATTATATCTTTATCACCGCCCGTTCCACCTCCAGCAGCACATAAAAGAGTTCCTCCTCTTGATATACTGCTATTCCCCCCATTGCCACCGACTAAGTTGTTTATAGCAGAACCACCAACACCAACATTAATCGTTAGGGATTCTCCGGGAGTTACTGCAATATTATTAACATAAGATAATGCACCTCCTCCACCACCAGAAGAATTTCTTTGGCTATCTCCACCACCGCCGCCACCAATACAAACAACAGAAATAGAAGTTATACCTACAGGAACAGTGAAATTATAAGTTCCTGCTACAGTAAAATCTTGTTGATATGATACAATTGGACTAAAGTTAGTAAATAAACTAAGTAGAGACATTTTATGTTAAACCTGCTCCAGCAACTATAAAAGTAGAAAATCCCGTAGAACTAGCAGTACAAAGAATTGTTGCCAGCCCATATCCTGCAAGAAATCTATTTCCTGTCACAGATGTTCCGCCTAAACGTAATGTTACGTTTGCGTTTGCTGCTGTAATTGTGATTGCTGTACCTACAGTATTAACTACAGAAATTATGTCACCAGCACTAAAAATATTTGCTTGTACTGTTACTCCCACACCAGAAACTGAAACGTATTTTCCAGAATCAGCGGTTGTCAGAGCATAACCAACCGTTTGAGAATTTATATCTATTCGTGAATTATTGACTGTAACGATACCTGAAGAAACTGAAGTTACTTGAAGACTTGTTCCAAAGTTGATAGTTGATGCAGTTCCTACTAATGTATTAGAGTTTCTAATACTAACTACACTACTTACTCCAGTTACATTAAGTGAAGTTGCAGTAAGAATACCAGCAGAAATATTTCTGCCATCATCTACTACAGTAACGTTACTAACCCTAATAGCCATCTTCGTTTACACTCGGCTTTTTATTATTTATCTAGTTGAGACTTGAGATCTTGAACTTCTTGAGCAAGTTCTTTGACTGCCTCAATCAGAACACCAATTAAACCATTATAATTAACTGACTTTGGATCTCCTCCTGCAACAAGTTCTGGAAGAACAGTTTCAAGTTCTTGCGCGATAACACCAATCGAAGGTTTGTGATTTTCCTTCCACTCAAATCGAACACCGCGAAGATCTTTTACAATATCTAGTGCATTTATAAATGTCTCAACATTACTCTTAAGGTTAATATCAGAACTTGAGTTAAAGTCTGTTGCGGTAACAACACCAACAAATAATGCTTGTGTTCCAAATATAGGTGCTGTATGAGTTGCAATACCTGCAAACGTAGAAATGCCAGTTATATTTAAATTAGTTGCAGTGACTCCAGTAACTGTTGAGAATCCTGTTACGTTTAATGTCGTGGCAGTAATTCCAGTACCAGAAGCTGTTAAACCGCTAGTAACATTAAGAGTAGTGGCAGTAACACCAGATCCAGCAACCGTAAGTCCACCATTAACACCAACTTGATTTCCAAAGGTTGATACACCTACAAAAGTAGAAACACCAGTTACTCTTAAGGTAGTCGATGTTGCTCCAGTTCCAGATACATTTAATCCAGTACTGATTCCCAGAGAACCTACTGTAGATAGTCCAGTAAGAGAATTGAGTCTCCAGGTGTATTCTCCAACGCCGTTGATAACAGTAAAGTTATTTAAGTTGATAATATTATCCCATCCAGTTCCAACCCAAAGAACGTTATCTGTTCCAACACCAATTGTGGATGCAACTGAAATTGCATCACACTTAATTGCATTCATAGTTACAGTGGTTCCAGCACCAGTTGTTGGAAGAATTCTGAATGCATTCCAAATGCTTCCGACACCATTACCTGTTGTCATTCCAACTCTAACTGCACCTGCTTCTATCGCAGCATTATCTCCACCTACAAAGTCAATTTGGAGATTGTTAACGCCCGAAGTTACTACGGGGAATCCTGTATTTTTGATGGTAACAAGATCAGATGTTGGAGCCTGTCTTGCTGCAATATTAAACGTATCATTCGCTGACTGAGAGAATGTAACAGAACCACTAACTCGTGTATTACCAACAACTTCTAATCTGAGATTATTTGCAAAAGCATTTGCGGTTGCGATCCCAACACTAGAATTAAAGGTAGAAACTCCAGTAACATTGAGAGTTGTTGAAGTAGCACCGGTACCTGCTACAGTTAAACCACCATTAACACCAACTTGGTTATTGAATGTGGAGACACCAACGTGAGTGGAAACTCCAGTAACATTAAGTGTTGTAGCAGTAACACCAGATCCAGCAACTGTTAAACCACCATTAACGCCGACTTGATTTCCGAAGGTTGATACACCTACAAAAGTAGAAACACCAGTTACTCTTAAGGTAGTCGATGTTGCTCCAGTACCTGCAATAGTTAACCCACTAGAAATTGTTGAGAATCCAACTACATTTAAGGTAGTGGCAGTAACACCAGATCCAGCAACTGTTAAACCACCATTAACACCAACTTGGTTATTGAATGTAGAGACACCAACATGAGTAGAAACACCAGTTACATTCAAAGTAGTAGCTGTTACGCCAGTACCTGAGATGGTAGCAGAATTAGAAGATACTATATTGGGCACAGTAAGTTGTGTCGCACTTAATACTTCTGTTCCATTGATCTCATAAACTTTGCCTGAAGCAAGATTCCAATCCTCACTTGAAGTTAATGCACTGGATGCATTACTCCAGGTAATTGTTTTACGGATATTAGTAGAACCAATGCCGATACCTGCACCATCAAGAAGAGCGTTAGTTCCAGCAGTTGTTGCTATACCAATAACAAAATCTGCAAATTCAATAGTCGTGGAATTGACAACAAAATTTGTTCCATCAACGTAAAGATCTCCGCGAACTCTTACAATTCCACTTGTTGCTCCTACCCCAGCAGGAGATGGATCAATAACAATTTCTGGAGGGCCAAAAATTGTATTTGAAGTGATAGTAATTCCTGCACCTGCACCAGTAATAAATTGAGTGGCTGTAACTACTCCAGAAACGGCATTAATATTTCCACCCGAAGTAATCGTTACCCCACCACCTATGGTAGAAACTCCTGTTACATTTAAAGTAGTGGTTGTTACTCCAGATCCAACAACTGTTAAACCGCGATTGATTCCAACTTGGTTGTTGAATGTAGAAACTCCATCATAAGTTGATATTCCAGTCACTAAAAGATGTTGAGTTGTAGTAACACCAGAAATTACAATATCACCACGAACATCTAAAGCTCTAGTTGGATTTGTAGTTCCAATACCAACATCAGCATTTGATGTTACTACAAATATTTTGGTATCATCTCTATAACCAAAAGTAAATCCAACACCAGTTTGAATAGTTGTGTTTAATGAATTTGCTGCAACTGTAATGCTGTTTAAACCAACAGCAGTAATTGTTGTTACGTTAGAGAATATAGTTGATACTCCAACTACTTCATATCCAATAGCAAGATCAGTTGTAGTAATTCCTGTAATTACGTTTGTTGTGGTACTAATGCTACCAGTACGAGAACCTATACTGGTAAGATCATTTCGTGTACCTATTTGTAATCTTTGAAGGGGATTTGTAGTTGCTATTCCAACTGAACCTGTTGTTTGAATAATGTTATTATTAAAAGTAGAAACCCCAGTTATATTAAGGGTTGTAGCAGTAACACCAGTACCAGAAACTATAAGAGCACTAGAGATTGTCGAGAATCCAGTGACTCTAAGGGTAGTCGATGTTGCTCCAGTACCTGCTACAGTAAGTCCACTAGAAATTGTTGAGAATCCAACTACGTTTAAGGTAGTGGCAGTAACACCAGATCCAGTTACAGATAAACCATCTTGAATACCAACTTGATCACTAAAGGTTGATACTCCAACAAAAGTAGAAACACCAGTTACTCTCAAGGTAGTCGAAGTCGCTCCAGTACCTGCTACAGTAAGTCCACTAGAAATTGTTGAGAATCCAACTACGTTTAAGGTAGTGGCTGTTACTCCAGTACCAGCAACAGTTAACCCGCCGTTGACACCAACTTGGTTTCCAAAGGTTGATACTCCAACATGAGTTGAGACACCGGTAATATTAAGAGTAGTCGAAGTAGCACCAGATCCAACAACAGAAAGTCCGCCATTGACACCAACCTGATCATTAAACGTAGAGACACCAACATGAGTTGAGACACCGGTAATATTAAGAGTAGTCGAAGTAGCACCAGATCCAACAACAGAAAGTCCGCCATTAACACCAACTTGATCACTATAAGTAGATACTCCAATAAAAGTAGAAACGCCAGTAACTCTTATGTCACCCTGGACATGTAATTTTGCAACAGGAGTTGTTGTTCCTATTCCAACATCTCCACCTGATGTAACTGTAAATGTCTTAGAATCATTTCTAATACCAAAAGTAAATCCAACTCCAGATTGTATTGTAGTGTTTAAAGTTGCTTGTGATAATGTTACGCTTGCAAGTCCAACTACAGTTACTGTTGTTGGTGAAGGAAGAATAGTTGCTATGCCAATAACTTCTTGTCCTATAGTAATTAAATTGGTACTAATACCTGTTATTACTGTGGTAGTAGTACTAATTGTACCCGTAGCAGAAACTATAGATACAAATTCATTTCTGGATCCTACTTGTAACCTTTGGGCGGGATCTATAGTCGCTATACCGACATTGGCAGTTTCCGCAGTGATAATAGTTCCACCAACACCGACATTTAATTGGTTGATTGTAGCAATTCCAGTTACATTTAGAGTTGTGGCCGTAACACCAGTACCAGCAACTGTTAAACCACCATTAACACCAACTTGGTTCCCAAAAGTAGAGACACCAACGTGAGTGGAAACTCCAGTTATATTTAAAGTAGTTGAAGTAGCACCAGTACCAGCAACCGTAAGTCCACCATTAACACCAACTTGATTTCCAAAGGTTGATACACCTACAAAAGTAGAAACACCAGTTACTCTTAGAGTTGTGGATGTTACACCAGATCCAACAACAGAAAGTCCTCCATTGACACCAACTTGGTTATTGAATGTGGAGACGCCAACATGAGTTGAGACACCAGTTACATTTAAAGTAGTAGCTGTTACGCCAGTACCAGAAACAATCAAAGCCCCAGAGATCGTTGAAACTCCAGTAACTCTAAGAGTAGTTGATGTTGCTCCAGTACCAGAAACAATTAATGCATTGGAGATTGTAGAGAATCCCGTTACATTAAGAGTCGTGGCAGTAACACCAGATCCAGTTACAGATAAACCATCTTGAATACCAACTTGATCACTAAAGGTTGATACTCCAACAAAAGTGGAAATACCAGTCACTAAAAGATGTTGAGTTGTAGTAACACCAGAAACGGATGTGTTACCACGAACATCAAGTTTTTCTGCTGGAATTGTGGCACCTATACCCAAATTATTTGTATTTGGGTTATATACAAGTCCTTCATCAGATAATACTGTTGAAATTCCACTGGTAGTGCTTGATAAAAGGAAGAATCTGCCTGCATTTTCAGTATCTAATGTTGCAGTAATACTAGATGCCGCTCCAGTAACGTTACCAATTAGGTTTGCAACATAAAAATTAGCAAAACGGTTAGACGCACTTCCAATACTATACGTATTATCTGATATTGGGAGAATATTAGCTACTGTTGAAAATCCAGTTACGCTAAGTGTGGTTGCAGTGACACCAGATCCAGCAACTGTTAACCCGCCGTTGACACCAACTTGATCCCCAAAGGTAGATACTCCAACATGAGTAGAAACTCCTGTGACTCTTAAGGTAGTTGCAGTAACACCAGATCCAGCAACTGTTAAACCACCATTAACGCCTACCTGATTTCCAAAAGTTGATACTCCAACGTGAGTAGAGACACCAGTTACATTAAGTGTAGTTGAAGTCGCTCCAGTACCAGCAACTGTTAAACCGCCATTAACACCTACCTGATTTCCAAAAGTTGATACTCCAACGTGAGTAGAGACACCAGTTACATTAAGAGTAGTGGCCGTAACACCAGTACCAGAAACAATTAATGCACTAGAAATTGTTGAGAATCCAGATACATTTAAAGTAGTTGCGGTAACACCAGATCCAGCAACCGTAAGTCCACCGTTGACACCAACTTGATTTCCAAAAGTTGATACTCCAACGTGAGTAGAGACACCAGTTACGTTAAGAGTAGTGGCAGTAATTCCAGTTCCAGTTACATTAATTCCGCTAGTAAGTGTGCTTACTCCAGTAACTAAAAGGTGTTGAGTTGTAGTAACGCCAGAAATAGATGCATTACCACGAACATCAAGTAACTCAGTTGGGTTTGTAGTTCCTATACCAACACGTCCAATGTCATTTATACGAACCTTTTCTGTACCATCGGTGTAAAAGTATAAAACATTTTCATTAGATCCAGGTGATGATTCTGGGATAATGTAGGTATTTCCGTCTACATCTTTAACCCCACCAAGAGATCCCCATTGTCCACCAGGGCCATATCCTTCAAAGGTAGAAAACTGACTATTATATCTAATTTGTCCAGTAACGGCGAGTCCGACAGGATCTCTTTCAGCAACAGTTCCTACGGGAATTTGAATTGAATTGGTGCTGTTAAATATAACTCTATCTCTAAGTGTTGCAATTCCAGTTACGTTAAGTGTCGTAGCCGTAACACCAGAACCTGCTACAGTAAGTCCACCGTTGACGCCAACTTGATCCCCAAAGGTAGATACACCAATGTGTGTTGAGACACCAGTAACTCTTAAAGTAGTTGCAGTAACACCAGTACCAGCAACTGTTAAACCACCATTAACACCAACTTGATCTCCAAAAGTTGATACTCCAACGTGTGTCGATACTCCTGTGACTCTTAACGTTGTAGAAGTCGCTCCAGTGCCTGCTACAGTTAAACCACCATTAACACCAACTTGGTTCCCAAAAGTAGAGACTCCAACGTGAGTGGAAACACCAGTTACATTTAAAGTAGTTGAAGTAGCACCCGTTCCCGCTACAGTTAACCCGCCGTTGACACCAACCTGATTTCCAAAAGTTGATACTCCAACGTGAGTAGAGACACCAGTTACGTTTAGAGTTGTGGCCGTAACACCAGAACCTGCTACAGTAAGTCCGCCATTAACACCAACTTGGTTCCCAAAAGTAGAGACTCCAACGTGAGTGGAAACTCCAGTAACATTGAGAGTTGTTGAAGTAGCACCAGTGCCCGCTACAGTTAACCCGCCGTTGACACCAACTTGGTTTCCAAAAGTAGAGACACCAACGTGAGTGGAAACTCCAGTTACATTTAAAGTAGTAGAGGTAGCACCAGTACCTGCAACAGTTAACCCGCCGTTGACACCAACCTGGTTTCCAAATGTTGATACACCTACAAAAGTAGAAACCCCAGTGACTCTTAGTGTGGTTGATGTTGCTCCAGATCCAGCAACAGTTAAACCACCATTAACACCAACTTGATCTCCAAAAGTTGATACTCCAACGTGTGTCGATACTCCTGTGACTCTTAAGGTAGTTGCAGTAACACCAGCACCATTTGCGTTTAATCCGTCTTGAATAAAAACGTAATCATTAAAAGTTGCGAAACCGACAAAAGTGGTAACTCCAGATATAGTAAGATTTTGCTGTATTAATACGCTTCCAGAGACATCAAGTTTTGCCCTTGGTGTCGTTGAAGCAATACCTACTGTATTGAGAGTTTTATCTGCAAAAATTAGATCATTATTAACTTCTAATCCGTTTTTTACAACAAAATTCTTATCTGCCATTCGGTTTCCCTATCCACCGATAATTTGCTTCTATTATTTATGTATTCTAAATAATAAAAAAGACAACACTACACTATAAAAAAATGGCAACTCAAGTGCTCACTGGATATTTTGCTCAAGCAGCAGATTTTACATTATATGCAAATAATACCGGACAAAACGTAAGACTTATATTTAACTATTTGTCTATTGAAGGAACTGGTACGAATGAAATTCGAATTGTAACTCCAGCACAAACTAACCAGACTCCTTCATTTGATAGTTTAGGAAATGCTATAACTGTAGATACGGTAATTCCAGCATCATATGTTCAATTACCAAACTTACCAGATACTGATAAAGACTGGATTGAGGGTATTATTGGCAAAAACTTAAGTTCTTCTTCTATAAATTTTGGATTCCACTACAGACGTTATTGGAGATTTAACAGACCTAGTTGGGCATTTAGAGACTTTGGTGGAGATAATCCAAATGGGTTTATGTTCCTAACTTCTAATGCTGATCTTTCAGGAAATACTTATAGGTGGTATGATCAGGATTATAACTGGTGGAAAAAATATGGAAGAGTTATGGAAATTCCATTCCCTACCGAATATTATCTAAAACCAAATCAATCAATGATATTTGTTTCAAGAAAAAGAGCTGCTAGATCTGAAAGAAAAGGATCGGAAATTTCTATTAAACCACAACAAATAACATATAATGTCTTAGTGATGCCAGAAGGCGGTTGTTGATATTTAAAATCTTTTATATATTTTCCGATGGAGGGTTCTTCCCCCCATCGGATTTTTTATTATATAGGAATAGCAAATCCACGAGTTGAATAAGGCCAAGGAGCATATTCTTGACTTACAATAACTTCATAATCTATTTTTCCTGTTGCAGAGTTAAATACAACATTAATTCCACATTGATCTCCGATCATGCTCTTCACTTTATCGGAGACTCTTTGATTAGTATAATAAAGATTTGTAGTTCCCTCTGGAAGATCATCTGTAGTAGCTAAGTTAAGAGCTCTATTAATTGATGTCCATCCAAGAATTCCGGGAGATATTGAATGTAGAATGCTATTTGCAGCGCCAACTATATTCGGTAAAGACAAAGTATAAGTCGAAGATAGTCCTGATAATGCTTGAAGTGCAACATAATTTTGTCTAGATGAATCATAATATCTGATTTGTCCAGTGAATGCAGAATCTCCCACAACATCCAATGAAATACCTGAGAGAATATTGCCAGTATTGATACCAACACTTCCAGTATTATCAATAATGAATGGAGCAAGATCTCCCGAAGCGTTTTCAATTTTTACAATTTCACCAGAACCAGTTGTAGATTGAATTAGTAAGGATCTTTCTGCTGCGGAATGAATTTCAAGTTTTGACTCTGGATTTGTAGATCCCAAACTAATGTAACCAGTAGGAGTCAAGTTAATATCAGAAATCTGAATATTGTTAGTCGGAGTATGATAGATGAAATAATCAAGTCCAGCAAAAGTAGAATTGTTTTCGTGATATTGGAAAGAATTAACTGGGCCGTCAGGGCCTAATCCCTCAAGACTTATCTTTTCCATGGAGATTGTAACAATTCCTGTCGGATCAATGTTACTAATCGTAACTCCTCCACCAACAAAATTTAACTGTTTTGCTGATCCAAGGAGAGTATTAAATGCTCCAGTAGAAATTGCAATAACTGGATTATCATCAATTGTAATAGTTGTGATTCCATTAATTACTTTATCTGTTTCGACAAAGATAGAAACTCCAACTCCAACAAAATTGATCAGAGTTGAGAATCCAACGTAAGTTCCTGCAGATGCAATACCGACACCGATGCCTGGTTCAGAACCATCTTTTCCAATCACTCCAAACTTTTCCCACTGATTACTTGTGGTATAAACCCATCCAAGACTTCTACCACTTTCTGGAAGTGTTCTAGTAACTACATCTCCTGGGCTTCCTGCACTTGTTGGTGTAGAAACTCCAACAGTAAAGTTTCTAGAAGCTGCTGCATCACCTTGAAGGTAGATAGAATTTGCTTCAATACCTTTTGAAGAGGTTGATGTAAGTTTGTTTGTGAATACGACTGGGCCATCAAATTTTGAAATTAAGGAAGAATCTGCCCCTCCCTCAACTTTGATTGATCTATTAACGGAAATTTCAAGAGGAGAAATGATATCAAACCCAACATTTAATCCAGAATTTTTTGGTTCTTCTCCAGTTATTGTTGGAACAGGCGTGTCAAAAACTTCTTCTGATCCTGATGCTCCATTAATTTTTTTATTACCAATATAGAAATCACCCTCATTATTCATTCCACTGATTATGGTAACACCACCATCAATTTTTGTTGATTGTGCTAAAACTTCTTCCTCTTCTGAGATATCACGATCTTGTTTTTCTGGAAGAGATGTGGAATAGTTTCCAGGGCCAAATCCAACATACTCAAAAGTGTGAGCAGTTGCTTTAATTAAAGAATTTCTATGAAACTCAATAGGAACGGGACGAACAGTTTTAACTATTGAATTAATTAAGTGAGTTTGTTTTTCAGTTCCAAGAACAGCTCTGAATACATAAACTTGATCACTCGTAACTGCTTGACGAATTCTAAAAATTTCGTTATCAATTTGAATATAATCACCTATTCTTAATCCAGCAAGAACTGCATTTCTAATTGTAAGAGGATCGTTATCAGTAGATGTTATTGGAATATATGCAGTAGAGATAGTAGTAATACCTGCATATGTTGGAACTAATCTTGGAGACGTGCTTTCATTTGAATCAGTTACATCTCCACCATATGCATCAAGATATAGTGGATAAGCAACTAGTGTACCACCAAAATCAACAGATGCATTTTTTGTACCCGTGTCAACTGTGATTAATGTTGGTGCTGTTGTTCCAATTCCTGTAGATGCTTTAACAATAAACTTTTGATTGAAAAGTGAGTCAAATGATCCACCAATTTCTATCTTATCATTAAGTCTAAATCCATGTGCAGTCGAAAATGTTACTGTGGAAAGTCCACTTGGCGCATGATAAGTGAATGTACTAATACCAATAGATCTACCACTACGAACAACAGTAGCAAGTGAGGTTGCTGTAGATCCCAATCCAACTACAGAAGCATTTGCTATAGAACTTGCAGAAGCAACAACAACCTTTTTTGTATCTCCGACAGGAAGTTCAGTAATTCGATACGTTGCATTATATTGTGAGGAACTCACTCCAGAAATAACTAATACTTCTCCAATGTTGTTTTGAATTCCGGTAACTGTTACATATGCAGCAACCGATCCCGCATTTCTTGGAATATTTAAGATTGAAAGAGTATTTCCTATACCATAGGAACTACCACGATCCATAATTAAAATATCTGTAACTGTTCCTGCTGCACCTACGGTAACAACTGCGGTTGCATAGTTTCCTGTAAGCGATCCAGCAGCTCCAACCAAAGGAACATTGTAATATGTACCTGCAGTATAAGTCGAACCAGTTCCTGTGATACTTACTGATGTAATTCCTGCAAACCCATGATCATAAGTGGTGAATAATGTATGAGCACTACCGACAGAATTAGAAATAATATCAGTAATTCCAAATCCAACATGAATATCAGAAACAAAATTTTCTAATGTTTTTTTAGTAATACTATTTTGCGAATCATTAATTACAACTTTTCCGATTGTTTCTGGAGATGCAAATGATTTAACTGGATTTGGATCTGAAACTGGATTATCTCTGTTTAACTGTGGATATAGATTCTGGATTGGTTGAGAGAATTTAAGATCGGTGAAAGGTTCTACTGTTGGATTAGTTGAATAATCAACTAACAATAGATGATAGATCCCATCCTGCACATCTTTAATATATTCCTGAATCTCTTGAGATCTATAAAGTTGATAGGTATTATTAAGAGTTTTTCTGGAGAATCTTGGAAGATCAGAGTTTCTAACAGAAGTATTATCTACAAAAACTCCAGGATTATTAGATAATGCATAAGTAAATTCTTTGCTATTATTAATACCAGAAACTGTAAATGTTCCATTAAATCCTGTATTAGCAATTCCTGTTGTGTTATTTGGAGTGCTTTGTACCTTAATAATTTCAACTTCGTTGCCAATATTTAAATCGTGAGGAATCTCTGTTCTGACGGTAACAATTCCTGCAGATGAATTCCATGAACATGTTGCAATAAATCTTGGTGCTCTTAGTTCATTTGCATTTCCAAGAGATAAAGTTTTTGTTATATCAAAGAATTTTGCAATTTCTGATGCTCCAGTTCCAATTCCAGAACTTGCGTCCTGAATAACAAAAGAATCTGTAGGAACTTTTGCAGAGGATGTTTTAGGAATTACAAAACGAACTTTATAAATTGAATCTGCAATATTTCTAGAATTTTTATTTCTCTTAACAAAACTTCTTGATGCAGAAACTGAAGTAGTTCCTAACCCAACAATAGTACTATAAATTGTATTCTCTGTTGATGCTGTTGCAACATTAATATACCATTGCTTTTGTGTGGAATCCCATTGAATTGGATGTCCAGGATCACCAGAAATTTTATCAGATACTCTACTTACAATCGTAAGATTTCCTCCCTTTTTATTGGGAGAAATTCCAATATTTTGGAATGCATCAGTATAATTTTGTGCTATCTTAATTTGAGTTGATCCAATACCAGTAGCAACATCATTTGTAATTGCAAAATAAACTTGGGATGGTGAAATTAAACTTGGTAAATTTCCGTCATTACTAACGACACGAATTGATTCTCCAGTTTGAAGCGTATGTGGTTGAGTTAAAGTTACAATTGTATCAGTAATATCATTTTCACCACTTACCGTTTTAGAAATTTGAAAAGACTTTTCAAAAGAAACTTCACTACCAGAATATTGAGTATTCGGCATAATGATTCTTGCCGAATATTCTGTTGAAATTCCACTTGACAAAACTTCAACAAATAAGTTGTCGTTTGGTTTTGCACCAATTCTATACCCATCAACTATATTTGGTGGTTTAGTGTTTTCATCTTTATAGTTGTAAAGATAAAATTTATTTGTACTTCCTATTCCTATTATTTTTCCTACATCAAGAGAAACGAATTCAACAGTGCTCTCCGAATACTCAATATCTTTTGGTGTGATAACATGAGTAATATATCCCTGATTGTCTCTCGAAAAAGCATCTTTTTTAAATCCAGAAGCAACAAATGCTTTTGATCCAAAAGTTGAATTAGAACTTGATAGAGATAAGTCTGAACCACTTTCACTAACATATTGATTTGCATATCCGATTGCAAATACACTAGCTAATGTTAAATATGCATTGTTTACCGCTTTTACGTGGAAATTTTCATACTCTGGTTTATATTTTGCCAGAGAATCCGCAAATAAATTTGAAAAGTTTGATGTTGCATCTTTATACGTTCCTGTAGTGGTGTCATATCTTACAAAGGCATTATCATCTTTTTGTAAGGAAACACCGGTAAACCTAGATGCAAGCATGGATTTAAATCCTGTTGCCTTAGAACCATCTGCATAAATTCCACACATTCCATAAACACTTTTGATTGAAACTTCTTCAATGTATGGAGAAGATGAGGTTACGGTTTCAACAGTTAAATTAACTACAGCATTTGCAACTGATCCAAGAGCACTCGCTGGTGCTGATGGAGTGAGATATGTAAATTGTGTAGAGCTTAAGACTGAATTAACAATAAATTGTCCATCATAACCTGTTTGTGTAACTCCTTCGATTTGAATTGGACTATCAACAGCAATGTCCGAAAAAGGCTCACTTATTGTGACAGTAACTAATGTATTAGAAGTTACTCCATCACCAGCACGAATGCTTGAAATTCCTATAGATTGTCCTGTTGAACCGACAATTCGGTATTCATCTACAACAGGTTCAATATCAAGACTAGATGTTAGGGATGGATAATCATTTGCAATTTCTCTGCCAGAGGAGGAACCGTAAACTAATCCGACTTTTTCATAATACATGTCCAAGTCAGTTCTAGTTCCTGCATCATAACCAGAAATAAAATCATCAGTTATTTGTACAGGATTAACACCATCAGCATATTCTAAGAAACTTAATTTGTGGTGTGAAAAATTAGGTGTAAAGGTATTTGTAGTATAATCTTTATAGCAACTTCCATTTGGGCTTGCATCTAAAACAGTGAATTTAGTTAAATATGAAGATCCTGTTGCCCGAAATATACAAGATCTTTCAATATTATTGTTTTCTGGATTTGGAACGTATAAAGGACGAATTCTTGTTTTACGGGGATCAATTCCAATCAAGGATACGCCACGAGGAATAATAACTCCACCGTAAACTGAATTTAGTTTATAGAGAGCATTGTTTGTTGTGTTTAAATCATAAACTGTAAGGGGATCCCACTCCGGAAAAGAAGCTGCTGTCTCAGTCGATCCATCTCTCAATCTAAAAATTTCACCGTCTGGAATCCATCCAGGGCGATTATCTACAGAGTAATCACCCGGATAAACAATAATGGTTGTTTTTGCAAATCTATCATTATTTAAACCACGTTGATATGAATATCTAGCTGCTTCGATTAATGCCCGTTGAATACTCTTGAACGGTCTGATTAAACTGGATCCAGTATTTTCAACACTATCCGTTGCATCTAAAGCATTTAAATCAACGTAAAGAACAGTACCTCTAATTGATTTGAGGAAATTATCCAGACGACTTAAACCCATTGTATTCGTACTTATAGTTCCGGTATGAGTTATTTATCAAACAACAAAACCACCCAAAGGGTGGTTCTGAAGCACACGGAAGGAGTTTGGTTAAGTATCGCCAGAATTATTATACCACTTTTCTTCTTTCCATGTCAAGCGTTTTTTAAGTTCATTATCAAATATCATTAGGTATCTATGCTTTCTACTTCTTTCTCTCCATTCACCTTCTGCACCTTTAACACTCCCTCTTGAGTGCTTTGTGCCGTCAGCATAGTAAAAGTCTTTTTTAGGATCTGTTAAACCGTAGTAAGTAAAATTACAAGCTCTGTATATAACTCCAGAGTGGTGATTAGCATCAGCGTAGCTAAGAATACAACGAACGCGGGCATCTTTTTTAAACCTCTTTATACAACGACTGACGAACCAAGAGGTAATGTTGTACTCTGTTTTTTGAATATCGGGATGAACACATAATCTTGAAAGTTCATAGAGTCCTTCTTGTTCGTGTCTCTGTAACCCAAATGCCCCAACTGCTATTTCTGGGACGGGGATCTTAGTAAAGACACAACAACCCAAGCACTTATCAATATGAAGGACATCAGTAACAGATGATCGGAAAAGACCGTAGTTATATCCACTTTTAAAATCTTTTGATTCGTCTTTAAGATAATGATAGGTATAAAGAAGATTTTTGATTTCTTCTTTACCTACTCTATCTATAAAAAACTGAGTATTTTTACTCATTCTTGTGAGGATTTCATCATATATTCTACGGTATTTGCAACATCATTCATCGCTGCACGAAGATCTGGTTGTTGTCCAGATTCTTGTTTCAGGATTGGGCGAGAATCATCAGTGAGAGTCCAACGCCATTGCCGCATATCCTTACAATACCACAGATTAATTTTCATTTTTAGTGTACTCCAATTTTACCCAATTTAGGAGAGCATTAATTTCCATTCTTTTTTCTTCGGACATATCAAGTCCTTTATTGAAGAGATAAAAATCAAGTGCTTCAATTGCAGTTTTTCGATCTTGTTGTGAAATTAATGACATTGGAGTTTTATCTTTTTTGTTATCCTATCATAATTTAGTAACTTTGTCCAGCAGAATATCGTTCCCTCCTATAATGTCTTCCCTTACCCATATTTTTTGCTTTGTATGTAGCAGTTTGTGAATGACA
>JACCDO011727027.1_pt1 | contig 23824 bp, 24 predicted proteins | sample 7446101 | NCBI WGS metagenome assembly JACCDO01 (sample SAMN15323440, study PRJNA562643) | freshwater metagenome | isolation source: river surface water | place: USA:Blue River Watershed | collected 2017-08-16
ACAAGAACTATATGGCATTACTATCGATATTGCTCATGAGATAGGCAAGCGTTTATCCCTTCCAGTAAAACTGACGCCATTTAAGACGGCAGGTAATACTGTGGATGCCGTGAAAACGGGTGAAATTGACTTGGTATTCGTAGCGATTGATCCAGTAAGAGGCGCAGACATTAGCTACACACCGCCTTACATCCAAATTGAGGGCGCATATATGGTAAAGACCGACTCCCCAATTCATGAAAATGATCAGGTTGATGCACTCAGCAATGAGATAGTGGTTGGCAAAGGCAGTGCCTATGACCTCTATTTATCAAGAGAAATCAAAAATGCAACCTTACTACGGGCAGCAAGCTCTCAAGCGGTGGTGGATGACTTTATGTCTGGCAAAGGGAATGTTGCTGCAGGTGTAAAACAGCAATTAGAAAGTGATGCCAAACGCTATGAAGGGCTACGCATGTTGCCGGGCCGATTTATGGTGATCAATCAAGCAATTGGTATTCCCAAAGCAAGACCACAATATGAGCAAACTACGACATACCTGAGTGATCTCATTACTCAACTCAAGCAATCTGGTTTTGTTGCCAAGTCAATGCATGAACACAAAATTGAAGGCGCCAAAGTTGCCGAGTAAATCGGTCAGCAGTTAACAATCGTAGGTATGTAGACGCTCGGGAACCATTACATTTCCCCAACCAAGATCCTCGCGTATACATTGCGCAAGAACAGAAGCAGCCTCGGGCTCACCATGCACAACAAAAATTTTGGATGGCGTTTCTTTAAACCCACGTAACCAGTCTAGTAAGCCAGCTTGATCAGCATGCGCTGACAAGCCCCCGATCGTGTGGACTGATGCCCTCACTGGTACATCCTCACCAAAAAGCCTGACCTTTTGCACTTTGTCTACCAGGCGTCTACCTAGACTACCGTAGGCCTGAAAACCTGTAATCACAATTGCGTTTTGTGCCCTTGGTAGATTATTGGCTAAATGATGGACAATCCTACCTGCGTCACACATGCCACTGGCGGAAATAATAATCGCGCCCCCTTTTATTTTATTGAGCGCTTTTGATTCCTCCACATCAGCAATAAAGCGCAGGTCAATCGCACCGGGATGACGTTTAAACCAATCCATTGTGGCTTGCGTCTGATGATCAAGTTGATTAAAGAAATGTTCAGTCAATTGAGTAGCTGCTGTAGCCATAGGTGAATCTACCCAGACTGACAAATGCGGCAGGCGCCCTCTCCTCACTAAATCAATGAGTAAAAATAATATCTCTTGCGTACGACCGACTGCAAACGCCGGAATGATGACATTGCCTTGCGCTTTCATCGTATCGCTAATGACCTGCACAAGCTCATCTTCTGTATCACTCAGAGTGCGGTGCAATCGATCGCCATAGGTTGACTCAACAACAACGACATCTGCCTGAGAGATCAACTCAGGATCAGGCATGAGGACCTTTCCTTTCATACCAATATCGCCAGAAAATACGCAACTCTTCTTTTTGACCCCATCTTCTTGAATATGAATTTCTGCGATCGCTGAGCCCAAAATATGGCCGGCATTATGAAATGTGAATTGCATGCCTGGAAGAGGCTCAATCCATTTTCCATAATCAATTGGAACAATCTGAGTTAAGGCACTCTCGACCTCTTGTCGAGAATATAGAACTACCGGCATTTCGCCGTGCCACTTTCCTAATTTAGCTTTACGCTCTGCACGCTCAAGATCGGCTAATTGCAAATGTGCGCTATCTGGCAGCAATATCTTCAATAACGCATGGCTCGCCTTAGTGCAGTAAATAGGTCCTGCGAACCCCTGTGCGCACAAGCGCGGCAATAACCCACTGTGATCAATATGCGCATGTGTGAGTATGACAAAATCCAAATCCTGCGGGGCAATAGGAAGTAGCTCAAGATTTTTATCGCTAGCTTCCCGGCCGCCTTGAAACATGCCGTAATCCACCAGAAAATGATGGGCTCTACCGGCAATATTTGCCTCAACCAAATGACGCGAACCCGTGACTTCTCCTGCGGCACCAAGAAATTGAATCTTCATGCTTAGAGAATACTCTCTTAAAATCCCCTCTGACTGTGTGATTTAGAGCGATACTTTAAAAATGACATTTAGCCCTGCCAAACTCGATATGCTTCATGCCATTGCACGCCTCAAGAGAGCGCCCAATGAGCATAAAGGTAATGCCGGTAAAGCAGTCTTGATTGGTGGCGCACCAGGAATGGCAGGCGCCCTTCTGCTAGCAGGAAAAGCCTGCCTTCACCTTGGATCTGGTTGGACCATCTTAGAAATGCTTGACCCATCTTCAGCAAAAGCGCACGATTTACAGCCAGAGTTGATGATTCGATTAGCCGAAGATGAACCAAATTTGGCGCTATCTCAAATTGCTGCAGATGTTATTGCGATTGGTCCCGGCCTTGGACAGTCTGAATTCGCATTCCAGTGGTTAAAAGCTTGTCTCGAGTACCCACGCGCTCCACTCATTCTCGATGCTGATGCACTCAATTTAATTGCGGATTCAGAGGTACTATTAAATGCTCTGCGACAACGCAACATAAAATTTCCAGGTCAAAGCGTCATTACCCCGCACCCTGGAGAGGCCGCCAAACTCTTAAAAACCACAACGGAGAATATTCAGACCAATCGATTGGACGCTTTACAACAATTAGTTTCCTTAACGCAGTCGATTGTGGTTCTAAAAGGTCAACACTCATTAATAGCTAGCGCACATCATGAAGTATTACAGTGTGATGCAGGCAACCCTGGCATGGGTACCGGTGGCATGGGCGATGTACTAACAGGCAGTATCACTGCAATCGCAGCTCAAGGGGTTCGGCATCACATTGATTTATGGGAAGCGACCTGCATTGCAGTGGAGCTACATGCCACAGCAGCAGATGACTTAGTTCGTAAAGGCGTAGGCCCTATTGGCCTGACCCCCACTGAAACAATTTTAGAAATGAGATGCCTTCTCAATAAACTGTTATAAAACAGCATGCAATCTCCTAGTGCAGCACATCACCATCAGCGTTACCTCTATGGCATTGTCATGGCAGGTATTGGCTCAATGCTTTTTTCTGGTAAAGCAGTATTGGTGAAGCTGGCTTTTGGATATGGCGCTAATGCTGAGACCTTACTAGCATTACGTATGTTGATGGCTCTACCCTTGTTTTGGACCGTGTATTGGTGGGAGGCTCGCCGCAAACCCATGAGTCCGATTACCTGGATTGATCGCGCAAAAATATTTTTTCTAGGATTCTTGGGATATTTTTTATCTAGTTATATTGATTTTCTAGGGCTGCAATACATTTCTGTTGGTCTAGAGCGGATTGTTCTTTATCTCACCCCGACGATTGTTCTTCTCATTTCATACTTTGCCTTGAATAAAGCAATCTCTAAAATGCAGTGGTACGCCCTTGTTGTTGGCTATTTAGGGGTTTTTGTTGTTTTCATTCAAGATGCAAGCTCGGGTGGGGCATATGCCTGGCTGGGAATGGCTCTCGTTTTTGGGAGCGCCTGCAGCTATGCTGCATATATGATTGGCGCCGGCGAAATGGTCAAACGGGTTGGTAGCGTTCGCCTTGTTGTACTTGCAAGCTCAGCGTCCGCTGTACTGAGCATCCTACAGTCGTCGCTTTATAACCCCAGCGCTGTATTTGAACAGGCTAATCAGGTATACTGGCTGAGCTTATTGAATGCAAGCTTGTGCACTGTCATACCAATGCTACTGATCATGATTGCAATCAATCGAATTGGATCGCCACTGGTTGCACAAGCAGGCATATTGGGCCCGGTCTCTACGATTTTTTTAGGCTACTTTATCTTGTCTGAACCTATTACCTGGTTGCAGATTGCGGGCATGACGTTAGTGATTGCCGCCATGTGGTTATTGGTCCGCAATGATGCACCAAGAAAAAGGTCATCGGACTTTAAAAAATCAGATGACCTTGATGAAGTTGAACCCCTGAATTAAAAGAGGCTTCTAACGATAGATAGTTACTTAATAAAACGGATCTTTTGATTGATTTTGTCAAGAATTGGCTTTTTCTTGGCATTAAAGACCTTCTTATTCTCTTCTATGAGATTCTTTCCTTTGGTATCAATGGAAATAATCAGCGGCCCAAATTCTTTGACTCGATTTACCCAAAGGGTCTCTGGCATGCCAAGATCTTTCCACTGTGCATCTTCAATTTTTTCCACCTTGGTCGCTGCTAGCACAGCACAGCCACCAGGGAAAATTGCATGAACAGCCTTATTTTCAGCGCACCCTTCTTGCGTTTCAATTCCCATGCCACCTTTACCAACAATTAACTTGACTCCAGTTTGCTTGATGAATTCTTTTTCAAATTTTTCCATACGCATTGAAGTCGTTGGGCCGATAGAAACCATCTCATATTCACCATCTTCTTTTTGACGAACAATTGGGCCTGCATGAAAAATTGCTCCGCCTTTCAAATCAACTGGCAGTTCACGCCCTAACTCAATTAAGCGTCGATGGGCTACATCCCTACATGTCACAAGGGTGCCAGTCAAATAAACAACATCGCCAATATTTAATGACTCTAGATCTTCATCTTTAATTGGGGTTTGGAGAACTTTTCTCATAACTTAAATCCTTCGTGAGAAATAACTTCATAAGTCATATCTGCATTAATCTTGATCTTGCCGCGGCGATGTGCCCAGCAACCAGTCGATACTGCAACACCAATGGTTGATGGGTGACGTGCTGAGGACTCGATATTCACGCCCATCACGCTATTAGCTCCAGTCAAGCCTTGTGGACCTAAGCCAAGCTCATTCAAGCCTTCAGTGAGCAACTCTTCCATCATGGCTGCATTTTCATTGGAGTGCTTTGAGGTCACTGGCCGCAAAATGGCTTTCTTAGATAGACGTGCAGCAGTCTCAGCAGATGTTGAAACACCTACGCCAACCAATAGTGGTGGACAAGCATTTACGCCACGTGAGGTAATCACATCAAAAACAAATTCAGCTACGCCCTCATAACCTTGCCCCGGCATCAGCACCTTGGCAGCCCCTGGTAATGTGCAACCACCACCAGCCATATAAACATCCACGATGCAATGATCGGCACCGGGGATGATTTCCCAATCTAACCAGGGAATCTTTGATCCTGTATTGGTGCCAGTATTCTTCTCTTCAAATGTTTCCACTGCGTTATGTCGTAATGGACCCTCTTTAGTGGCTCCTTGCGTGGCATTCACTAAAATATCTTCAAGCTCACCCAATAATGGAAAATTTGAGCCTGCTTGCAAAAAATACTGAATCACGCCAGTGTCTTGGCAACTTGGACGATCGAGCTTATCAGCCAACTCTTGGTTCTCGCGCATAGACTCAAAAACCTCTTTTGCGAGGAAATTGACTTCCTTGCTCCTTAACTCGCCCAGTTTAGTGGTGACATCTGTTGGCAAACGCTTGCCAATATAGGCTGTAAATTTTGATAGCACATTGGTGATATCAGCTACAGCTTGCTCTTTATTAATGGCTGCTGGTTGGCTCATTTTCAAATCCTTGCTTTAGATAAGTCTCTGTTGATCACTCAATTTGTAATTTGGCGGCCTTAGCTAAACCAGAAAACTTCACGGTCTCCTCCGCAATTTGTTTTGCCATCTGTTCCTGTGAATTTCCAATGGGTTCAGCGCCAATATCAAACATCTGCTTCTGAAATTCAGGCGACTTAATAATCTTGACGATTTCAGTATTGAGTCTTGTAGTGATATCTTTGGGTGTAGCTGCGGGAGCAAGCAAACCAAACCAAGTGCCAATATCCATATTGATGCCAGATTCTTTCATCGTTGGAACACCTGGCAATGTAGAAGAGCGTTTTGCTGTGGTTACTGCTAAAGGACGTAATTTTTTCTCTTTAATGAATGGCAAAACTGGGGTGATCGTGTCAAATGACATCGTCACTTGACCGCCCAAAAGATCGGTAGCTAATGGGGCTGAGCCCTTATAGGGCACATGCAAAATCTCGGTGCCAGTGAGCATTTGAAACTGCGTCCCAATCATATGCTGAGCTGTACCATTACCGTTAGATCCGTAAGATAAGGTATCTGGTTTAGCTTTTGCTGCAGCAACTACATCTTTCACCGTTTTATATGGGGATGCTTCGCTAACCACCATAATGTTTGGCACTAAAGCCACGGTAGTGATGGGCGCAAAATCTTTCTCAAAACTGTAAGGCAATGTTTTGTACACAGATGGGGCGATTGTGTGATGAACGGCGCCCATAAATAGGGTGTAGCCATCTGGAGCAGACTTTGCAGCTAAACCAGCACCCAGTGTTGCACCCGCGCCTGGTTTGTTATCAACGATCACCGATTGACCTAATACAGGGCCCAATTTTTGAGCTACTGCTCTAGCAAGAACATCGGTTGTTCCACCTGGAGGAAACGGCACGATGATAGTAATTGTTTTCGTTGGATAGGTTTGCGCTGTGGCAACCCCCATTACGCCGCATAACAACAAACTTGCCAGACTATTTTTTGTTAATTTCTTTAGCATCATGTCTCCTCCGTGATTAGGGACCTATAGCCATTCGCCCATAGGAATGGAGGAACTATAAAATTGAGCAGATATTAAATATCATGTATAAAGTTAAATTATTATTAACTTTTAATTGATAATTAGATGGCAAAAGGTATTAACCCAGCTGATTTGGGATTTTTTTCGGTGATAGCCTCCTCAGGGAGCCTAGGTTCGGCCGCTAGAGAATTAGGCATTACCACTGCGGCAGTGAGTAAGCGACTTGCTCAAATTGAAGAAAGATTGGGGCTGAGTTTAGTTAATCGAACCACTCGGCGCATGAGTCTCACGCCTGAAGGCGAGGTATATCTAGAACACGCTAGAAAAATCCTCGGAGAAATTGAGGATATGGAGCATATTCTTTGGGGTTCAACACAAACACCAAAAGGATTACTGAGGGTCAACGCAACGCTCGGTTTTGGAAGAACGCAAATTGCCCCGCTCATCTCAGAATTTGTAAAACAATATCCTCTTGTGGATATTCAGTTACAACTATCTGTTAACCCACCACCGATAACAGATGATCTATTTGATGTTTGTTTTCGATTCGGACACCCGCCTGACTCAAGAGCGATTGCTAAACTCATCGCGCCGAACAACAGAATAGTAGTGGCATCACCAAATTACTTGAAGAAATTTGGGGTACCTAAAACGCCAAGCGATTTAATTAAACACAATTGTATTGGCATCAGACAGGGTGATGAAGCTTATGGCTTATGGCGCTTTGCCAGTAGCAAATCAAAAAACCAAAGGGAATCTACTGAGGACATCAAAATTCGCGGCAACCTCACCACCAATGATGGTGAAATAGCTGTGAATTGGGCCTTAGATGGTCATGGAATTTTATTAAGAGCCGAATGGGACGTTGCTAGGTATATAAAAAGCGGGCGTCTAGTGCACATACTAGAAAATTATCACAATCCAGAGGCAAATATTTATGCCGTTTATTCGCAAAGACATAAGACTTCAGCGAGAGTAAACGCGCTAATTGAATACGTTAAAGAAATGTTGAAACACTGACTACCAGCATCGTGAGATTAAAAAAAATAAAGGTGCTATTAGCACCTTTATTTTTTACAGAATGGTTGCACTTCTACTGTGCTGCTGACTGGGGAGCAACCGTCTGTGTAGTGGGCTGTGCTACTGACTGAGCGGCTTTTGATTTTTTCTTGGATTTCTTTTTCGACTTCTTCTCTGCCTTTTTATCTTTTTTCACTTGCTTTTTTGTTTTCTTAGGGGCTGCTTGCTCAGTAGGCGCAGCCTCTGGTGCTGGGCTTGCTGCTGGCGCTGGGGCTGGAGCAGGCGCAGGATCCGCTGCCAATACTGCAACTGAAGATAAGCCTAACGATGCTGAAATAAGAGTTGCTATGCTAAAACGGGCGATACGAGAAGACATGCCATTCTCCAAAAAGTATTTAGATAATGAATAATACTGAAAAATAAATAAGAAATTATTTATTTGAGCACTAATATGGATCGCAAATAAAAAAGGCCGTCCGTTGACGACCTTTTCCTCTTTCGTTGGCAGTTATGCAGGCTGAGCTTCGCTCTCAGTGATTTTTTCGAGAGCCCCAGCTAGATGACCCACGGTACGATCTACATGACCTAACTTCTCAAGACCAAAGAGTCCAATTCGGAAGGTGCGGAAATCTGGTCGTTCATCACACTGCAAAGGAACACCTGCAGCAGTTTGCAAGCCAAGTGCAATAAACTTTTTACCGGATTGGATATCAGGGTCTTTGGTATAGCTCACCACTACCCCTGGCGCTTGATAGCCTTTTGCGGATACAGACTGATATCCCTTGGACTCCAATAATTGTCGTACTTTAGTGCCAAGCTCAACCTGTTTTGCTTTGAGATTAGCAAAGCCCAAGGATTGAGTCTCCTTCATTACATTACGCAAAATCTTTAATGCGTCCGTAGGCATGGTTGTGTGATACACATGCCCGCCCTTTTCATAGGCCTCCATGATCTGGAGCCATTTTTTTAGATCCATTGAAAAACTGCTGCTCTGAGTGGATTCAATTCGCTCGCGCGCTCTATCACCTAATGCAATTAAGGCACAGCAAGGTGAACTACTCCAACCTTTTTGAGGCGCAGTAATCAACACATCGACATTGCAGGCTTTCATATCTACCCACATCGCTCCTGAAGCAATGCAATCTAGAACAAACAATCCGTTTACTGAACGTACCGCCTCACCAACAGCCTTGAGATATTCATCAGGCAAGATAATGCCAGCGGAAGTTTCAACATGCGGAGCAAAAACAACTGCAGGCTTTTCTTTTTTAATATAAGCAACCACTTCTTCGATCGGCGCTGGCGCAAACACACCTTGTGCCGAATCTTCTAATTGACGACCCTTCAATACGGTGATGTCACTAGTGATGTGTGCCAAGTCAAAAATCTGAGTCCAGCGATAGCTAAACCAACCGTTGCGTAATACCAAACACTTTTCATTGTTTGCAAATTGACGCGCTACGGCTTCCATGCCAAAAGTGCCGCTACCGGGAACGATCACAGCGGAACTGGCGTTATAAGCATCCTTAAGAACACTAGAGATATCTACCATCACACGCTTGAATTCTTCTGACATGTGATTTAAGGAGCGGTCGGTATAAACGACTGAGAACTCTAATAGTCCATCTGGATCGACATTGGGGAGCAAGCCTGGCATAGTGATTTCCTGGTAATTCTGTGAATAGCCCTAAATGATACCGATTTAAGGGTTTTTTGCTATGTCCGCGCTCAAGCATCCCTCTTTAAAAGGTCTGTGAGAAAGATTTATCAGTCAGAACCGAGTTGTAAGGTGTTTTTTTGCCGTTTTTCAATGGCATTTTTCAATAATGCTGCAGCGCGGAAAGGTCCGTGGGCAAACTTTCCATAAGGCATTGTCAAAAATAAACCCATCACAAAGCCAAGATGAATGACGAGCCAAATCGACATATAGACGGTGTCTCGATAGGCCAACAAACCGAGTCCTGAAATGCTAATCAGCAGTAGCAACAGTATGAATGCCCTATCCATCGGTCGTTGAGTGATATCCCCATGTGCCCGATCTCTGCGCATATTTAGGTAAAGCAATCCCATTGGACCAATCACCAAGCCTATACCGCCTAAGGTACCCAATATCACTGGCAAACTATTAAGCGCATAAGGCGCGTGCAACCCTAAGAAGTAGTGATAGATCGTAGCAACACTTGTTGCGGCAAAACACAACAAGAATCCATAGAAAGTAAAGTGGTGAAAGCGTTTGCGCCACAACGAGAAAGCATCGTCCTCATTATTACAACCTTCGCCATGACCACCGCCTAAGTATTTTAGAGAGAGCACATCATGCATTGCTTCAGCAGCAGCTGCACCTGATGGGTCACCTGGAGTAATCTGACGCCAAAAACGCATCACACCAATCAGGATTGCCAGGATCGAAAAGGTAAATACGCTACCAAAAATCAACACCAAGGTATTGTGCGGAAAAACCGCATAAAAATTACCGTCAAGAACACCACCAAAGAAACTACCATTTAGCGTCAGTGCAAGCAGCAAAAATCCCATGATGGCAATAGAAGTGCCCAACGCTACCGCGATTCCATTGGACTGATAAAGCTGCCCCATGGTGTATGGCCAAGCAAAATCAATATAGGTTTCTTTGCGTACGCGCGCCATTGCTTGCGGGACATTCACAGCAAAGTCATGCGGAGGCGCATATTGACACGCATGCAGACATGCGCCGCAATTATGACAAAGATTAGCTAAGTAATGAACATCCGCTGTACCAAACTCGATCCGACGAGTCATTGCCGGAAATACGGCGCAAAACCCTTCACAGTAACGACAGGCATTGCAAATCTGCATAATGCGTGCCACTTCTTTTTCAGGACTGGGATTAGCTAAATCACTTGCCTCTTCGATGAGCGCATCAAGCTTTTGCATCTATCGACTCCTTTTTTGCGGCGGCCTTTGCGGCACTAACCCCAGCGATACGTCCAAAGACCGTGCCAATCGTCATGCCTATGCCTGCTGTATAGCCTTTACCCAAAACGTTGCCAGCCATCATCTCACCTGCAACAAACAAATTCTTACTAGGTTTACCCTCAAAATAAACGGCCGCATCTTGATCAGTCTTTAGCCCCAAGTAGGTAAAGGTCACTCCGGGCTTTACTGCATAAGCATAAAATGGGCCTACATCAATCCTACGAGCCCAGTGCGTTTTGGGCGGGTTGAGATTTTCGGTATGGCAATCATCTAGGGCTGTGTGATCAAAAGTGCCTTCAACACAAGCCACGTTAAAGTCTTGAATTGTCTTGAGCAATGTTGCTCGATCAACTTTCAACTTATCAGCCAATTCTTCCAAAGTGTCTGCTTTTTCGCCAGCAAAAACTGGTGGCATAAAACGACCCAAAGCTTTGGAATCAATAATCGAATAGGCTACTTGGCCTGGCTGTTGCGCTACCAATCTACCCCAAATGGCATATCGCTTGGGCCAAAAATCTTCGCCTTCATCATAAAAACGTTCGCCATTTTTATTGACCACAATGCCTAACGAGACGCAATCAATTCTGGTACAAATGCCACCATCATATAAAGGAGCACGGGCATCAATTGCCACCATATGCGCTTGAGTAGGGTCGCCCACTGAATCCGCGCCGGCACTAATCATGCTTTTTAGCAAGACGCCCATATTGAAACGGGTGCCCCGTATAAGAAAATTATCGGCAGGATATTCGCCTAAAGCATTTTTTCCCCAAGCCTCTTTTAGCCACTCTAAGTTCGATTCAAATCCACCGGCAGCAAGCACGCAAGATTTAGCTTGAATGCGCTCTTTACCAATATGGGCCGCTACGAACTGACCATCTTTGACCTCTATAGAGTCCACTGGTGATTCATACCGAATTTGCACGCCTAATTTTTCTGCGCTACGGTAATACGCATTCACCAGTGCTTTGCCACCACCCATGAAGAAGGCGTTTGTGCGGGAGAGATGTAATGTGCCCGATAGTGGAGCCTGAAAGTGCACGCCATGTTTCATCATCCAATCACGGCAACTAGAAGAAGAGCGAATGACTAAGCGAGCAAGCTTTTCATTGGTAAGTCCACCTGTAACCTTGAGCAAATCATCCCAATACTCCTCTTCCGAATAAGTGCCCAAGAGAACATCTTGAGGGCCATCATGCATTGCACGCAAATTACGTGTGTGCGAAGAATTACCGCCACGCCACACTTTTGGGGCCGCTTCCAATAACAACACGCTCGCGCCAGCCTCTCTGGCCATCAGAGCAGCGCACAAAGCTGCATTTCCACCGCCAATTACGAGAACATCAACCATAGCTAAAAGTGTGTTTGAAAAGATTACTTTACTGTTTTTAGGCGAACCTAGTGAGATTAGGAAGAAGCGCTTTGGGTCGGCCCCTGCTTAGAAGACACCCAAATACCAATCACAATGAGAGCAAATGCAAGTCCGTGAAAGAGCCGCGGCGGCTCCCCTAACATTGCAGCAGAAAGAATCGCTGTAAATAAGGGGATGAAATTAGCAAAAAAAGCTGCTACGGTAGGCCCTGCTCCATTTACACCCAACCCCCAGCAACGATAAGCAATTAAGGATGGTCCAATGGCAACAAATACGATTAAAGAACCCGTCCACCAATTGAGCTCCAGATGCGCATGACCTGAGGCAATCTCAAAGAGATCAAAAAATCCCGTCCAAAGAAGGCCTATCAATACTTGTGCCATTAAAAACTCCGCCCATGGCCATTGGCGCTCTGTACTGGATCCAGGACGACTGAGCATCCAACTATAAAAAGCCCACAGTATGGTGGCTAACATAATCAATAAATCACCGATGACCAATTGCATCGATAGCAATGTAGCTAACTCACCTCTCGTTAATACAATTGCCACTCCGAGCAATGAAACAAGAGCTCCAATTAATTGCAATAGATTGGGCTTTGTTTGATAAAACACTGCACCAATGAATAACATCCAAATAGGCATGCTTGCACCAATCAAGGTGACATTAATCGCCGTTGAAGTTTGCAGGGCTAAATATAAAAGTACGTTATAGCTTCCAACGCCAAATAATCCCAATAGTAAAAACCGCTTCTTGTTCTGCCAGAGAGCGCTTTGGGGTTTAAATACACGCCATCCTAATGGCAATAAAAGTAACCCCGCTAGACCCCAGCGGGCTGCACTTAAGGTAATGGGAGAAATGCTGCCGACTAATAAACGGCCAGCAATCGCATTTCCGGCCCATAAAGCAGTGGCAATCAATAGGTAAGTTGCTGTAGCAAAGGTAAGCTTGGGCATGCAATCGTCACAAGAAGGCGTCAAATAGATACGCCATTTATCGGTAATCCTTAGTATTTTAGAAACAAATCCTGGGTATTGCTAAGATATGGCTTAAATAAATTCGTGCTCTACCAACAAAGCAGCCATGAAGGATCACTGTGCCAATTATTACCAATATTGAAGATCTGCGGGTTTTACATAAAAAACGCACCCCTAAAATGTTCTATGACTACGCTGATTCAGGGTCTTGGACAGAGTCCACCTATCGCGCCAATGAGTCCGATTTTCAGAAGATCAAACTGCGTCAACGCGTAGCCGTTGACATGACCAATCGCACCACCAAGACCAAAATGATCGGGCAAGAGGTTGCCATGCCAGTAGCTCTTGCACCCACCGGATTAACTGGGATGCAACACGCCGATGGTGAAATATTGGCAGCAAAAGCAGCAGAAAAATTTGGTGTGCCCTTCTGCCTGTCGACGATGAGCATTTGCTCGATTGAAGATGTTGCAGAGCGCACTACTAAACCATTTTGGTTTCAGTTATACGTCATGAAAGATCGAGGCTTTATTGAGCGACTCATTGAACGCGCCAAAGCCGCAAAGTGTTCTGCCCTAGTTCTGACATTGGATTTGCAGATATTAGGTCAACGTCATAAAGATCTAAAAAATGGTTTATCTGCACCGCCAAAGTTGACAATTGCCAACATGATCAATATGGCCACCAAGCCACGCTGGTGTCTGGGCATGGCAATGACACCACGCAGAACATTTCGCAATATTGTGGGTCATGCAACCGGGGTTGGCAATATGTCCTCCCTTTCATCTTGGACCGCCGAGCAGTTTGATCCTGGCCTGAATTGGGGCGATGTGGAGTGGATCAAAAAACTGTGGGGTGGCAAGCTCATTATTAAAGGCATCTTGGACGAGGGCGATGCCCGCTTAGCAGCCAACTCTGGCGCAGATGCACTGATCGTCTCGAATCATGGCGGACGCCAACTCGATGGAGCAATCTCTAGTATTAAAGCCTTACCTGGTATTGTGGATGCCGTTGGCAAAGATATAGAAGTATGGATGGACGGTGGAATTCGTTCTGGCCAAGACGTCCTCAAAGCCTGGGCATTAGGTGCACGCGGCACGATGATTGGCCGGCCTTTTCTGTATGGCTTAGGCGCCATGGGGGAGGCGGGCGTCACAAAATGCCTTGAACTCATTCATAACGAATTAGATATCACCATGGCCTTTACTGGGCATCGCGACATTCAAAATGTTGGCAAAGATATCTTATATCCAGGAACTTTTTAAATTTCTTATTTACTCAACCATCCCGTTTTAGTTTTTGGAATTTCATTCCTCAGCTTTTCTATTGCTGTTTGGTTTGGCAATGCTGTTCTTAGTCGTTATCGAACAAAAGATACGGAGACCTCTGAGGATCTTGGCATTATTCAGACTGCAACTCTCACATTATTAGCGCTCATTATCGGCTTTACCTTCTCTATGGCAATTGATCGCCATGACAATCGCGAAACCCTTGAGGAAGGTGAAGCGAATGCTATCGGCACACAATACTTAAGAGCAGATCTACTACCAGCAAATGCATCAGAACAAACAAAAGTGCTTTTGCGGCAGTATTTAGATCAACGCATCCTGTTTTATTCAAAACAAAGCAAGGAAAAAGTTCAAGAAATCCGCCAAAGAACTGATGAACTCCAAGATGCGCTTTGGCAATCGATCCTACCGACAGCCCGCTCACAACCTGGCCCTATTACAGCGCTAGTTGTATCTGGCATGAATGATGTTTTAAATTCTCAAGGGTACGTTCAGGCTGCTTGGTGGAATCGCATCCCCTACCCAGCATGGGCACTGATGGCAGCCATTGCACTGTGTGCCAATGTATTAGTTGGATTTGGTGCGCGCAACTTTCAAAAGAATGTTGCCCTCTTTATGATCTTCCCTTTTATTACTTCCATCTCTTTCTTTTTGATAGCGGATATTGATAGCCCTAGAGGTGGAGTCATTCGCATAGAGGCTCGCAACCTCATTACCCTAAAAGAGAATTTAAGCGCCAAAAACAGCGCATCAAATTCTTCCCTCAAGCTTCGCTAAGTTCACTTTAGAACTCATCCCCATAGGCAACCCATTTGAAACGTCTTGTAGATGTATATAAAAACCGAGGTCGCGATTTGGTGTGGACTTATGTCATCATTCTTCGCAACGATGCAGACTTTCATCCCGCTCAAGTCGATTTTGAGATAGAAGCCTTAAGGCTATCCCAGGTCGACAAGCGGGGCTCTCTCAATGAATTAAGCGCCAAAGTCAGGCTTAATTAGCCCATTTACCCCTTAAAGAGAGGGGTTTTGCTGTCGAGATTGCTATTGCAAATGAGATTCATTATCATTTATGATAAATCTCATTTACTAGCTATTCCTTATGTCATCAAAGCACTATCACCCTGCGTCCATATTCCTGCACTGGCTCGTATTCTTTTTAGTGATTGCAGCATTTATCACCATAGAACTTAAAGGGCAGTTCCCTAAAGGGAGCGAAGCTAGGGAGCTCTGTAAGTCTATCCATGGAGTCTTTGGGCAACTCATTTTTATAGCAATGGCAATTCGACTGGTAATCCGCTTTAAGTATGGCGTACCCACCCCAACCAATCCCATGCCCATATTCGCCAATTTGGCAAAAATGATGCACTGGATACTTTATGCTCTATTGTTAATTTCCCCCATCTTTGGATTGCTATATTTTCAATATGGTGGAAAAGAAATTCATTTCTTTGGTTTAGTGTGGCCTCAGTTTGTGACTCCAAATCCTGAAACCAAGAAACTCATGGAAGGAATTCATGAGTTTTTAGGAAACTCGCTATATTTTCTTATTGGTCTTCATGCCGTAGCTGGCTTATGGCAACATTACGTTATTAAGGACGACACATTGCGTCGCATGTTAAACAAAGTCAAGGCGCATGCTTAAGGAGTAATGCCAATGAAACCGCTTTCTAAAAAAGCAAAGATGGCCGTAGGATGGACGGTATTAATGACTGTCGTTGGAACCGCCCTGCTACATCAATGGGAATTCTTTGCTATGGGGTGCGCATCTTTGGCTTTATTGCTCGTGGCGAATCATTATGATCTCCTCAAAGATCCTGAAGATAAATAATCAGCGCCTAGGGCTTTTTTAAAAGCAGCAACAACTCACTTCGTTTTTTGTAGGCTCACACTAAACTGATCGCGAATACATCGAGATAGCGCCATAAATTCTGCAGTATGCGCAGTAGAGGATCTAGCCACCAAAGCAATGACTCTTTTTGGCGCTGGCGCTGCCATCGCTTTTGCAATCAAATCGCTGTTATTTAAGAGACTGCTTTTTACGGCCATCTCCGGCAATAACGCAATCCCAAATCCCGATTCCACCATTTGTAACAGCGTTAGCAGACTCGTCGCTTCCATGCCATCATCTTTGCGTATATCGGGCTTTTTGCAAGCTTGTAAACTATGCTCGCGCAGGCAATGCCCTTCCTCTAGCAACAAAAGTCTCTCAGCCATTTTGGCCGGCAACGTTACCTCCTTGCCTTTCAATGCGGGATCACCCTCTTTTGCAACCAACCAAAAAGGATCGTCAAACAACTCTTCCACTAGTAGTCCGCTAACGTCATAAGGCAAAGCTATGAGAGCAAAATCCAACTTATGTTCTGCAAGTCTGGCCAATAGATTCGCAGTGAGATCTTCACGCAAAGTAATCTTCAGATCGGGAAAGCGTTTTCTTATTTCTGGCAATACCGATGGTAATAAAAACGGTGCAATCGTTGGAATTACGCCCAAACGTATCGTAGCTGTCATAGGCTTACCGGATGCGCTGGCATATTCCACCAAATCCTCAGAGGCTGCCAATATTGTTCTAGCGCGTTCGAGCACCTCTAAACCCGCTGGCGTAATGGAGACATTTTGACGATCACGTTCCACCAACTGAATACCCAGACCATCTTCCAACTCTTTTAGACCTGCACTCAGAGTGGATTGCCCCACAAAACAAGTCTCTGCTGCGCGTGTGAAATTGAGCTCCTTGGCAAGAGCCACTAGATAACTTAACTGTCTTAATGACGGTAAATAGGCCATAACGCTCTTTTATCGAAGATTTAGATAAATATTACCATCATTATTCAGAATAGCGATATTAGTGAAGAATGCAGGCAATTTGCAAATGACTTTAAATACAAAGGCTCAGGTTCAGATGAAATTAAATTTAAACTCGATGTTCATTTATCAACAAGAGGCTCATCTTGAATCAAAACACCATCCACCCTCTAGCGCCAATTGTGATTATTGGTAGCGGCTTAGCCGGTTATACCGTTATACGCGAAATTCGCAAACTGAATAAAGAGATACCCATCACACTTGTTACCAAGGAGCCTGGATATTTTTATTCTAAGCCCATGCTTTCCACTGCGATTGCAGGCAATAAGGATGCAAACCAATTAATTACCACGCCAGCTGACGCTATGGCATCGCAATTGAATATTCAAATTTTTTCTGAAACAGATGTGACTGCAATTAGTAGTGATCAGCAAGTCATCTTCACCAACAAAGGGGATATTCCATACAGCAAGCTTGTTCTAGCCTTAGGCGCTGATCAGATTCGCATTCCTTTACAAGGTAACGCTGCCAGCGAAGTATTAACAGTGAATGATCTTGCAGATTATGCAAAGTTTCGCAAGCAGATTGCCAATAAAAAGAAGGTTGCCATTCTGGGAGCCGGCTTAATAGGATGCGAATTTGCTAACGATCTTATATCAGGCGGCTTTGAAGTGGATGTGATTGATATGGCTCCCCATGCCCTAGGACGCCTGATACCAGAAAATGTAGCGAGTGCATTACAAAGCAAACTCAGCTCAGCCGGGGTGCGCTGGCATTTCAACACTACCGTGCAATCGATTGATCGCGCTAACGAGCAGCATAGAATGAGCTTAACCAACGGCAATACCATCAACGCTGATGTAGTCCTATCGGCAGTGGGACTTAAACCGAGAATTGCGCTTGCACAATCAGCCGGCATTAAGACTCATATCGGGATTCAAGTAAACCGTCGATTAGAAACTAACTTACCAAATATCTATGCCATTGGAGATTGCGCTGAAGTAGAAGGTCTAGTATTGCCTTATGTCATGCCTATCATGCAAGCAGCAAGAGCATTGGCTGCGACACTAACCGGTCAAGATACCGCACTCACCTACCCTGCAATGCCAGTCATGGTGAAAACTCCGGCGTTTGCCACTATTGTTTCGCCGCCTGCAAAGGATGCGGTTGGTCAGTGGAAAACCCATTCCGCCGAGGACGGCCTTGAGGCGCGCTTTGAGTCAGAGGACGGTAAGTTACTAGGCTTTGTTTTAATGGGGACTGCAACCAATCAGCGTGCTGCACTCACAAAAGAATTGCCGCCTTTACTAGCTTAAGCTTAGTTGCGCATAAACAAAAGGCCTGCATAGCAGGCCTTTTTATTGCCATTTTTAAATGATCAAGAAATGATGACAAACCAAGTGGTATTGTGTGATTGAGCAACCATCAAAAATAACATTGGTACTGACAGTATCGTATTAATGCGAGATGTCATCATGGCAATACGAGCAGATTTTGCCTTTGCATCAGCGTCGACAGTAACAATACCTAAAGCGCGCTTTTGATTAGGCCAAATAATGAACCACACATTAATTGCCATCACCAATGCAATCCACATACCCAATCCAATTGCACGGAATGGTGATTGCAAAGTAAACGCTTGATGCAAATAACCATTCAAACCAGCAACGATTAGACCCGTAATCACAGTAAACAGCGCTGCATAACGAAACCAAAATAATGCTGTTGGCGCAATGACTTTGCCAATCGCTGGTTTTTGTTCATCTGGAATTTTTGGCATGGAAGGTATCTGCACAAAATTAAAGTACCAAAGCAGGCCAATCCACATCACCCCAAACATGACATGCAACCAACGAAAAACAAAGGGCAACTCAGGAGAGCTAAAGTTTCCGCCTAAAGCAAAAATAATCAGTATGAGGAGGACAAATCCTGCCAATACTGTCCGCCCCAAAGAAGTCAAAATCGATGACATGATTATTCCTGCTGCATTAAGCAAAATTTTTGGCAACAAAATCCCAGTTCACGAGATTCCAAAAATTCTCTACGTACTTAGGTCTGGCATTGCGTGTATCTATGTAATAGGCATGCTCCCAAACATCGCAAGTTAACAAAGGCTTGGCATCTGTTGTCAATGGTGTTGCAGCATTGCTAGTTGAGACCAGATCTAATGAGCCATCAGGTTTTTTCACCAACCAAGCCCAACCAGAACCAAAGGTGCCAACTGCACACTTAGTGAATTCTTCCTTAAACTTATCAAAAGAACCCCACTTAGCATTGATTGCCTTAGCCAGATCGCCAGTTGGCTCCCCTCCACCATTAGGCTTCATTCCCATCCAATAAAAGGTGTGGTTCCAAACCTGAGCCGCGTTATTAAAAACACCACCTGATGATTTTTTAACAATCTCTTCAAGAGAGGCATTTTCAAAATCTGTGCCCTTAATTAAATTGTTTAAATTGGTGATGTAGGTTTGATGGTGTTTGCCATAGTGATATTCAAGAGTCTCCTTAGATATATAAGGTGCTAAAGCATCAAGCGCGTAAGGCAATGTCGGTAAAGTATGTTCCATTTCGTTCCTTTGCTTTTTTAATAAATTTCAGGCTAAAGTGCCTATAAGGGCTTACTATAGTCCATTCTGATTTTTTTGTTTGAAGACCCCTTTTTTTGAATTTTTACCTAAAATAGCAGCTAAAACTATAACGACTATCAAGCCCTCAACCCATTCTTCAATCGAGACACTGTTATGAATTTGCCATTGCTAAATAAACTGGTCGTTGCCGCAGTCCTAGGAATCACTGGATTTTCAGCGAGCATTAACGCTCAAGAGTTCCCCCCCAAAAAAACCATCACGATTGTGGTTGGGTTTGCACCAGGCGGATCTGCTGACGATGCGGCCAGGGTCATTGCCAAGAAATTGAGTGAAGATCTTGGGCAAAACGTGATCGTAGATAACAAGCCTGGTGCAGGCGGTAATATTGCCCACGCTTACACCGCAACAGCACCGGCTGATGGTTCGGTCATTCTATTTGGCTCGATAGGCCCCCTCTCAATAGCTCCGCATTTCATGAAGCTACCTTACGATCCTCAGAAAGATTTGGCGCCACTAACAATGGGCGTTACTTTTCCCAATGTTTTAGTAGTGACTCCTGAGCTTGGGGTGAAGAACTTAAAAGAATATATTGCTTTAGCAAAGAAAAATCCTGGTACCGTCACCTTTGCATCAACCGGCAGCGGCTCGGCCTCGCACCTGCAAGGTGAACTCTTAAATTCCCGCGCTGATATTGATACAGTGCACGTTCCCTATAAAGGCGGCAGCCCGGCAATGGTGGATTTACTTGGTGGCAGAGTATCTTCCTATTACTCAGCTTTAGCTACAGCCGATCCCTATATCAAAAACGGTAAACTCATTCCGATTGCGACAACTGGCTTAAAACGCGCACCCACGCTCCCTAACGTGCCAACCATCGCAGAATCAGGTTACCCCGGCTTTGATGCTAGCAATTGGTATGCCTTTGTAGCGCCAGGGAAAACTCCGGATAGTATTTTAGAGAAATGGAATAAAGCACTGGTTGCAGTACTCAATGACAAAGCAACTAACAAACAACTTGCAGATCATGGTCTTACACCTAACCCCGGCAGCCGGGAAGATCTACAAAAATATATCGCAAGTCAGTCTGCGATGTGGGGAAAAATTATTACTGATAGAAAAATTACCGCTGAGTAACTTGAAATTACGCAGCGGTTTTTTAAGTCGAAAGTGATGCTAGCAAAGACTGCTTACTGAGCAGTCCAGCCACCATCCATATTCCAGGCAACGCCACGTACTTCAGAGGCATCAGGGCCACATAAAAACACTGCTAAAGCAGCCAATTGCTCAGGGGTTACAAATTGACCAGAGGGTTGCTTCTCAGAAACTAAGGCTATCTTAGCCGCTTCATTTGAAATCCCCTCGCGCTCTGCACGAGCATCCACTTGCTTTTGCACCAGTGGCGTCAATACCCAGCCTGGGCAAATTGCATTGCAAGTAATTCCAGTGCGTGCATTTTCAAGAGCGGTGACTTTGGTCAAACCAACGATGCCGTGCTTTGCTGCAACATAAGCCGCTTTTTGTGTTGACGCTACCAAGCCATGCACAGAAGCAATATTAATAATGCGACCCCAGTTACGCTTCTTCATGCCTGGTAATGCATGATGCGTCGTATGAAAGGCAGAACTTAAGTTGATCGCAATAATGGCATCCCATTTATCAGTCGGAAAATCTTCAATATTCGCTGTGTGCTGAATACCGGCGTTATTCACCAAAATATCTAACGTACCAAAACGCTTTTCTGTTTGCTTAATCAAGTCCTCAATTTCAGCTGGCTTACTCATGTCTGCGCCGTGATAATCCACCTCTACACCGCATGCTTTAATCTTCGCAATTGCCTCGTCTTTTTCACCAAAGCCATTGACCATGATATTGGCACCCTGCTTTGCAAGAGCTATTGCCATGCCCAAGCCAATACCGCTAGTAGATCCCGTAACGAGTGCTGTTTTACCTTTTAATGTCGACATAATTATTTCTCAGGTGTTTTAGAAAAAATAGAACTCAAAGCATAACATTAGATGATATGCAGCCAATGGCCTAACTGGTGCCAAAAGCTATCTGGAACTAAGGTCAGTAGCCACGTTAATGTCACATAACGCAGCAATTTGCCAATAAACATATAAATAATGCAAGACTGCCAAGGGAGTCTTAGCCATCCAGCTGCCAAGCATAAGGGGTCACCCAATCCAGGAAACCAAGAAAGCAACAGAATTTTTGGGCCCCAGTTTTCAAGCCAGGCTTTCATCTTGGGATCCTTTGACTCACCAACCGCTCTCATGCCACTACGGGCAATATATCCAAGCCACCAATCAAACATGCCACCAAGCGTATTGCCTACAGTTGCCACCATAATAGCCACCCAAAATAAATGAGGATTTAAGGTGATGTAGCCAAAAAGAATAGGCTCTGAACCAACAGGTAATAAAGTGGCAGAAACAAATGCGCTTACAAAGACAGCCGGTAGCCCTACCGAAGGCAAGCCAAACCATCCAAAAAAATGCGCAAGCGCGTGTTCCATGAAACGCAGTCCTTTATCAATGCTTTTCTAGGATTAGATCAATCCCATTTGGTCTATTTTGCCTTGTTTTACAGCCCCTCCATGATTTTTGAAACTTGCTTAAACTATTGGTTTGCGATCCACATCGCCCTAAATCAAGAAAACTGAGACATAAATGAACCACCCGATTCCCAAACCCGATCAATACCAAGATATGCGCGAAGCGTTGCGCAGCCTCTGTAGCAGCTTCGACTCTGCATATTGGCAAAAGATTGATCATGATCGCGACTACCCAGAGGCTTTTGTAAGGGCTATGACTGAGGCAGGTTGGCTATCCGCACTCATTCCAGAAGAATATGGTGGCTCAGGTTTAGGGTTGGCTGAGGCCTCGGTCATTATGGAAGAAATTAATTTTTCGGGTGGCAATTCAGGTTCATGTCATGGACAGATGTACAACATGGGCACCCTACTTCGCCATGGCAGTGAAATACAAAAGAAAATGTATCTACCAAAGATTGCCACAGGGGAATTACGCTTACAAAGCATGGCTGTTACAGAACCTACGACTGGCACTGACACCACGAAACTCAAAACGACTGCCGTCAAAAAAGGGGATAAGTATGTGGTGAATGGTCAAAAAGTGTGGATCTCTCGCATTCAACACTCTGATTTAATGATTTTATTAGCTCGTACCACTCCAATATCCGAAGTGCAACGCAAGTCCGAAGGTATGTCGATTTTTATTGTCAATCTCAAGGATGCCATTGGCAAAGGCATGGAGGTCCGACCGATTGCCAATATGGTCAATCACGAGACGAACGAAGTTTTTTTCGATAACCTAGAAATCCCCGCTGAAAACCTCATCGGCACTGAAGGCCAAGGATTTAAATACATTCTAGATGGCCTGAATGCTGAGCGCGTGCTGATTGCCGCTGAATGTATAGGCGATGCTTACTGGTTTATCGATCGCGCCCGTCGTTATGCCAATGACCGCGTAGTCTTTGATCGCCCCATCGGCAAGAATCAAGGCATTCAATTTCCCATTGCTGACAGCTATATTGAAACGGAGGCTGCCAATTTAATGCGCTTTAAGGCGTGCGAACTATTTGATAATCACCAGCCCTGTGGCCCCGAAGCGAATATGGCAAAGTATCTTGCAGCCAAAGCTTCATGGGAAGCGGCCAACGTTTGTCTACAAACCCATGGTGGTTTCGGTTTTGCCAATGAATATGATGTAGAGCGTAAATTTAGAGAGACACGGCTGTATCAAGTCGCGCCAATTTCAACAAACTTAATCTACTCATATGTTGCAGAACATATCTTAGGTTTACCCAGATCCTTCTAAACACCTCTTCGTAGATTATCCAATCTCTAAACTAATATGAGCACCCGTCCACTTGATGGCATTACCGTTGTCTCTCTAGAGCACGCTATTGCTGCACCTTTTTGCACCCGCCAATTAGCCGATCTAGGGGCTCGTGTGATCAAGGTAGAACGCCCAGGAAGCGGGGACTTTGCGCGAGCATACGACAAACAAGTGAAGGGGCAATCGTCTCACTTTGTATGGGTTAATCGCTCAAAAGAGAGCTTAACCCTCGATTTAAAACAGCCAGCCGCATTAGCTGCATTAAAAACGCTACTGAAAACAGCCGATGTTTTAGTACAAAATCTGGCTCCTGGGGCGGCGGCGCGTATGGGACTGACAGCAGAGCTTTTGCAAAAAGACAATCCTCGACTCATCCTTTGTGATATTTCTGGTTACGGCA
>JACCDO011768251.1_pt1 | contig 23814 bp, 11 predicted proteins | sample 7446101 | NCBI WGS metagenome assembly JACCDO01 (sample SAMN15323440, study PRJNA562643) | freshwater metagenome | isolation source: river surface water | place: USA:Blue River Watershed | collected 2017-08-16
AAAAAAGAATGTCGGTACAATAAAATATTTCACAGAAACTAGGATTAAGACAATATGGTATCTAGGATTGTTCACTTTCTCATTAATTCATGCACTTGCTTACTTACTCACCTACTCACGCATTCATTCACTCACTGAGTCTCACTTACATTACCATGACTCACTCCTAACCGGTACTACACCGGTATTTAAAATGATTCACCAGGTGAATTTCACCTCAGTGAGACTCTGTGAGAGTACCTACTACTCTCAGAGTAGTACCTTAGGTAAGTAACTGAGTGAGTGGAATAGTGATTGTTGTATTCTTGATTTGAAACGAGAAAGAGCAACATGTCGTCATTACTGCGTGGAATAAAGATAACTTCTGTACCAGTCGCAGCTTCCGGTAGAGATAATAATGTCGATGATTCTGTATTTGATTCGCATAAAAAGAAAGCGAAAAGTAAAAAGAAGCACAAGAAGCACAAGAAGCATAGAAAAAGAGACAGCAGTGATAGCGATAGTGATAGTAATGGTAGCGATGATAGTAGCAATAATGTGAAACTTCACAAAAAGAGAAAACGAGGAATTAAAACACATGGTTATAGTAGTGATAGCAGCAGCGATAGCTATAATAGTAATGTAGATAAGTATACAAGCAGCAACCCATCAATAAGGAACAACAATCAGATCCATGACGACGTAGGTATGCACATTTCATTGAACAAGGAAGTAACTTATTAACTAATTCGTTCTTATTTAGACAATTCAAATATAAACATCCAAGAAGTGACAGAAACTGGTAATGTTCCTAAAAGTAACCAATCAGTTGCTCAAATGCTACGAGAGAAATTGATGCAGAAAAAGTCAGCGATTACAGATAACATAAAGCCTGTTGAAAATAATATGAATATATTGGATTCTGATTTTGCATTTAAAGCTGCTCAAGCACAACGATTAAAAACTAAAATGAGTGATTTAGATGATAATGATATTAAGGCATTTATAATAAATCAAAAATTACAACGTCAAGATATGGATCAGGTGTTAACAGCGAATATATTGCGACAAGGTGATAGGTACAAAGGTAAAGAATTTGGATTAAAAGCTGGTGATAAACCCGGAATTGATGACGAGGAGCAAGATGTAGACACTACAAGTATGTTTGCTGGTAGTGGTGATTATCTCAGTGACCCGAAAGCAATACAACGGAATATACAACGATCATTAAATGATCAAAAACATTATTTACAAGCTGTTGAACGATGTAGGTATTGTATTGAGAGTAAGAACCATGTTAATGTATTAGATATAGCTGTTGGGGATCATGTACTACTAGCTATGAAACCATCGCAATCAAGTCTAGTCGAAAATCACATGGAAATTATACCGATTCAACATCAATGTTCCATCCTTCAATGCGATGAGAATGTTCAAGTTGAAATCGAAAGAGTTAAATCATCGTTACGAAGAATGTATGAAAGACAAAATAAAACTGTTTTATTTATCGAATCTGCCGTAAATTTTCACAAAAAGCTTCATGCTGTCATTGATGTCATACCAGTAGTAAATGGAATGGAAAATGATGCGAAATTATTCTTTTCTGAAGCATTTAATTCATTACAAGATGATAATCGCGTATCTAACAACAAACAAACAATTTTACATTATAGTAATAATAACCGGGATGGAAAGAAACCAATCCACCGGGTTATACCTCGTCATTACCAATACTTGTTATATGAACATGAAGAATGTAATGGTTTTGCATTTTTAATTGAAGATCAAAAAAATGTTACACCCAATTATTGTCTAGAAGTTATCGAAGGAATGCTTGATGATCCAGATGTTCAACTATATAACAAATCGCACCAGCCATTGTCCGCTGCAGCCAATCAATCTGATCAAGATAGAGTCAGAGAATTCAGATCAATGTATTCCAAATATGATTGGACGACTAGAAATAAATAATATTTTTGTATTTTTGTAATCATTTTATATGATCTTATACCAAATTTTCGCACTGATTTAGCAGAGAAAGAATCAGAGTATATAGTTTTATCGTGATTTATTCTTTTACTTCAATCGCTCCTCCTCCCTTTCTTTCCATCAGGAAACATCCGGCCCTTAGAAAAAAATACCCAAAAATAAACCCAAAGAAAAGAACCAATAAATTGCAGCAGAAACCAGTTTATTTAGGTTCTGAGCAGGAAAACTTGAAGATTGGGCGAGTACCCGATTACCAGGTCGCAACACACCGTTTTGGACGGTCAATTTAGACGGTACAATGTCTAGTAAAAAGTTTACTACGAAGTACTACTGGGTAAATGATAAAATTGAGAAATGGCTACTGGTGAGACAGTTATCGGATGAAATATTGCCTAATGGATGCATAAAGGTTGAAGTTGTAGGGAAAACGCCTACTCGAATATTAGAAGTAGCCACTACGCATTGTGAAAAGGCATCGGAATTCTATGAATCGGGTACTGATTTGATTACTTTACTCATTTATTTACTAACTTATTCACTTACTAACTCACTCCAAGGTATTATCCCCGAGGATTTAGTCTCATTACCAGACGTAAATCAGCCATCTATATTGTACTGTACGAAAAGTAGATTCATGCAAAGGAATATATACACCTCATTAGGTGCAGTGTTAATGTTAATTAATCCATTCGAAAGGATTCCAAAGCTATACGCCGATAATTTACATCAAATTTATAGTGATCCTTACGCAGAAGGATTAGCATCGCATATATATTTAGTACCATCACGAGCATTTTATTCTATGGTATTAACAAAAAAATCACAATCTATATTAATATCTGGTGAATCAGGTGCAGGAAAAACAGAAGCAACAAAAGAATGTTTGGCATTTTTAACTAAAAAATCACAATTACAAATAAAGCAAGCCGGATATGACGACCACAGAGCCAGTATAGCATTTAATATATCCGATATGATAATAGCTGCATCACCTATATTAGAAGCTTTTGGTAATGCTCAGACTGTTCGGAATGCAAATTCATCTAGATTCGGTAAATGGTTAGAAATCAACTTTGATGAGCATCATAGTATATCAGGATCAACTATAGTATCATATTTATTAGAAAAATCTAGAATAACACAATGTGATTCCAAAGAACGTAACTTTCACATATTCTATCAATTAATTCGCTCCATGGATGATACGTTGCTGTCCTCATTACACTTGACAAATTCGTCCACAAGTTATAAATTATTAGCACCGAATGGTAACTTTGAAGCAAAATTTTTAGATGATACAAATAGATATAATGAAACAATTCAATCCTTCGCAAAAATAGGTTTTTCTGATGAAATGGTAACAAGTATATTCGCAATTATCGCTGCAATATTACATCTTGGGAATATAACATTTGACTCCGTTAATGATGGTGAAGCCTCATGTGTTACACCTGGTGGCACTGCTGCTAAATACGCAGCTGATTTATTAAAAATATCATTAGATACATTAGAAGATTCATTATGTACACGCACCATGCAGGCAGCAACAATATCGAAAAGCTTAATTCGTATTCCATTAAGCAAAGAAAAAGCTAGTCATGCCAGAGATAGTTTAGTACGTGGTTTATTTGAAAAATTATTTTTTGAAATAATTGCGGCAATAAATAGTAGTAATAAAATCGCGACAGATACGTTGATTTCAGGTCGTAATGAAGGTAAAATAGTAGCTGGACAGCCTCCAAACACCAAGATACCAACTGCTGACGATGAAGATTATGATGAGAATGAAGCGAGTGATTCATTTGGTGGCACTCCTCCTGTATCCATACCAAAACCATTAATAACTACCAATAATAATGTAGTTATACAAGCAACTAGTACAACCAGCATTGGATTATTAGATATTTTTGGATTTGAAATCTTTGAAAGTAACTCCTTCGAGCAATTATGTATCAATTATTGTAATGAAATGTTACAAAGTCATTTTAATTATGTAATATTTACCGCTGAAAAAAATATTTATGATATGGAAGGTATCAAGTGTGAAACCATTGAATTTCATGACAATACACCAGTGATACAGTGCATTGTGACGTTATTCAAAGCATTAGATGAAGAGGGTAAGATAGGTCAAGGGACAAGTAAATCATGGTATGATAAACAGAAAAGGGCGAATAATAATGCTTCTACCACGAGTAAAGGCGGCTTTACTAAAACGGCTATTGTCACCTATCCGGTACGCAAAGAATCATTTTTTATACAGCATTATGCTGGTAATGTGGAATATAATCCAATTAATTTTTTAGAAAAGAATAGTGAAGTAGTAACGAATGAAATAGTTTCCGCAATGAGATCATCCGAGAATGTATTGGTGAAGAAAATGTTTGATGGATCCTTTTCCCTGGAACAAAAAGGTGACGCCATTGGATTGCAACAAGATGTACAAAAAAGTGGTAAATCACAAGTAAAAGGAACTAAAAACTCATTACTTGCTCCATCCCAATTAACTACCAAGACAATTTCCTGGAAATTTCAAGCTCAACTTGATTCATTAATGAGTATGTTAAAGCAAACCGATAGTCATTTTATCCGTTGTATTAAGAGCAATGACGCATGCCAAGCACTAGTATTCGATGCCGACCTGGTGCATAGACAGTTGGTATACTCTGGTGTGTTTGAAATCATTAAAATTCAACAATCTGGATTACCCGTAAGACTTCTGCATCAAGAATTTGTTGATAGATTCAAGTGTTTATTAAAATATAATGTTCGTTATCCACGTAATAAATTAACGGCATTTCAAGTATTGGAATATGTGAAAAAATACTATCCGTTAACTAAAGAAGGTGGAGTTAATATGACAAATACCCAACTAGGTAATACAATGATATTTTTTAAAGGTACCGAATATCGTTCCCTTGAAATTATTCGTGATGATTTATTAAGAATTTCAATACAAAAAATTCAAGCAGCAAGACGTATGTGTTCACGTCTTAAACTCTATAATAAATTACAAAATTCCTTAAAAAAATTTAAAAAAGCATCAATGATAATAGATAGAAATGAAGCCGTTACATCAGCGAGTGATATTAAAAATTATTGTGAATCATTTCAGGGATTATGTGGTTATCCAGTACTAACCAAAGTGGTTAACGAGACGGAAGTAGAGCTTGATTATGTCTGCGAACGAGCCCAGGTTATAGAGGATGCCCATGAAATCAAGGACAATAGAACACAAGAATCATATGAAAAATTAGATAAAATTATTAAAAAAGCAAGTACATTAGAGTTGTTATTCCATCCTCTTGTGAAAGAATGTGAGATTTTAAACAAGAATTACAAACAAAGTATCATCCTATTAGATCACGTTAAACACGGAGATAATTTGTATGATTTATCAATGAGTGAGATATCACAAAGTATTCATTCTTTAGAAGAATGTAAAGATTTATTTCAATCAAATGCGGTAGAAGAAGCACTTGCTACTGCTGTAGCGTTCAAAAATCGAGTTGAAAATGAATTAAATCATATATTCCATCCCATGTTGGAGGCGTTTCATCGGGAATTAGTGTCGTTTGATGGGGAATTAGGCCATATAATTATTCCAGAGATTCGTCAAGATTGTATTGGATTAGCAGAGTTTATAAGTACGTTAGATCCTTCAACGTTTGAGTGCAAGGATACTAGATCACTTTATTCTGATTTGAGTACGTTTATTAAATTACGTGATGAGATATTGCCTACTAATGTAGGTCAAGATGCACTTGATCTTATTGATACCTATGTGTTACAATACACGGATGATTTGATGCAACAACAACTTAATCTTTTCTTACAATGGGGCGAGTTACATTTATCCAATGCTTGGTTAAGACGAGGCTTGCAAAGTGGGTATATTACTGGCAGTGCCATTGGTGAAGAACCTCCAGTGAATACAAGTATCCTAGATGAGCTTATTGTTTCATTAAGTGTGGTTGATACAACGGGCCGTAAATTTGATAATGTTCTACAGCTAGCAAAAATTATGTGTTCCGTTCGTCAAACATTTCTGGCACAAAATTATAGTGAATTAGAAGTGTTGGTTGAGACTGCATTAAACGAAAAATATGATACAAATGAGAAAAATATATTTGATGAATTCCCAGAAGCTTTAATGGAATTACATAATTGTCAATGGCAGCTAGCATACATGACATCTATGCTAGATCTAAAGCATTTGTGTGACATGAAAGTGATGGAATTGATACCATTGGACAGCGATAATTGGTCGGTATTATTAAATCAAAATACAGAATGTCATCGTGCTATTGGTTATGCTATTGATTTGCTGCAACGTAGTGATGCTGGAGGGGTCTGTATATGGCCAAAGCTACAGGAATTACTTGATTTAAGTGGCATCATCATGTCGATGAGAGAGTTGCTGCATGATGTCAAGTATAGTGAATGCCTTGAAGTATGTGATACATTAAATTCTACCAAATATATTTCAATAGCCAAAAAATATGATTCAATTGCCGTTACCATAGCAAATGAGGTTGAATTGTGTCGTCATCGAATCAAATGTTTACAATTCGAAGAGTCGTTACATAATGAATTAGTTAAAAATAGAGCAAAACCATTATTTTTATTCGAGGAAAGTGATATAGTAAAGAGTAAAGGCGACTCCGATACTATGACCACCATCAATTTCATCAAATCTCATGCTGGCGATGCGAAACCACTGTCGTCAGTGATCAAATCGGTTGAAAAATACATTAAAATAACAAAATATTCGATACCGCTGACCACAACATCGTTATTGGATACAGCAAAAAGGATGAAAAATGGTCGAGAAACAATAGGAAATATACCCGAGGAAGGCTATTACCTCTCGGCTTGCTATAGTAAACTATGGGAAAATGCTTATACACAAATTATACAATCCGAAAATATATCGCAACCATCTATAAGTGACGAGTATATGAGCGAATTTAGCATTATTACACAAGAATTATCACGTCGTTATATCATTTCCTCATTGCTTTACATAGTAAATAACAGCGTAATATCTGGATCACTATGTGGTACAATTAATATTTATGAACAAAATCACGAGAGCAACAATCATTCATTCTCGGTATTAACGGCTCTAATTCATCGGGAATGGCCGTATCAACCGGTATCGATGTCGAACATAGTTAGTTTGGCTAAATTATTCATGGAATTAAGAGATTTAATTGCCAAGTCAGAGCTTACTCATGAGAATCCAGTTGATTCAGAGAATATTCACGAGGAAAAACAAACGGTTTTGCATAACGGATCTATATGGATGGAGGATACAATTCCAAATTTATTAAAAGAAATTAATATAAAATTTGATGAAATAGATAGTAATCCCGCGAGTAATTACAAGCAACTATTGCTCCAAGAGGATGCACAAACAGAATTAGATTTTATCAAAGCAGAATATGCTGCAAGAAAAGATATTCGTATGCTTAAATATTCCTTAACGGATATATTGCCACCGGTCTATTTCAATCCTAAAAATACTCGACGCAGTTTATCTTACCAGAAAATATACGAACCAAATTACGGTATTTTATCAAATTTAGTATTAGAAAACTTACAAATTGAGAATTTAATTGCATACGACAACAGTGTCCGCAATATCAGCGTCATCGCCACCCTCAGTGACGAAACAGTGACGTTGCTACAAGTATCCAAAGCAACAATACAATTAATCCAGCTAGTAAAAGAGTCCGTCAAAGGCACCGATCGATTGATAAGTGTCTCATTAGGTGAATTTGATCAATTAAAAATATTATATAAAAATATTCATTTAGATTCAATTGAAATACATGTTTTGCATATGCACACCCTTATATTGCAATTAATAAAATTATTTTGCGACGGAGTCGGGGGTGATACCGATAAAAAACGAATTATAGAAAGTATTAATCGAATAAATTCAATTATTATAACAAATAAATTAATTATTCCTGATTCGAAACAGGTGTGGATTCAGACCGCAATGCAGTATGTGAAAATATTAGAATTTGAATTATTTAATTATGAAAATCATATTTTATCAAATAACCATGCAAATTTTGATAGTAAATTCTTGGAAATTGTATGTTATTGCAAGAGTCTTGATGATTATTTAAGTGTCTTATACGAAGCCCCGTTGCATCCTATCACAAGTTTGGAATATAAATATGAAAATATTTTTATAGAAAAATTACGTAATGCATGTAAAGATGCCTATGCTAATGCCGTGAAGATATACAAGAATACAAGTTTGAATAAATTGAAACATACATTGCCGCAAGAAGCGAAACATAAACCCCAACAAAATACTCATCATAATTATTTTCATAAAGGTGAAAACAATATAAATGAAATTAAAAACAAGTTATTGCAAGAGGATGCAAATGACCCGTATGGCATTCAAGCGCTGCGTGCTTTAGGCTATGATGATAGTGATATTCTAAGTGGTAATTTTGATTTAGCATTATTATGGGCATGTAATTATGATGTTAAAACTTTGCGCAAGAACAAGGCAACACGTCATTACACTGCAGTTGAAATGAGTGATGCCGGATATACGCTGACACAGTTATATGATGGCGGTTTTACCTTATATGATTTGAAAAAAGCTGATTATTCCGCTGGGGAATTGTATGAAACGTTGCATGTCTCAATTGACCAATTGAAGCATGTGGGCTATAGCGAAATAGATATCTTATCAGCTGGTTACTCTGTTGCATCATTAAAAAGCAGTGGATTTGTTGCGTCTTATCTATTGACAGTTCCGCATATTTCTATAAAATTCTTATTAGATGTTGGTTATTCACCTACGGAGTTAAGAGCCGCTGGTGTAAATGCATTTTTTATGAAACAAGCGGGTATTACAAGCTGCAAACAGTTACGAGCAATAGGATATTCATGCATGAATTTAAAAAATGCAGGATTTGATGCAGTCGAATTAAAAGAAGCAGGATTTACCTACAATGATTTACGTTCCATTGGATTTCATGATGAGCGTTTGATGTTGGCTAATTTCGCTTATGATGGACTTTATTATGATATTCTTACAGAATTTTATCGTAAAACGAATGGTGATTCTTGGAATAATAGTATGAATTGGGGTAGTGATCGATCGTTTGGTGAATGGTATGGCATCACACTTGACCCGAAGACAAAATGTATCATCGGTATTAACCTGTCCAATAACAATTTGAAGGGGCATATAACATCTAGAATACAGTATTTAGCAGAACTAAAAAGTCTAGATCTGAGTAATAACCACCTAACGGGTATTATACCAGCCGCTTTGAGTACAATGAGTCAATTATCCAATGTGAATCTTGATGGTAATGATGGATTACGTGATGCTAGTAGTGCGGTATCATCACCTGGAGGTGCTTCACCCAGGTCTCCCTTGGTTACACCTTCCTTTGTCAATAGAAACATCTCGTCTCATCATTCTACTGAATGGAATATATTAATGGATTTGTTCCAAGATAGTAATGGTAAACAATGGAGTATCAAGACTAATTGGGGCAGTGATCGTCCTTTATCTGACTGGCATGGTGTCACACTTAACGCCAAAGGGTATGTAAAGAAAATTATCATACATAATAACAACATTGACGGTTGTATTCCAGACTCGATTCGTGGTTTACAGTATCTTCAAGTATTAGATTTAAGATTTAACTGTATTAATGGTTGTATTCCGGAAGGAATTTGTGAATTAACATCACTCACTCATATCCATCTCCACGGGAATAGATTGCAAGGTGAGATACCGCAACAGATTGGGGATTTACACTCGTTAAAAGTACTAGATGTTCGATCCAATGCACTATGCGGAGATATACCACAATCACTATCTGCAATGAATAATTTGTGGTATTTAGGAATATCATCAAATAATTTTTCTGTAACGGCTTCATTAAAAGAAAAAAAAGAAATTTGTCGATTAATGAATACTAGAGAAGTAAACGTGAAGACTTACGCGAAGTTTTTACTACCTACTTTACATACGATAGAATAATATAATTTATTAGCCTAGTCTGTAATCTTTATGTACATATCCTTATTCGTCTCTCTCGTCTTCTTGACCATATACAGCAGTAATAGGATTAACTGTTACTTTATCTGCAAATGTCACCGCAGAGGCACGTCTAGCAGTGCCAGATGCTTGGTTTAGTTCAGCAAATGGTACTAATGTTTCATTGACGATGGTAGCAGCACTACTGCGCCGTCCACTATCGTCAGCAATTGGTTTCATAGCAAGAATGCTTCTACGAGTTTTCGATTCTAATGGGTTAACACTCTTTGATACACAAGAAGCTGATTCACCAGAATATGGATATGCTAATACAGGAATCGTTTTGATCTTGGAGAAATCAATTTTTTTATGTTTATGTAATCTAGAACCAGCAACTTTTTTGACACAATTCTTTTGACAATTATCATTACAATCATCAACATTGTCATCACCGGCACCTTGTAATCCAACTGATGAATGTCTTTTTCTGGATGCGCTTTTTCTAGATTTATCCGATGTCGATTGTGATGATTGTCCTCCTTCAAGAATTTCTTCCAATTCAATTTCTTCTTCGACTTCATCCGGTACGTGATCAATTAATTTAGAAACAATAAATTCTTGACGTTTTAATTGAGTTTGTACTTCAAATGGTACATCTGGCACAGCGAACCCTATACCTTGTTGTAACAAGCCAATAGTCCACATGAAAATAATATAGATCCACGCCCTGGTATGTGGCGTGTAGTTATCTAATACGTCCATCGTATAGCATATCAGTGCTCCGTTGGTAAGTATTGAAATACTTGCTATAGTTTGCATAATTTCTTGCCAAACACCTATATCTTGCGCACCAACAGGGATTGGACGTTGATATAGTACTAATAATTTCCATGTTAATGTTTTTGAAGATATATAGTTAATGATAAGTGTAAATAGTGATGCAATAGGCAATGCGGTAACAAAGAGAGCTAAATAACCAAATTGAACCACTACATCCGAGTATAAGGCAATTGCTTCAAGGGTTGGATTATATACCATAAGCATGTATGCGTTTTCGGCAGGTGTAAATAACGATAGGTCATTCATAGGCAATCCAGTAGTTTTATCAATTGTTTCCTCTTTCTTTTTTTGTTCTGATTGAGCAAATGGGATAATGATACTCAATGCTGTGCCTAAGAATATTCTTGTACCAAATATAATTGCCAAGTTAATACTCAATGGTTCCATACATGTTGGTGCACCACATTGACCCATATAATTGCTTGGTGTATCCGCAGGTACATCCAAATATAACGCAATAAATGCTAAATAAAAAAATGATATATACGAGTTAACAAATGTAAACATAAATTGTTTTAGTATCAGACTATCTTCAAATTCGGTATCTGTACGATGATTTTCTGCTACAGTGAGTTTTAGAGCAACCTCACTATATGCATAGTTGAATAGCATAATGACAATTGTGTTTAGAATGGATGCAATAGAACTTGCTGAACCAGCCATAGATGTGAATAAAAGCTCGTATCGTAGTAAATAAATTGAAACCACAGAAGCAATTACCAATAAAATAAACACACCAACTACACTATAGCTCTCCGCTAATCTATTTCTTGCTTCAAATGGGGAATAATACAAATGTCTACTACCATCAATGTACGATAATTGTAAATTACCAATAAATTCTGGTCTATCAGGCTCTTGTGATTCAAAATCACTCATACCCCATTCCATGGCAATACCACTCTCTTTACGTTTCCAAAATTCAAGCATAAATACAGCCCAAGCAGCAATAAATACCGCATAGAAAGCCAAGACAGGATGCGAGTAATTGCCGGTGCCCCAGACAACTAATTGAAATATGAATCCAATTACAGCAGGAGCAATTAACCAGAATGAATAATGACCAAGAAAATGATAAAATAAAGCAATTTTCTCACCAAAATAATCCTTAATTTCCTCAAATGGTTGATTCCAAGAAAAGGTATACCAATCAAGCGACTTGGTTAATATAATTGCTGATTCAGTTTTGTTATGTAAAGCAAAAAATGCTAATAAATCACCTTTAACAATCATACCATTCAAATCTAATCCACAGCCACCATGTAATTTAGCACCTTTCAACAAATAATAGATCAAAGTCAATCTAACTTGACCAAATAATGGGGAATTATGATTTTTATTGTCATATAAGTCATTTGCGTGAGATTCGTATTTCCCATAAATGAAACTGTATGGTGATATAGGAGTTATATTTGTATCTTCATTAATATTACGAGGTTGAATTATGTATTCACCATTCTCATTTTTAATACCACGCGTCAAATCTAATTTAACTTGTTCTGCAGACATTAATAATTTAAAGTCAATGCGATCTGTAAACTGGGCGAGTACATTATTTGGTATTTTTAGTAATACTACTAATTCATCTTTTTGTACAGATAAATAAGGAAAAAGTTCAAATCCAGCATCGATCATCTCTTGACAAACGTGTTTGCACACTTTTGACTGTGATGTAGGATCTCCTTCAGTCAATAGAGGGAATACCATAACATAATCAAACTGTGCACTAAAATCAGGATTTTTTAATTCATCTTGAGTTAGATTTGATTTTTCATATATTTTTTGCAATTCCATCTTTGAATACTTTCAATTTGCTATGATTCGCACGAAAGTTTTCTCAATAATGAAAATAATGTGAACCACGCAGTGAGAAATGCAAGTTGGATGATTAATTTTTGGCACCGTATATCTGAAACGGGTTCCGCTTTTTAGTACCGGTTGAAGTAAAATTACTGTCAACAATAAGTAAGTGAAGATCGAAAGTAAGTCGAAAAATATTGATGAATATCAGAATTTATTGATTCATAACTCTTGAATAAGTAACAGGTCCAATGGAATGACTCCAAATAAAACTGTTATAATTTAAATTAAAAGGGATACATAATTGGATGCCAAATCTTACTGACTCAAAAAACATTGTAACTTAATTCGTAAAACGGTTCCATATTACATGTGGCATGATGTCTGTGTTATATAATACGCACATATTTCAACAGAAATTATGTCAGTATTGGAACGTATATGCATAGTCAAGAGGAATTGTATTGCAACTATTTAGCTACTGCTCATCTCGGCCATTTTCACTGTCAAGTATCTCTAAATTGAATATAATAGTTGCAAAACTTTCTTTTAAAGAGGTTCCTCAACAGGGATTTCCTTCTCTGACTTCGTCAAAAAAACATGATTCCGGAAAGAGAATAACACGGTTTTAAAGGACCATTTGGTTTCTGGTTGGTTATTATTTCCCCAATTAACTACTTGAACCGTTAATTAAACGGAGCCTGTTAGCTGGCCAAGCCATGCTACGCCTCATTTTTCCTCTTCTGTTACTCTTTCTGTCTATTGCGGCATATGAGTACAAAGGGAATGATATTAGTACAAAAGTATGTGATAATCCAGCAATTCCAACTACTGATATATCGTACTGTAGTATCGTGGATTGGAAAAGTGCTAGTGTTTACTCTACTGTTAATTACTCTCATTTTGAAACCGATGACAATGATCCATGGAGTAATGAAGAGAAAGACAATTATGCACGTAGTATAGGTAGCTATATTAAAAACAGCCATCATGTGAGCAGTTCATGCGCTAGTATTATACGAACATGGGCTTGTATAAATGTATTTGCAGAATGTCCATATTATAGCACAGAATCACCGGGAACAGCATATTTTAAACCATGTAAAACGGCATGTAAACAAGTACACGATTTTTGTGGCAAATTTAATATAATAGAACCTGATTGCGACGATTATCCGGATGTTAATTGTCAAGTGTATGCCCCATCAGGATATTTTTATTTAGCATTAGAAAATGGTCCTTATGACAGTATACCTATTATATATGGTGTTTGTTTAGCATGTTGGGTAATTATGGCAATATTATGGAATTATTTAACATTTGTCACATATAATGAAAGATGTATAGTATTTTGTCGAGCAGTAAGTAGTATACCAGTAATTAAATGCATAGTATTAATGTTTGGTACATCATTTTGGGGAACATGTATAGAATGGGATATGTGCTCATTTTGGATAGGAGTTAGTTTTGTGAATACTCATTTAGTGTATGAAACTGCCAGCATAACAGTATTTATATTGATTGCTAAAGGCTGGACAATTATGAGAGATGTTTTTGATCCAGCTGAATGGCGCACTATAATATTATCAGTAAGTGCATTTTATATGGCAAATAGCATTACACTTGTCTTAAAAAGTACTGTTTTGACCACTAGTGGTTATTGGTTGGCAAATGCTCTTATTTACGGTGCAATCTATGTGTATATCTTGACTGCAACTCTCAATAATCTAGCGATAATAAAAAAAGAATTAAGTTACTTTAAGCCTGATATGCCGGAACCAATAGTATCACCATTAAAGCAAAAATATTTAATGTATCAAATCTTTTTATTATTTGTTTTCGTCACAATATTATGTGAAATATTTGCGCATGCGATCGCTGATTACAAGCATACAATGTGGAAAGTTCTATTGTTGTACGAGGGTTTCAATGTGATAATATTTTTTACTATCGGATTTATGTTTCAACCTCAACAATTTTCACCATTTTTCTTCATAACAAGTTTAGGTAGTTATGACAATGAGATAGAAAATACAAGACAATTACCAGTGATAAATGTGTCTAGCGAAAAGAACAAAAGTGATGATAATTATTTAGATGAAATTGAATTACAACGATTACTTGATGGTAGTTCACTTATCCATGGATTAAATAATCGGGACACCGATAGTTTGTTTTATAGTAGATACACCGGTAATAGTAAAGTAATAGTAGTTGAGAACCCCGACAAAGTATTGTCTTTAGGTATCGCATCTACTAAGTCGAATGCAGCATTTGATGCAAATGTTTTGCCGATAAATAGAGGATCTAATCAGCAAACTTATATAAGAAATGTAAGAGATAATAATGATTATACACCAACTAGTGCATCAACAGGTGGCACATTAACCATGACTGCAACTAGACAATCTAATCAGTATAGTAATATTCAACCACTTTCAATAGCACGAACTGACAGAAATGGTAGAGATCGTGATGTTTTATCACTATTTGAATAAGTTCATTAATTCGGTGTAAATATTGTAATTAATAATGATACAGTTGTAGACAATGGTTAGCTTATTCTATTCTTGATATATTTTATGCTTCATCAGTATCTTCATCTGACCCATTTTCAAATTCAACGGCATCATCATCATGCACAGGATTAACAACTTCATCATCATTTAACTCAATAGCACTTTCTTTATTTTCCGAAGAATTCATTCCATTTTGATAGTAATATGCCCCACCTCCAACCACTACTAGTACTGCAATAACAATACCTAAAAGTTGCAATTAGTACGAGAATAATTAACAATATTTCATAATTGATATACCTGCAATAGCACCACCACTCAGGGTTGATGCATTAGATTTAGGACTTAGAGTTGGAAAAGAACTTGGTTTAGCCGTAGGACGCTTTGAAGGGCGAGCGGTAGGGACGCCTGTAGGAAGGAAGGTAGGAGGCACAGTTGGCACTGGAGTTGGATTGAATGTAGGTGGAGGAGATACGGTTGGCCTTGCAGTAGGCCTTCTTGTTGGACTTTTTGTTGGAAATGCACCAGACGCCAGCGACAGAACCGCCACCAGCACAAGGAGCGACAGCATGGCAGTCATTTTCTTACTCTCCTAGGGAAATCCGGAAATGAGTCGTTAATATGGGTAGATTTTCTTTGCTGCGGCCACGGCCCGCGAAGAAATAGTGACCATATATTTTATGAATAATAATAATAATCATCAGAGTTAATATACATAAATTGACAATTTATACTAAATTCTTTCGTTTCATTTCATTCATTTTAATCATCAATTTCATTTTCACTATCATTATTTTCATCATCATCATCATTTTCATCATTATCACCTTCTTCAATCATCAAATTGCGTATTGCTCGCAAAATATCCTTTCTTCCTTCTCCTGTTATCGATGAAAATGGTATCATTTCAACGTGATTATTATCATCACTAACAAATGCATTTTTTAAATTATAAATAGTTTTTGACATTTCGTCTCTGGCCACTTTATCCGATTTTGTAGCAACAATAAAATATGGAATTCCTTCACTGTTTAATAAATTGATCATCTCTAAATCACTATTTTGTGGCTCTCTTCTTATATCAATTAATAATATTGCTAATCTTAATGAACTACGATTTACTAAATATTGATATAGAAAAGATGACACATTTTCTTGTTGTGCTTTGGACATTTTAGCAAATCCATACCCTGGAAGATCAGTAAATATACATAATTCACCTTCTTTATCGGAGCATTTAAATAAATTTATACATTGTGTTCTACCCGGTGTCTTTGATTCTATTGCAATTTTTCTATTTAGACCAGTTAAGGAATTTAAAAGTGAGGATTTACCAACATTACTACGACCAATGAATGCTATTTCAGGTATTGGATATACAGGTATCTCATTTAAATTTATATACGAACCTAAAAATTTATATTCTTTGATTCCATCAATAGAAAAATCCCTACAATTAATAATGTTTTGTCCCCATATTGTCTGTGTTGCAAATGATTTAGCTTTAACAACTTCTTTTTTATCATTATTATCAAATAAATTATTTTGATTTGATATATATGGTGATGTTGATGTCTGCTTCTTCAGTGACGATTTAAAATTTTTATTATTACTATCAATTTTATCATTTCCTTTTTTCTTTAATTCTTTTTTCTTAGCTATTTTATCTAAATATTCTTGGCCTTTTGCTATCTCTTTATCCCATGCACCTAGTGTGATTGATTTATCGCTTCTTATCTTAGACAGACGTGAAAAACGGGAGTGATTAATGTATCCCAAAGAGCATAGCAACAATGATAAAAACAGCAATAAGAGCAAGAAAGTCGAGACTTTCTTCACACAAGAAAACATCAGCCCCGCTACTTTCTTATTATTCACACATTCACACCCGCAAAAGGAAGTCAAAACTGCAAAAGAACGTACTTCGCTATATTTAGGGCGTACATGTGTGGCTATTGAAATATAGCAATTGAATGATACATATATACTCTTTAGTATTAACGCAGACTCATTTAATAACACGTATACAAGTTCATGTTATTTTTTACAACTTAATTTGTTTTTATTCGTAACTAGTTATTAATGCGATCATGAAATACATACTATTTACGAGTAAATGTTGTAAAGTACAGCACAACAAACATTGCTTATCACCGATTGATATTCTATTTTATATTATCTTTATTTGTTGTATTTACCAAAGGGCCGGTTTGACCGTCAGTGTCACCGTGACAGTGACAACCATTTAAAGTACACAAGTGGGTGGTTCATCGCAGAATTTCTTCCGCGACAACAATGCAGAAGCAGCCGGTTCGTTTGGACGGAAGTAGTATCCCGTTGAAAAAAGCAACTTCCGCTCCGAATATTGCTGGTGAAACAAAGAATAACAATGTGGTAAAATCACTGGTTAATGATAAAAATGTAAAATCATTAATTGAACAACCTATTGGATTCACCGAAGAAGAACTATTTGAATGGTTGAGTGATAACAAAGATAAAGAAAATGATGAAAAAACTGCTACTTTAGAAGAATTATTTAGTTGGACATCAAACAATTATCAAATTAATTCATTAAAATTAGCACAAATAGTAGAATCTATTCCATTATTATCATTTGAATCAAATTTTATTATAAATAAGATGAAAAATGAGATAAATCTATCTACTAACGACTTTTCTCGTGAATGCTGCTTAATGTTATTAAAAAATTTATTACTAAAACTAGGAAGAGTATGTGAAGCATTTACATTACCATTATTACCAAAATTACTATTATTATATGGAGATAGAAGTAATAATGTTCGCGATTTAACTAGCACTATCTGTAGTTTATTGATGGATTATCTATGTCCTCATTCATTTCGTATTTTATTACCAATGTTATTAAATGTTATGAATCATGAGGATTGGAGAATTAAAGTTGGTTCATTATCATTATTAAAAGCTATTGCACCACGCGTTTCTGTACAAATAACACCATTATTACCAACAATAATCCCAATTGTTAGTGAGTGTATTATTGATAGTAAAAAACAAGTACAAACAGCTGGTATTGATGTTTTAACTGAAACATGTAAGTCAATAACTAATGATGATATTAGACCTTTAGTACCACATTTAGTTAGTGTAATAGCTCGTCCCGATGAAGCAACAGCTACTTTAGACATATTATTAGAGACAACATTTGTTGCAAGTGTTGATGCATCCGTATTATCACTAATAGCACCATTATTGAGTAAAACATTAAGAACTGCCAGATTATCAGCAACCAAGAGAAAAGCTGCAAAAGTTATTGATATTATGTGTCGTTTAGTACAAGATCCATCTGACGTTGCTCCATTTATGCCATTATTATTACCTGCATTAGATAAAATGATTGATGAAATTGTTGATGAAGAAGTATGTCAAGTTGGGAAAGAAGCACGAAGTATATTACTTAAAGCTAATGGCGAAGGTAAAGCTGTTGCTTCTAATGTAAATAGTAATAATGTAGATAAGTCTATTTTAATAAATACATGGAAGCAACATTTACATGAGTTATTTGTTCATACGATAAGTGAGTTACCAAATAATTATTCTGACAATACAAACGCAAATATATTAACAGATTATATCAGTCTTATGTGTGCATATTTGTTAGTTTATTCAACATTACCTAATCCATGCTTAAATGAAATTGATATTAATGATCATTGGAGAGCAGCAGTAGCTATGTCTCCTATGGTTGAATGGAAAAATTGTATTGCTCCATATTTATGTGCATTTATACCAGGAGACTCATCATTACAACGTGAAGAAGCTGAAAAATTATCTTCTGCTTACCGTTCATTATGTTTGGGTACTTTAAAAGACTATCATGTGGAAGAAGATGATGGTGATACGATATGTAACATAGAATTCAGCTTAGCATTCGGTGGTAAAATATTATTACACAATACCCATTTAACATTAAAACGTGGAAGACGATATACTATTATGGGTAAAAATGGTGCTGGTAAAACTACACTTTTAACAAATATTGGTAATAGCGCTATTGAAGGCTTACCACCAACACTGAAAACTGTTTATGTACAGCATGATGATAGAAGTGATGACTTTGGTATAAACATTGTTGATGAAACTCTAGCATGTAAAGCATTAGTTGGATTGAATATTACCGCGGAAGACATTGTGAAAGCACTAAGTAATATTGGATTCACTGATACAATGTTAACATCACCAAGGTCTCAATTATCTGGTGGTTGGAAAATGAAATTATTAATAATAAGAGCAATGTTATCTAATGCTGATGTCTTGTTACTAGATGAACCAACCAATCATTTAGATGCTAAATCAGTTCAATGGTTGGTTGATTATATTCGAGCACAAGTTAATGTAACTTGTTTGATTGTTTCTCACGATATTCCATTTTTAGATCAAGTATCAACAGATATTATTCATTATGAAAATAAAAAATTAGTATATTATCATGGCAATCTAACTCATTTTGTTGAAATCCATCCAGAAGCAAAGTACTATTATGAACTAGATAACAAAGAAATTTCATTGTCCTTTAAATTTCCTACACCTGAAAGATTAGAAGGAATCAATTCAACTACAAGAGCAGTAATGAAGCTGGATAATGTTAATTATACGTACCCTGGTGCTACTAAACCTACCTTAACGAATGTGTCCGTTAAAGTATGTTTAGGTTCTCGAATTGCAGTACTTGGTGAAAATGGTGCTGGTAAATCCACATTAATAAAAATGTTAGTACAAGAGACTGAACCTGATGCAAATACTGGTTCTGTTTGGAAGCATATGAATTTACGTGTTGCATATGTTGCCCAGCATTCATTTCATCACATTGATCAACATTTAGATGTTTCACCAGTACAATACTTCAAATGGCGTTTTGCCGGAGGTGTAGATCGTGAAGAAATGTCAAAAGCTACGACTAAGTTAACTGATGAAGAGATTGCCGAAAAGAAATCGGGTAACCGTAAATATGGTGATATTGATGAAGTATTAGGGCGCCGAAAAAATGGTCGTACAATGGAATACGAATGTACATTTGTCGGTCAAAATCCTAAAAGAGAACCTAATAAATATATTCCATTAGAAACAATGATTGAAATGGGTTTACAAAAATTAGTTCAACAGTGTGATGCCAAAATTGCTGCTATGGCTGCTGGTTTAGATTTACGTCCATTAGTTACGGCAGAAATACAAGGTCACTTAAATGATTTCAATTTAGATGCTGAGTTTGGTACTCACAGCACAATTAAAAGATTGTCTGGTGGACAAAAAGTGAAATTAGTATTAGCTGGAGCAATGTGGAATAGACCTCATATTATTATACTAGATGAACCTACCAACTACCTTGATAGAGAAGCAATTTGTGCGGTTACAGCAGCATTAAAGGAATTTCATGGTGGTGTAGTAATTATCTCACATAATAGTGAGTTCACCGATGCTATATGCACTGAAAAATGGATGGTTAGAGATGGCCATTGCTTTACCACTGGAGAAGCGGAAGAAGTAGCCCTTAAAGTAGCCAGTGAAAAAAGTTTGAAACGATCAAATAGTGCACCTGAATTACAAGAAAAATGTAAAGATGACTCTGGTGGAAACATTAATAAATCGATAGTGAGTGACGTTGTTCTTAATCCTAAAACATTAGAAGGTTTATCCAAAAAAGAAACAAGAAAACTTGAAAAACTTGCACAAGTCGCAGGTGTATCATTGAAGGAATATGTGTCAAAGCTTACATTCAGATCACCAGAATGGAAGTGGTTATAAAATTTTGTTATTTAAACATTTAAAGTATAATTATTAATTGTTATTTATATGAACTTCGTTATGCATTCTTGAATTCCTTTAATGGATAAAACTTTTTCCATAGCAGAATTAGAACTTGGTTGCCCAGTAGAATTCATAGATTGCACTGATTCAAGGAGATATCCTTCACTTAGCATAGTAAGAAAATGTTTTCGGCGATACCAGTTATATTCACATGCAATTTTATTAAATGAATCATTAATTTTAGCTTGATACTGGGCATATTCGGGACTTCCTTTTGCTGCTACACTCTTGTTGTCTACAATGACTGCTTTGCCATCTTTAAATTCAATGCCTTTAGTGTCAATCCCTTTCAATATAACCTCGTATGCGTTACTATAAATCCATTCAGTAATATCAAGATTTTGAATACATTTTGCATCAAAACCATCAGCATTTGCTCCATAATGAATGAGTAAATTAAAGATAGTTGTATCTTTTCTAGCAAAAGCTATCATAATTGGCGACACAAAGTGATTATTACCATATTCCACAGCAGTGTTCATTGATGCTGGAAACAATTCACCAATTTTATGAATAGCATTAACCATCTTATTTTCAATTGCATACATTAATGGTGTTCTCTTGGAAGCATGTCGTTTAATATTCAAGCCATGAGTACTATATCCATTTCGAAATGAATTGATTTTCAAGTTATTATTGTAATAATATTCTAGCAACAAGCATAATACGGCCTCTTGATTGATTAATGCCGCATAATGAATGCTATCATAGCCAATGGCCGACTCCGTAAAGCTCGTTATGGGCAGCTGTGTCATTAATTTACGAATTAAATCGACACATCCATTTTGGATAGCAATAAATAGTAAACTATGATTATACATATTTTTGTAGTTTAAATCAATATTCATACAACCATTATTCCGATTAAAATCGCTATTCTGATAATCAATTAAATCTATAATCATTGCTTGTTTCTTCCGAATAGCTAAATGCATAAAAACATTATTTCCATTATCATATGCATCACCATTTTTACTATTAATTACGTGACAATGATTAAAAAATCCTTTGATTATCAACGTATGCAATATTTCATCTGGTACGTTATCATTAAATAAATTATATTGGGCACTTTTTTCAGATGGGATTATCATGCTGCAAGAATCAAGAATCAATTTAGCCAATCTATAATAACGTGCTAAAACTATTGATGTTATGCTAGAATAGATATCACTTAATGATATATTATTTTGGACATAATGATTAAATAAAGTAATAGCATTTTCTTCACTTCGTTCATATGAAACAGTATATGTAAATAATGTTTGGCGAATTTTATCTTTGCATGGAACATTATTCTTAAATGCATAATGGAATCGTTCTTCAAATGATGCAAGTTTGTTGTAATAAATATCCAACGTATCGAATACAAACGAATGATTGAAAACGGGGGCCACTACCACATCAGCAAGTAAAGGTTTAATAGGTACAATTATTGCTGAATCTTTGATGATTTCATTTCTATGAATTTCATCAAATTCTAAGATAAGAGAATGATAGAAATTGTGAATATAATTTTTCAAGAGCGAATCGCGATATATTGCGCACCTGTGATAGGGAATGAGGCTAAAATATCGGCCATCTCTGGAAACGTGGTATTGGTGCAAGACTAAAACTAGATATTTTTTTGATTATTTCTGAAATTCCATCAAGATTTTTCTAAAATATTCGATAGAATGCGGCCCACCGGTACAAAGAAAATATTAATTTTTGTTTTTTATTATAATACAGCAGTTACTAGCGACAATGCACCAGCAGCACCAAATAGAATATAACTATAATGGGAAATTGTAAATATAAATAAAATAAAATTTTGGGTAACAATTTTGCTTACCTAGATTTTTCGACAGATTCATTATTTATGTGTGTTTCAGGTTGTTTATCCCAAACAATATGTCTAACACCCCCTAAGTAATGATATATCAATGGAAATGATACAGCAATCTTTGCTATTGGACCTATTGCAGACGAACCAATCGCTAGTGATAATTATAAAAATAATAAGTTTTGTTTCAATAAATAAAATAAGTATGATGTAAATATACCTTGCATCAACAAAGGAGCATCACCATTAAGTAATGAAACAACACCAATACCTGTGATGCCAGCGGTAAGTGCTACATAAATTGAGTTATAATAAGTATAAGCTATAATAATATATCAAATTGTATAATATTTATCATACCAACTCCAGTTACACGATTTGTAATGGATGACAACGCAGTAATTGGGAATTTATATATAGTCACATGAGGCGACACAGGTCTCCCAGTTTTATCTTGTTTCTCAGTGTACGATAACTTCGTTTTATCAACTTGACCTATTATATATATCAAATAATAAAAATAAACATAATTCAATAAAAAAATAATTTTATCGATGAATAGGATGCGGGGCAGCGACATACCTGATAATGAGCGCACGCAGATTGCCCGGTTGCTGCGGATAGTTCGACCCAAACTAACTAGCATCTTCAGTCTTTTGTACCTGCTACTGCAATATCCGACTAAATCTTCGATCCGGGTGGGGTTAACTAGTGAAATAGCAAAAATAAGACGATTCAACCTCAGAATGAAAGAGAAAGTGGTTCATAGTGTTGGTTACTAATATTGATTATATAATCATAACTCGAAGATGAAATTATTTACCTATAATTTTTTATTTTGTATTTATTACTGACATTCATTCTGATTTAAAATTTTATATATGTAAGGTGTAGGCTACAGATATTATACCATTCATTGATGTTCTAGTATATTACTATCACGGGCGATACTTGAAATTCCTGAATTTTTTTGACTGAAATGGAAA
>JACCDO011201757.1_pt1 | contig 23806 bp, 19 predicted proteins | sample 7446101 | NCBI WGS metagenome assembly JACCDO01 (sample SAMN15323440, study PRJNA562643) | freshwater metagenome | isolation source: river surface water | place: USA:Blue River Watershed | collected 2017-08-16
AAACCCAAAGCCAACGACGACTTCGCCACTGCCGCGAAAACAGCCACAACGCAGCCACGATCGCCGCACCGACCGGCACAAACGCCAGCGCATGCGTGAAACCACGATGGTGCTCGATCGCGAGCAGCGGGTCATGCGCACTCCGGATAAACACATCGGCATCCGGCGCAAATGCCGCCAGCCCCCCAGCCCAAGCCGCCGTGCGCCCAAGCCGCCGCCCAAAGACGGCGAAACTCACGCTAGCACCAAGAACGACATGCGAAAGCGGATCCATGAGGCCGCAGCAAAACCAACTGCTTCCTTTTCGCAAATACCATCAGTGCCGCAACTGCGGACGCGCTTTGCAACCGTCCAACAGCTTGTAATTTGGACGCTGGTCCGGCGTCATATCGTGCATGTCACTCCGCTACCCCGCCGTTTGTTGTCTGTTGGCCGCGTGTAATCTTCTGCCAACCACAACGCTCCAAGCGCACCCCAACCACAACGCCACTCAGCGCACGGACGTCGCGCCCGTGCCCGCCACAGAAGCGCCGCCCGCAGCTTCGCAGGTTTCTATCACCATCGAAGGCGACCAACGCATCATCACGGCCAACGGCTTGCCCGACCACAAAACCGGACGTTTCCCCAACAGAGACAATCCAAACTCCGTCAGCGCGCAACGCTACCGCTTCACGGTGCCGCTCCACCCACACGCAAATCCTCAAGCCACGCCGCTTACTCGCCAACCCTTCGGCATCGCCGTCAACGGTGTGCTCTTCGACCCCGGCACCGCCGAATACTGGCACGACGACGACACCACCGGCTGGCACTACGACGCACTCGGCGGCGCGTTTTCGCTCGGGCTCGACACGAACAACGCCCACGTGCAACCAAACGGCGCTTATCATTACCACGGAATTCCGACGGCGTTGCTCGCGCGGCTGTCTGGTGGCAAACCGCAGATGACGCTGCTCGGCTGGGCCGCAGATGGTTTTCCGATTTATGGGCAGTGGGCGCATGCCGAGGCCAAAGACTCCGCGAGCGCTGTCGTGGTCATGCGCTCCAGCTACAAATTGAAAACCGGCCAGCGCCCCACCAAACACGGCCAACCCGGCGGCACTTACGACGGCGTGTTTGTGGAGGATTTTGATTTTGTTGTCGGCAGCGGCGATCTCGACGAGTGCAGCGGCCGCTTCGGTGTGACGCCGGAATTTCCCGAAGGAACCTATTATTATGTGCTGACAGAGGATTTCCCGTTTGTGCCACGCGCCTTTCGCGGCACGCCCGATTCGAGCTTCCGGCGCCGAGGACCGCGCCCGGCGCGCTGATCGACCCGCCGAGAAAGGGACAGGGCGCTTTTGTTTTGCGCGGCAGGCCGAGCCGACCACGCTGACCGCGCATGTCTCCCGTTCTGCCTTATAAGATTAGCGTGCTCGTCTTTCTGGAAAACCAGCAAGGCGAGCTCCTGCTGATGTTGCGCGCCAAGCCGCCCAACCTCGGCGTCTGGTCGCCCATCGGCGGCAAACTGGAGATGGCCACAGGCGAGTCGCCTTTCGAGTGCGCCGCACGCGAGACCCACGAAGAGACCGGCCTCGCGGTGCGCCCGGATGATTTGCAGCTCTTCGCGATGATTGCCGAAAAAGCCTACCAAGGCGAAACCCACTGGCTGATGTTCCTGTTTCGTTGCCGCGTGAAACTCGACCGCCTCCCCCCCGACATCTCGGAGGGACGATTCGCGTTTTTCAGCCGCGAGCAGATCAAAGAGCTGCCCATTCCCGAAACGGACGCCGCCGCGCTCTGGCCGATTTACGACCAATATCGTGACAGCTTCGTGTCACTGCGGGCGGATTGCACCGTCTCGCCCATCCGTATCACGGTCGAACAAATCACCGGCCGTGAGGCAAACGGCAGTCACTCCGCAAAACATTGCCGATGATGTAGCTGCGCCATTGGGCGCAACTTTCTCTTGTCTTTGCAGCGAAAGCGTTGGATGAAAACGGTTCGCGAACCGAATTTCATTTCAAATTCAAAATAATATCGTGAGCAAGAAATCCGCCCCCGCCAAGAAAGCCGAAGCTGGCCAGTCCAGTGGCTCTGCCCGCAACGCCCACATCAACGCCAAGCTCGGCCCGGACGAACTCATCAAGTTCTACCGCGACATGGTGCGCATCCGCCGCTTCGAAGAGCGCTGCCTCCGCAGTTATCAGCAGGGCAAAATTGGCGGCTTCCTCCACCTTTACATCGGCCAAGAGTCCGTCGCCGTCGGCTGCGTCTCCGTCATGGGCAAAGACGACCACATCATCACTGCCTATCGCGACCACGGCCACGGTCTCGCCGTCGGCATGGGCATGAACGAGATGATGGCCGAAAACTACGGCAAATACACCGGCTGCTCCAAAGGCAAGGGCGGCTCCATGCACTACTTTGACCCGTCGCGTAATTTCTGGGGTGGCCACGGCATCGTCGGCGGCCAAATCCCACTCGGCACCGGCCTCGCGTTCGCGCTGAAATACCACGGCCGCAAAGGCGCCTGCCTCGCGTTCATGGGTGACGGAGCCGTCAACCAGGGCGCCGTGCACGAAGCCTACAATCTCGCCGCCCTCTGGGATTTGCCCTGCATCTTCGTCATCGAAAACAACGGCTACTCCATGGGCACGAGCCAAGCCCGCTCCTCCGCCGGCCCGAGCCTCGCCCAACGCGCAGAAGGTTACGGCATGAACTGGGCCATCGTCGAAGACGGTCACGACGTGCTCGCCGTCCGCGAAGCCATCGCCGACGCCCTCAAGCTCGCCCACGAAGAGAGCAAACCCAGCGTTCTCGAAATCCGCACCTACCGCTACCGCGGCCACTCCGTCGCCGACCCCGACACCACTTACCGCGAGAAAAAAGAAATCGAAGACTACAAACGCACCAAGGATCCCATCATGGTTTTCCAAGCCGCCCTCCTCGAAGAAGGCGTGCTCAACGAAAAACTCATCGCCGAGATCGACGAAGCCGCCCGCGCCGAGGCCGAGACTTCTGCGCAGTTCGCTGAAGCCAGCCCCTTCCCCACCGTCGAAGACATCCAGAAGGACGTTTATTGGGAAGTGGACAACCCCGCCGACCGCAAATCGCAAGGCTCCCTCTTCTTTAACTGAGCCGCCCGCGCCACTCTCACTTTCACCTTCACTCTCACTTTCCCATGCCCGTCCTAACCTACCGCGAAGCCCTCCGCGCCGCCATGTCCGAGGAAATCGAGCGCGATCCGAACGTCGTCCTCATGGGCGAAGAAGTCGGCCAGTTCAACGGCGCCTACAAAGTCTCCGAAGGCATGCTCGCCAAATACGGCCCGAAGCGCGTCATTGACACGCCCATCAGCGAAGCCGGTTTCATCGGCCTCGGCGTCGGCGCCGCCATGCTCGGCATCCGCCCCGTCATGGAGCTGATGTTCTTCAGCTTCTACTCCGTCGCGTTCGACCAGATTTTCAACAACGCCGCTAACATCCGCTACATGTCCGGCGGTCTCATCAACTGCCCCATCGTGCTCCGCGGCCCCGCCAACGGCGGCACCAACGTCGGTGCCACGCACTCGCACACCCCCGAAGGCATCGCAGCTTACCACCCCGGCATCAAAGTCGTCGTCCCTTCCAACGCCTACGACGCCAAGGGCCTCATGAAGTCCGCTATTCGCGACAACGACCCCGTCATCTTCCTCGAAAACACCCTGCTCTACGGCGAGTCCTGTGAAGTGCCCGACGAAGAATACCTCGTGCCCCTCGGCAAAGCCAACGTCCTGCGCGAAGGCAAAGACCTTTCCATCATCGGTCACGGCCGCCCGATCCAGCTGGCCCTTAAAGCCGCTGAAATCCTCAAGGAGAAACACAAACTCAACGTCGAAGTTCTCGACCTCCGCTCCATCCGCCCACTCGACGAAGAGGCCATCCTCGCTTCCGTCAAAAAGACCAACCGCGTCCTCTACGTCGAAGAATCCAAGCCGTTCTGCTCCGTCGGCTCGATGGTCGCCTGCCTCATTCAAGAGAAAGCCTTCGACGACCTCGATGCCCCGGTGAAGCGCCTCAACTCCATTGACGCGCCCGCCATCTATTCGCCCGCCCTTGAAAAACTCCAACTCCCCAACGTGGATCGCATCGTCGCCGCCGCCCTCGACGCCCTGAAATAACCGGCTCACTGCTTACCCCTCACCACTTACCACCTACACGCCATGGCCAACATCATCGACATGCCCAAACTCAGCGACACCATGACCACCGGCACGCTGGTCAAGTGGCTGAAAAACGAAGGCGACCCCGTCAAATCTGGCGACATGCTCGCCGAAGTCGAAACCGACAAGGCCACCATGGAGCTTGAGTCGTTCTTTGACGGCACGCTCATCAAAATTTTTGCTCCCGCCGGCTCACAAATTGCCATCGGCGCCGCCCTCTGTGCCGTCGGCCAACCCGGCGAAAAAGTCGAAGCCCCCGCTGCACCTGCGCCGAAAGCCGACGCCCCTGCCGCCAAGCCCGCCGAAGCCCCCAAGGCCGAGCCCGCTGTGGCGCCAGCTGTCGCCACGATTGCAACCCAAGTGACCACTTTGGCTGCCGAGGCCAAACCCGCCCCGCAGTCGGCCCCGACTCAAGCCGCGCCCGCTGGCCGCACGCGCATTTCTCCCCTCGCCCGCAAACTCGCGGCCCAGCATAAAATTGACCCCGTTCAACTCGCTGGCACCGGCCCGCATGGCCGCATCGTCAAAGCCGACGTGCTCGCCGCCGCCGCCAACCCCGGCCTACTCAAAGCCGCTGCGCCCGCTAAAGGCAGCTCCTTCACCGGCAGCGCGCCAGCCAAGAGCGGCCCGATTCAGGAAGAGCGCGAAGTCACCGCATCCAACATGCGCGCGACCATCGCCAAGCGCCTCGTCGAGTCGAAGCAGTCCATCCCGCACTTCTACCTCGATATCGAAGTGGACGCCGAGCCGCTCCTCGCCCTGCGCAGCCAGCTCAACGAAGGCCTCGGCGCCGAAGGCGTGAAGCTCTCCGTCAACGACTTTATCCTCAAAGCCAGCGCCGACGCGCTCCGCCGCGTGCCCGGCGTCAACTCCTCTTGGACTGGCACCGGCATCCGTTACCACAGCGCCGCGCACGTCTCGTTCGCCGTCGCCATCGAAGACGGCCTCATCACGCCCGTCATCCGCGACACCCATCTCAAGTCAGTCTTCGCCATCAGCACCGAGGCCAAATCTCTCGGCAAGCGCGCCAAGGACAAGAAGCTCAAACCCGAGGAATTCACCGGCGGCACGTTCTGCGTGTCCAACCTTGGCATGATGGGCATCACCAAATTCAACGCTATCGTCAACCCGCCCAACGCCGCCATTCTCGCCGTCGGCACCACGGTCACCAAGCCGGTTGTGAAAAACGGCCAGATCGTCATCGGCCAGACGATGATGCTCACGCTCTCCTGCGACCACCGCGTAGTGGACGGCGCGCTCGGCGCGCAATTCCTCGCCGCCCTCAAAGACATCCTCGAAAAGCCCGCCCTGTTGCTCGTCTGAGCAGAGCTGGGTGAGAAAGCAAAACGGCTGCCTTTGCAGGCAGCCGTTGTTTATTGGAAGCGTGACGCGCAGCTCAGTGCTTGTGCGCAGAGGCGACAGCGGCGGGCTGGCCAATCTCTTTGAGCAATTCGCCGAACCACGCCTGCTTGATGTCGAAAGGCTTGCCGCCCTTGATACGCGGAAACTCGATGGCGCGCAGTTCGTCGCCGCGTTCTTCGTCTTGGCCGACGAGGCCGCTGCCTCCGGCGAGCGCACAATCCACGGCGTAGTGAGCGCAGCGCTGGATGAGCGCGAGGTCATCAGCGTTGGCGGCGGCAGAACGAGCAAAGTAGCCGCTCTTTTGCACGAGCACTTTCTCGGCACCGATAAGTTTGGCAAAACGTTTGCCGAACCAAGCACCGGGGTTGATTTCGTCGAGACGCACATGGCCGAAAGCATCGCGCGCGACTTTCTCGCCGCGGGCTTCGGTCTCGGCGACGATTTCGTCTACCCCAGCGCCTTCGCTGAGGAAGATATTCACGTTGCCCTGCTCCTCAATGATGCCGCGCAGACGGGTGGCTTCCGCTTGGATATCGAGCGCCATCTCGGGCAGGTAAATGGCATGCACGCCGAGGCGACGACGGGACAGCCCGATCTCAGGTAGCAAAGCCGTCTCGGCGAGGCGGCGCTGATATTCGCGTGCGGTGGCAGCGGTGAGCCAGCCGCAGTGGCGGCCCATGACTTCATGCACGATGAGCATGCGGGAGCTGGCGCCGTGCTCGGTCACGACATTTTGGAAGAAGCGTGCACCCTGCTCGGCCGCAGTCCACGCGCCCAGGCTTTGGCGGATGGGAATGATGTCGTTGTCAATCGTCTTGGGCAGGCCGATGACGCGCAGGCCGTAGCCTTTTTCGGCCAGATAAGCCGCGAGGTCGGCAGCGGTGGTGTTAGTGTCGTCGCCCCCGATGGTGTGCAGCACTTCGACTCCGTCGCGCTGGAGTTGTGCGGCGGCCACCGCGAGCGGCGTTTCGCCTTCTTTGACGAGCCCGCGTTTTACGCAGTCGGCGACATTAGTGAGCTTCACGCGGCTGTTGCCAATCGGGCTGCCGCCGTGACGCAGTAGCACCGCCGCTTGGGCGCGGATGGCGGGCGTCACGGGCGTGGATTGGCCGAGCAACAGGCCCTTATAACCCGAGCGGTAGCAAATAATCTCCGTGGAGGGAGAGACCGCAGAGTAGCGGAGAATGAGTTCGCCGACGGCGGCGCTAAGGCAGGGCGCGTGGCCACCGGCGGTCAGGAGAGCGACTTTTTTTGGTGAAGGCATGACAAGAAGAGTGAAAAGTTTTCGCAGCGCGGAAGCGAGCCTGCGGAATGTCAAAACAGCCGACGGCCTTTCGCGAGCGACGGCGGCCGAATCCCAAGCAGCGGGGCCAGTGTGCTCGCCAGCTCTTGAGTGCCGACACGATCATCCCGTTTACCCGCTGGCACGCCCGCGCCCAACCAAAGAAGCGGAACATGCTGATCGTAGTCGTAAGGCTGACCGTGCGTAGTCCCGCTACCACCGGCATCAATGTAGTAAGGTTTCAGAACAAACATGACGTCACCACTGCGCGCAGGATAATAACTAAGGCGCATCGCTTCGCCTGCCGCATCTAAAGGCGCCGAGCCTGTCAGCTGCGCACGCGTGTAAGTCGAAGCCACCGCCGGCACGGCCTCCAAAGCTGCTTGCAGCGTTTTCTCGGCTTCGGCCAAAGCCACTCCACGACTGAGCAACGCAGCTTGATTGAGATGAAAACCGCTCCCATCCCGTGTCGCCCACGCCCCCGATGGCGACGGCCCGTAAGCCTGCTCCATCGCCGTCAGCGCGGCTTGTAGCAGCTTTTTGTCATTCAAGCGGCCCGCGGACACTTTGCCGGACGATAGTTGCACTCGCTCAGGTAGCGGCGCGCAGCCGTGATCAGAAGTGAGCACAATCACACAATTCTTCAATCCCACGCGTTCATCCAAAAAATCAAAGAATGCCGCCAACGTGCGATCAAGACGCAGGTAGGTGTCCATCACTTCATGACTGTCTGGGCCATAAGCATGGCCGATGGCGTCGGGTTGAGAAAAGCCGAGCGCAAGCAAGTCCGGCGCGCCGTCATCCGCCCCAAGATTTCCCTGTACGATGAGTTCGCGCGCGAGCGCGGCCACGTGCTCGTTGTTCCAAGGCACGAGATTGAAAGCTTTCGCGAAGCCGGTGCTGGGCGCGGCTTCGCCTCCATCGACTCGGCGCGGGAAAGTGCGTCCAAGTCCGGCGGGCGTAGCTTCGCCACGAGCATCATCCGGCCCCTGCACTTGGTTGTAAGGCTGCTCTGAGACAAGCCGGTCCCACACCAACCCAAAGTAGCGACTGATCGGATGGCTGGCGTTGAAGCGCGTCAGCCAGGGCGGCGGCGCAGACCGGTAGTAAGTTGAGGTGACAAATCTTCCGTCTTCCAACATCCAGTAGGCTGCATCTGCGCGACGCCCGCTCATGAGAATCGCCGCACGATCTTTGTCGGCGAGGCCGTAAACTTTTGAAGCAGCTCCGTGCGCGAGTTTCAGTTGGTCGCCCACCGTGTCTGCCAAAAGATGGCGCGGCGAGCGCCCCTGCGCGGGACGCCACTTGTCCGCCAATCCCGGCGCGAGCAATGGCGCCGCACGATCCTCGACACAGTTCACCGCATCCAGCCCTGACAGCTGACGTTGCTTCCAGTCGTTCTCGATAATCCCGTGCTGACAAGGCTCCACTCCAGTGAGCAACGTCGCGTGCCCAGGGCCGGTCTTAGTGATGGCATGCTCGTGTCGACACTCCGTGAACATCAAGCCTTGCTGCATGAACCGCCGAAAGCCGCCCTCACAATACCACGGCGCAAACCGCTCTAGATAATCAGCACGCATTTGGTCCACGCTGATGACCACCGCCAAGCGCGGCGGCGCCTCCGCTGCGATAGCGGGCCTCGCCGCGACAGCGAACGCACCCAAGGAAAACACAGACAACACACGCGCTAATAATTTCATGGTAAATTAAGGTGTCACCGTCACACGCAGCGGCTCAGTCGTCATTCCTTTGTCGTCACGAGCGGTGATGGTAAAGGTGTAATCCTGACAACGCGGCAGCACGACCTCGATGAGCCAGCGCTCGTCGCCCGTGCGGCGAGATATAGCCACCGCTTCCTGCAGCGGCGCGTCTTTGCCGTCGTAACGACAAACCGCCGAGACCGATTCCACCACGCCTTCAGTCAAGGCAGCGACCTCGACGACGATGCGATAACGCCATTCGCCATATGGCTCTGCGCGACTGCCTAGAGCACGCAGTCGCGGCTGATTCGCAGACGCCCCGGCCACGACAGTCGTCAAAGTGGTCGTGGCCTGCAACGGCGCGTTTCGCTTCGGCCGCGGCACCATCACCCCGGGCGTATCCTTAACGGTGGCATTGAGCAGCACACTGAAATCTGCCGCAAAGGCCGGCGTGTAGCCAACGAGGTCCGTGCGTTTATCTCCATCGAAGTCTCCCGCAACGAAAGCCCGGGCATCCAGCGTGCCGTCGCGGCCCTTGAGCAAGGGCCACACCGGGTTCCGGCTGAATCTCCGGTAATCCGCTCCGAGATACACGCGCAGGCCGTTGCGCCCTCCGACGCCGATGTCGAGCCGCCCATCACCATTGAAATCCGCGACGACGACCGAAGATGTGCCGAGGCCGAGACCATACTCCACAGACAACAAATCCCACGGATCTTCCCAGCCTGCGCGTCCACCGCTGCCGAAAACGACCCGCACATGGGCTCCGCGCTCCGTATCGCTATCGGTCAACACAAGGTCATCACGCCCGTCACGATCCAGATCTGCCACATACAAATCGCGGGCAAAATCGTCGCGACCTCCGACCGGCCAGAGGAAAGGCTGAAAGCCGTTGAGCTGATTGAAATACATCCATGCGCCCGTGCTGCGCCCTTGTTGCTCAGTGGCTATCGCAAGGTCACTGAAACCGTCGCCGTCAAAGTCGCCCGCCACAAGTCGCGTCACCCGGTCGAATTTCACCTGAAATGGTTGCCCTTCCACGGTCAGTCCCGACGGCGAAACGCGGACGAGTTGCAGTTTGTTCATGCCCTCAAGCACGGCGAGGCCCTCGCCGAGTGGAGCAGGGAAAAATCGTCCCGCCACCACATCGCGCACAGGCTCGCGCAAACGCAGGGCTTTCGCCGATGGCTCATAACGCCCACCCCCTTGGCCGAAGAAAACTTGCACGAGCGGACCGCCAGCCACGACGAGGTCAGTGATGCCATTTTGGTCGAAATCTCCCACTGCGAGCAGTTCGGGAGGAAAATTTTGCAACGCTTTGAGATCGAGCACGCCTGCGCGAGTGAACCCGCCGCGCGCATCACTAGGGTAGAGCGCCAACCCATCCTCAATCGCCACAAATCCGGTTGCTTGCCCAGCTACTTGAACGGCTGCAGCTCGTAAGGGCGGTCGTGTCGTGGGCAAAGGCGAAGTCGGCCCCCAGGTGAAGACTGGCCGCACCATTTGAGCGGTATTGAAATTTAGCGGCTCGTTCGGATTTTTTCGCGGCAACATTTCCAGCCAACACGCTGCCAGCGCAGCATCAGCAGGCAAACGCGGCAGCTCTAAGTCCGCAGGCAACAACTCGGGCACCGCTGGCGCGGCGGAGACGACGGCGGGAGCCGACGGGCTATCAGGCTGAGAAGTTTTATCTGCATTTTCTTTCGAAAGGGGATTGGCCGGTGCGGCGGATTGCTCCAGCGGCTCCGCGCTACGCACGCGCTCAATTTCCACCCATTCATCGAATTTCTCCGTCACGCCCTCATAGGCGACAAAACAGCGGCCTGACTCGGCCTGTAATACGATAGCCCGATGCCCCGCTCCGGCTTTTTCTACGATCACGCGAGCGCCCGGTTTCCATGCGCGCACCAGCGGAGTCGCCGCGAGCGATAAAAATGCGATCAACAACCAGGAGGAAGTGCGAGAAAATGGCATGGAGTCGTCGTTATGACAGCCACATACCTAGAGACAAACCCTATCCGCCCGGCGTGTGCGTCCTTGCCAAGCCCAGCGAAAATCCTTCTCTCAAGCCGGGCTTACCATTCTCAAACCACTCCGCTGATGGCAGATATTTTATTGATCGACGATGACGACATGCTCCGCGAGCTGCTATGCGGCGCATTGAGCCATATTGGCCACACGGTGCGTGAAGCGCACAACGGTTCGATCGGCTTACAAGAATACCGCAAAAAGCGTCCAGACCTTGTCATCACCGATATCGTCATGCCCGATAAAGAAGGATTGGGCATCATCATGGAAATCCGCCAGATGCAGCCTGATGCAAAAGTGATCGCGATGTCCGGCGGACTGGCTCACGCGCCGAAACTTTACCTGCACATGGCCGATAAGCTCGGCGCTAACGCGGTGTTTTCGAAGCCTTTCCATCTCCCCGAGTTGCTTGATACGGTTTCCCTGCTACTCGGACAGGCCCCATCGAAAACAAATCCTGCGTCGTAACAGGCGGATGGACGTCGCGCTTGACGCCACGCCCTACCAGTAGCTGAAATCACAGATGCGTCAGGGGCCAGGCGCGGCCTAGTATGAAGTTACCCACGCCTGCACCGCCCCCCCTTTTCTGCTCTACGCCGAGGGATTGTCCTCCTCTGTCTTGTTTGGATGCCCGCTTTTGCGCTCGGGCAAGACACCCGCCCGCCGTCCGGCGTCAGCGCCGCGGAAAGAATCGCCCAGCTACGTTCGGAGATCACGCGACACGACGAACTTTATTTCAAAAACGCCGAACCGGAAATCACTGACGCCGAATACGACCTACTCAAACGCACTCTCGCCGATCTAGAGCGCAACTACCCTGACCAAGCCCGAACGAGCCATACTCCCCCTGCCATCAGCGACGATCGCACCGGGCGCTTCCCAAGTCACTCGCATGCGGCACCTATGTTAGGTTTAGCGAAAGTTTACACCGACGAGGAGTTGGCTGCCTCAATCGAACGCATGACCCAGGGCTCCGCTACCGCCGAACTGATCATCGAGCCCAAACTAGACGGCGTCGCCCTCAGCGTGATCTACGAACAAGGTCAACTCACGCGAGCGTTGACCCGCGGCAATGGACAGATCGGCGAAGAAGTAACCGCGAACGCCATGCGCATCGCCAACCTGCCGCACGCCCTGACGACGTCGAACAGCGCAGAAGCGCCCCAACCGATTCCCCGACTCGTTGAGCTGCGCGGCGAAGTCGTGATATCAAAAACTGATTTTGCGGCTTATAACCGCGAACGCGAAGCCACCGGCGACACCGTGTTTGCCCACCCTCGTAACTTTGCAGCCGGTTCGCTGAAGTTAGATGACCCCGAGGAAGTCGCCAACCGCCCCCTGCAAATTATTCTCTACGGCATCGGAGCTTGGGAGAGCACCGCGCCGCCACCCGCCACTCAAACTGCATTACTACAGCAAATCACTGCTTGGGGCCTGCCCGCCATCAAACCGCTCGGTCGCACTTTCCACCCAAACGAAGTGCTTCCCCTCATCCACCGCTTTGCGAAAGAACGAGCAGCCTTCTCTTTCCCGACGGACGGCGTAGTCATCAAGTTGGACAGCGCCGCCGCACAACGTCGTCTCGGCCTCGGGCCCGAGGCCCCTCGTTGGGCGGTGGCATGGAAATACTCTCCCGAACGCACTACCGCGACGTTGCGAGACGTAGTTTTTCAAGTCGGCCGCACGGGACGAATTACACCCTTGGCCAATCTTGAGCCCACCTCCCTCGCCGGCAGCACGGTTCGACGCGTTAACCTCTATAACCGCGCTAACGTCACCCGACTTGATCTCCATCAAGGCGACACCGTCCGCCTAGAGCGAACCGGCGAAGTCGTTCCGACAATTGTGGCAGCAGAACCAATCCGCCGCCCGGTCAATGCCCTCGCCATCGAATTTCCCGTCTCTTGCCCCGAGTGCACGACTCCCCTCGCCACACTCGATCGAGAGCCAGACCCGGGGTGCCCGAATCGCAATTGCCCAGCACGTGTGCGTGGCGCACTAATTTATTTCTGCAAAACCATGGACATTAAAGGACTAGGAGAAAAAACTGCTGACGCATTAATAAAAACGATGAATGTCCGAAATGTCGCGGATCTCTACCGACTAAACGCAAAAACCTTAGAAAAGGTGCGCGGATTGGGCCCACAAAAAGCAGCGTCCTTACTAGCCGAGATCAACTTTTCTCGAAACAAAGACCTTGGCACATTTTTGGCTGCTTTGGGTATTGCTGGAATCAACCGAAAAGCAGCCAGCGAAGTCGAATATAAATTACGCAATTTGAATAACTTGCTCATAAAAACTCAGTCCGATTTCGGCTCGGAAAGTATCCAGATACCCAGTGAGCTAAAAATATATATGAAACAGATTGAAAACCGTGCCGTCATTAAACAATTACTCGCCCTCGGCTTTAACCCCAAAGCTCACTCTCCTAACTCACTTTCGCGCCAAGTCAGGTAGAGCTCGCCAGTAAAGCGCACCGGTAAAAGCCCTATAAAAGAAAAGTTACACCACTTCACTCTTGCAGAAAACGCCTCCCTCCCTTTCATATATGAACTTACCCCCTACCTCAATGGTTCAACGTCTTTTGATCACCCTGTTCGCGATTAGCGCAGCCAGCAGCTATGCCGCCGATGTAGCCTACTCACCTGTTGTCGGTGGGATTAAAATCACCGTTCCGGCCGGGCAAACGCGCTCCATCGCCTTCCCACTTTCACACTACTCAGCCGGCACCGGCGCTATGGTGGGCCAAATTTCAGCCGTCGGCTCATCTTATATTGATGTAACCAACGCAGGCTGGACTGCAGGGGCTCTCTCGAACGCAGCCAACCCTTACTATCTGCGCTTCACCTCCGGCAACGCCGCTGGCCGCACTTTACTCGTCAGCACGACCACCGCCAACACCTCCACCCGCTTGACGGTTTTGAATGACAACGTGGATCTCACTTCGAGCGGGGGCCCCGCAGCCGGTGATTCCTATGAAATTATTTTGGCCGACACGCTCGCGAGCTTCTTTGGCGACAACACCCAAGACAACCCTCTGACCGTGCAAGGCGGCGCATCTTACGATACTGCAGATCTTGTCCAGATTTGGGGCGGTGCATCATGGCAGGTATTTTACTTCAACACTACCCGCAATCGCTGGGAATTGAACGGTAATACAAATTTAAACGCGAATAACCGTATTCTGCGTCCTGATCAGGGCATTATTTTTAAGCGGCGTGCGAGCACTGCCTTAGAAATATACTTAACAGGGCGAGTCCCTGTTACAGGCAGTAAACCTGTTCACTCGATTGGAGGAGTAACATTTGTTAGCCATGGGTTCCCTGTGGACATAAAACTATCCGCTCTTGCCCTGCGGACAATTATACCCAGCTGGCAGGGTGCAGCTTCCTCGACCTTGAGTGTCTTGCCTGATGCTGATATTGTCCAAGTCTGGAGTGGCTCCTCTTGGCTCGTATTCTATTACAACACTACCCGCTCGCGCTGGGAACAAATGGGAAACCCAAATTTGTCTGCGGATAACTACAACTTAGCTGCGGGCACGCCATTTATGATTCGCCGCATCGGAGCATCCTCTAAAGCGGTTATTCCCTTTGCTCTGCCTTACACCATCTAATTAACTGTCCCAGTTAACAACCTGTATGAAAAACCGTCACTTATCTTTAACAATTCTAGCTTTAGCGGCTTTGGTCTGCACTAAGTTGCAAGCCACTACATCAATCAATCTTGATGACTTCGGGTTTACCACCGCCACAGGAGATGTCCTTGGGGTTTCCAGCTGGGTTGGCGGAGTAACGCGAAACACCAGCACTATCACGGTGGGCTCGCCCGCTAAGGATGACAACGGATGGGGTGCATTCCCCGCTCCATTTGACGCAACCGGCATGAATTACATAGCCGTAACCGCTCAAGTGGATACAAATAACGCTGCCACACTATTAAAAATTGATTTTACTGACGACAGCTTCAACTCGTCGACTTTCCAAACACTCATATCAAATTTCTCATCAAGCTTAGGAACCGTCTACATTCCTATCAATGGCATTGGCTGGAGCAGTGGATTCAATGCTGCTATGATCACTGGTTGGAGTATAGGTGGAGGTGAGGCAGCACCAGTTGCGGCTTTCCGCATGACATTTGATAATCTTGCTCTAACCGCTACTACGGCCGTGCCAGAGCCTTCTACTTACGCTGCTTTGGCTGGCCTTATGGCACTCGGCTTCGCGGCTTATCGCCGCCGCCGCGTAGCGGCTTAAGGTTTTTCTCCAACTGCCGGCACCGACGTTGTCGGTATTTCTACGGGGGCGACTTGCAAGTCGCCCTCTATTTTTTTGCGCAGCTCTTTAGCCCAAGTCTCATTTGGCTGGGCTTCGTTAATCTCGCGCAAGAGCGTCAAAGCGCTTTCACGTTGTGCGTCATTGTCCCACTCAGTCGCTAACCGGCGCAAAAAATCTGCATCAACTTTCCCGCGTCGTAAATAAGTGCGGACAGCCCCCGCCACCTGCGCCTGCTCATACTGGGCTCGCCCACTATTCTCAATACGTTTGGCCAACGTGTCGTCATCCAACGATTCACCGCGGGTCAGTAAATCAAACTTGGCTGAAGCATCCTGCATTTTCGCTTTCATCCCTCCATCGTCTTTCTCCCGGTCGGGAATCTGGCCCCAAATACTCACAGCCTGATGACCAGAAAGTGCCGACTTGGAACGGTCGATGAAAGACGGGAAACGATTCTGCGCCATCACGACCGCCTCATTGGCCAAGGAATGGATTTCGCCAGCCCGTAGGGTGCGAACGACAAACTGATATCCTGTCGGTGTCAGCCGGGCCTTCGTGCAATAATCAAGCAGTTGCTCGCGACTCGAAGGCGAAAAATTTTGCAATGCCTGCAAAAGCAAACGCGTGGCCTCAGCCCAACCGCCGTCTGCAATGTGCCGACTGTTTATCATGTCACGCAAGATATCGTATTCGCGCTGTGCTTCGGAGATTTTGCCCATCATCAACAACCCTTGAACGTAGAGCGCCTGCAAGCCCGGTTGCGCTGTGCCCACTGCTTGCGTCTCCCGCCAAGCCGCCTGCAACCAGACTGGATCTGTCAGCTCGCCCAGCCGTCGAAGTAGCGCTTCCTGCGCCGGAATATCGCCGATGAAGTTGGAGTAAAAATCACGCAAGGCGACCCGCGCTTCTTGGTCGCGCTTTAACCCTACTAGCGTCACTATCTGCTCCAGCAGCGGGCTCGAGTTGAGCGGCTCATCTCGACGCCACTGCTCCAATACGGCCAAGGCTTTTTCGCTCCGTCCCGCTAGTAGATTTAAATTCACCAATAACATTAGTCGATCGGCCTTAACCCCGAATCTCTCGGGATCCTGTTCGACCTCCTCCAACGCATCAGCAGCGCGGCCACGCGCCGCCAATGATCGCGCCCAAGCACCTTCTACAGCAAAAATCGGCGCGTCCTTATTCTGTGCGCGTAAGCCTGTGACCTCGTCGTAGCGCCCTAGTTTCTCCAGCGCCAAGGCTTTTTGCCCGACCAGCCAACGCTGAGTTGAAATCTCATCAGACGGCAACATGCCCTGCAGCATGCTAATGATTTCCAAGCTCGCATTATAGTCTTCCAAATAATTGCACACTCTCAGTAGCGCATCGCGATAGGACACGCTCGGTTTTCCAAAAGATAGGCCATCGCGTAAAATCTGCAACGCGCGATGCACGTAGCCGAGCCGCACATAATGCGTCACGACCACCATACGCGCCCGCACCTCGTCGGGCGCCAGAGCCAACCCCCGATTCAGCCGCACGATGGCGCTAACATAATCACCATCGCGTAAATCCCGCATTCCTCGATCTACTAGCGCCCGCCCGCGTTTTTCCGCCAAACCTTTCCAATGCGTGGGCAGCACCAAATCGAACCAATCAATCCGGTTTGTGGGATCGCGATCCAAATACCGCACGATCGCATAAGCCCCACCAAAATACGCCGTGCTTGCCATGATGCAGCCGTAGAGAGCGAGCCGACGCGGGTTGAGCAGCCAGCGTTTGATGCGTTCACGCTTTTCCTTTTCATGTGCGAGCAGGAGCTGATGCGCCGAGGTATGCCCCTGTTCATCCACCTCCACAGGAGCGGGCACAGGCTTACGACGGCGGCGCGGTCTAGATTCCTCTTTTTCAAAAATGTCGGCCATGAGCGTGAAACTAATTCAAAGCCGCATGTATCCGCTGGGGGCAACTCGCATTTTTGACCGCTTACTTCTCCGCCACACAAATACCGCACGTGTCGTAAAAGAAGTCATGCCCCTTGTCGTCGACGAGGATGAAGGCCGGAAAGTCGCGCACCTCAATACGCCAAACTGCCTCCATTCCTAATTCGGCAAACTCCAGCACTTCTACTTTAGTGATATTATTCTGGGCCAAAATCGCTGCCGGACCGCCGATGCTGCCGAGATAAAAACCGCCATGTTTTTTGCAGGCATCCGTGACGGCTTTGCTACGGTTGCCCTTCGCCAGCATCACCAATGAGCCGCCATTAGCCTGGAAAAGTTCCACATAGCTGTCCATGCGACCCGCTGTCGTCGGCCCAAACGAGCCCGAAGCATAGCCCGTTGGAGTCTTAGCCGGACCTGCGTAATAGACCGGGTGATTTTTGATGTAATCAGGCAACCCCTGCCCGGCGTCTAAACGCTCCTTGAGCTTAGCATGAGCGATGTCACGCGCCACGACCATCGGCCCAGTCAGCAGCAGGCGGGTCGTCACGGGATACTTCGAAAGCTCGGCTCGAATCTCCGCCATGGGGCGATTCAGATCGATCCGCACTGCTTGATTATCGCGAAACGCCCGCAACTTCTCCGGAATGAAGCGCCCAGGATTCGTTTCCAGTTTTTCCAGAAAAATACCGTCCCGTGTGATCTTGCCCCGGATGTTGCGATCAGCGCTACACGACACCCCCATAGCGACAGGACAACTGGCGCCGTGGCGGGGCAGGCGGATGACGCGCACGTCCAACGCGAAATACTTGCCCCCAAACTGTGCGCCAATGCGCGCCTGCTGCGCCAACTGCAATACCTTCGCCTCCAACGCCGTGTCGCGAAACGCTCGCCCGTGCTCGTTGCCGTTCGTGGGCAGCGCGTCGAGATACTTGGTCGTCGCGAGCTTCAGCGTTTTCATGCACGTCTCCGCACTCGTGCCGCCAATGACAAAAACCAGATGGTAAGGCGGGCAGGCCGAGGTGCCGAGCAACTGCATCTTGTCGGTGAAAAACTTCTCCAAGCTCTTGGGATTGAGCAAAGCCTTCGTTTCCTGAAATAGGAACATTTTGTTGGCCGAGCCGCCACCCTTGGCCACGAAGACAAACTCGTATTTAGCTCCCTCGGTCGCGTGCACATCAATCTGCGCCGGTAGATTCGTGCCGGTATTTTTCTCCTGAAACATGTCGAGCGGCGCGACCTGCGAGTAACGCAGATTTTCGGTCGTGTAGCATTCATGCACCCCGCGCGAAAGCCACTCGGCGTCATTTACCCCCGTCCAGACTTGTTGCCCTTTCTTGGCAAAAATAGCCGCTGTGCCTGTATCCTGACACATCGGCAAAATGCCCCGAGCCGCGATCTCGGCGTTGCGCAGCAGCGTCAGCGCCACATAGCGATCATTGTCCGACGCCTCGGGGTCATCAAGGATGGCCCCCACCTGTTCCAGATGCTTCGGCCGCAGGAAAAAACTCGCGTCATGAAACGCCTCGCGCGCGAGGTGGGCGAGTGCAGACGGCTCCACCTTGAGGACATCCTGTCCGAGAAACTTCTCCACCGCGACACCCTCTTTGGACAGCAAACGGTATTCGGTCTCGTCTGCGCCGAGGGGCAATGGGTCTTGGTAAACAAAAGCAGGGGGCGTAGGCATGTGGATAACTTGGTCGGTTTTACGTGCAAACACAAGCGGACGCACCAGCCAATCGTCGGTTATAATGCCAACGCAGCTTAGCTATTACCTTTTGCTTCAGAGCAGCTGCAGCTTCGGCAAGTCTTGCACATCAATGTAGCCGACTGGACGGCCTTCGGCATCCAACGCGAACAGGTCAGAAATCTTCAGCGTCTGGAAAATCTTCAGCGCTTCGACCGCCAACGCATCCGCCGACACCGTTTTCGGTCCTCGCGTCATCGCCGAAGCCACCGAACGTCCCATCAATTCGCCATCGGCGCGTAACGCGCATCGACGAAAATCCCCGTCCGTAAAAATCCCCGTTAGCCGACCCTTTTCATCTACGAGTGCCACCGCGCCGGCCTTGGCCTTCGTCATGGCAAAGATGGCCGCTTGCACTGCGGTGGTGGCTTCCGGCAGCACCGGACACGCTTCGCCGGTGCGCATGATGTCTTTCACGCGCAACAATAACGTCAGCCCCAACGTGCCGGCCGGGTGAAATTTCGCAAAATCCTCCCGCGTCACGCCGCGCCCCTCAAGCACGACCATCGCGAGTGCGTCGCCAAGGGCCAGCGCCGCCGTCGTGCTCGCCGTCGGCGCCAACGCCAACGGGCACGCTTCCCGCGGCGCTCGGTAAATCAGCCGGTAGTCCGCTCCACGCGCCAACTCGCTGCCAACATCTCCAGTGAGCGCGACCGTGCGCAGCCCGAATTTCTCTAGCAACGGCAGCAATCGCAAAATCTCTGGGGTCGCACCGCTGTTGCTCAGTAAAATTGCCAAATCGCCTGCCGCCACCAAGCCTAGGTCGCCATGCAACGCTTGCGTCGCATCAAGGAAGCACGATGGCGCGCCGATGCTGTTAAACGTGCCCGCAAGTTTTTGCGCGATCGGGGCATTCTTGCCCACGCCACTGAATACCAGCTTACGCCCAGCAGCTAGCGCGGCCTCGACCGCTTGAGCGACGGCGACGAAGCTCTCGTCGAGCGCCGCTGCGGTTTCATCAAGAGCCTCACGCTCAATGGCGAGGCATTGGCGAGCGCGGGCGAGAAGGGTGGTGGGATCGTTCGGCATCTGCTCTTGTATCGGGAGAACGCGCCCGCAAACCTACGGTCACCGCCCTCACGTTCAACTCCTTTCCCGCTGTGTTTCGTTTTTCGCGCCTGCTCATGTCCACTCTGCTGCTGTTTTTCTGCAGCCTAGCGGGCCTTGGGCTGAGTGGTTGCTACGATAGCGGCCGGCCTTCCTTTACTGCCGAAACCGACGAACCGCTCTACCGCGAAGCCGAACGCCACAAGCGCGACAATCGCCCGCAGGAAGCTCTTTCCGCCTACTTAAAACTCATTGCCCGACGCGGCGACGAAGCTCCGGAGTCTCACCTCGAAGTCGGCCTCCTTTACCTTTATCACATCCGCGACCCGATCGCCGCCATCTATCACTTCCGCCAATATCTCGCCCTTCGCCCCAATAGCCCCAACGCCTCGCAAGTGCGCCAACGCGTGGACGCCGCCATCCGCGAATTCGCCCGCACCCTGCCCGCCCGGCCTGTCGAAGACCAAATCCAGCGCGTAGATCTCATTGCCACTCTCGACAAGCTGAAGCTCGAAAACGAGCTCCTGAAACGCCAAATCGCCGACCTTCAAGCCGGTCGCCCCGCACCTGCAGAGTCGCCCCCTGCCGCCTCAACGTCTGCCCCAACCAACACTAAACCAACCGCAAACTCCTACGGCATCGTGCTCGACACTATTCCTGTTGTCCGCACTCGCCCTGCGGCGAACAAGCCCGCCTCCCCGCCGCCCACCGCAGCGTCCACCACCGCCCCACAAGCTGCGAGCTCAGCACGCCAACACACCGTGCGCGCTGGCGACACTCTCTCTAAAATCTCCCAACAATACTACGGCAACCGCGCCCGTTGGCGTGATATTTTTGCCGCCAACCGTCAGTCGATGCGCAACGAGAGCGACCTGCACATCGGTCAACAACTGGTCATCCCCTGAGCCGCGCGTCGTTCACGCTTGAATCAAGCCACGACGAATAGCGTAGCGCACTAAATCCGTCTGTGTTTGCAGACTGAGTTTGCGCAGCAGATTGGTGCGGTGCGTCTCGGCTGTGCGCGGACTGATGAAAAGTTTCTCAGCAATATCCGCATTGGCCAGCCCCTCCGCCGCCAGTTGCAACACCTCGCGCTCGCGTGGCGACAACGTATTGTAGGGGTCTGAAGTATCCGGAGTCTTCACCGCCAACGCCGAAATCGCCCACTCCGAAAGTTGCGCGCTGAGAAACCGGCGCCCGGCCAATACTTCTCGCGCTGCCCGCGCAATTTCCTCGGACTCGGAGCCTTTGAGAATGTAAGCCGATGCTCCAGAACGTAGCGCCTCAATGACGTAGGGCTCGTCGTTGTGCATCGTGAGGATGATGACTTTTGTCTGCGGGCTGCTGATGCGAATCTGCCGCAAAGCCTCCAGCCCGTGCAGGCGCGGAATTGATAGATCCAGAAACAAAATCTGCGGACGCAACCGCTCCGTCGTTTGCACAGCCGCCAGTCCATCGCTAACTTCGTCCAACACTTCAAAGCCACCGTCTGCTTGCAGCAGGGCGCGAACTCCGCGACGCACAATGTCATGATCGTCCGCCAAAACTACGGTCGCTTTGCTCATGGCGCAGAATCTTTGGTCGGAATGGGCAGCGGAAACTCGGCTTGCACGCGCGTGCCCTGCCCAAGACGCGAGTGGAGGGCAAATTCTCCGCCAGCCAACGCGACGCGCTCACGCATACCCGCGAGCCCAAGCGAATCTGTGCGAGCCAAGGCGGCAGTCGTGTCGAAACCCTTCCCGCGGTCGATGACTTCGACAATGAGTCGCTGCCCATCGTGCGTCACGGTGAGCGTGGCGGTTTTCGCACCCGAGTGGCGCGCCACATTGGTCAATGCCTCTTGAGCAAAACGATAAACCACCGTCTCCAATTCTCCCGGCAAACGCTCGGGTGGCATCGCGATGTCCAAGGCCACGGTGATGCCGGTTTGTTTGGCGAATTGTTGGCCGTGGGTTTCTAATGCAGGTTGCAAACCGAGGTCGTCCAGCACGCGTGGCCGATATCGCTGCGTCAGTGAACGCGCTTGCCCGAGAAGGTTATCGGCCGTCGTTTTGGCTTCCATCAACACCTCTTGCAGCGGAGTGCCGGCAGCATTCTTTGCCGCGGCGTCGAGCTGCATGCGGAGGCCAGTCAAAAGCTGGCCGATTTCGTCGTGCAACTCGCGCGCAATGGCGCGGCGCTCTTCCTCTTGAATACGCAGCAGCCGCGACGAAAGCGCCCGCAGCTCGGCGGTGCGCGCCGCGACTTGCGCTTCAAGGTTGCGGTTGAGTGTCTCCAATTCGCGCGTCAGCCGCACATTTTCTTGCTCAATCGAGACACGACGCAGGGCGTTGTTGAGCGAGAAAACCAGCTCCGTGGTGTAATCATGATTTTGCAGGATGTAGTCCTGCGCCCCGAGTTTGAAAGCGGCGATGGCTGTCTCGCTTTCGTCGCGATCTGACACGAGCAACACCGGCGTCTGGGCGGATTGAGAATGCACGCGCCGGAGCACTTCGAGCGGCTTAGTGCCGGGCGGATGCGGACCTATGATGACAGCGTCGGCGGAAAGTCCGGAAGCAAACTCTCGGTCCATCTCCGCGGATGTGGCCGCGAGTGAAAGTTCATAGTGCGGAGCCGATTGCTCAAAAAAATCGCGCAGGCTGCGCCCCGTCGTCGCCGATCCTTCAATGAGCAATACTTTGTGCTGTCGGGCCGAACGCCCCGCCGCCGGGCGCGACGCCCGCAACTCCGCATGACGCGCCTGGACGCGCTTCACGATGTCCACGAGTTGCAGAAATTGCGGCGATGTCTTGTCCACGCAATCTGCGGCCCCAGCACGAAGTGCACGCACCGCCAACTCGGTCTGGCCATGTCCAGTGACCATCACGACAGGTGTGGAATCGTTGCGCCGCGCCAACTCGCCGAGAATTTTCAGGCCATCGGTATCGGGCAACACCAAGTCGAGTAAAAGAATGTCCCAACCGCCTTCGGCCATGCGCTCGAGGCAGTCTTTCCCCGTGCCGACTATCTCCAGCTTCCAGTCAGGCGCAAAGTGCTCGACGTAACTGCGCACGATCGCGGCCACACTGGGGTTATCTTCGGTGTAAAGAGCGCGAACCATGGTGTAAAAACGTAGAGAATCTAGCCTTCGGCACAAGCCCGCCGAGCTGTAGCGCAATGCGCACGTGGTCGCCGTGTATCGGCTAGTTTTACAGCCGGTTTAGGGATTTTGCACAGACCCCGAGAAGTCACCCGCAACCGTCTGGAGCGTTACCCTATAAAAACGGGGAATACCCCCAGCGGATTTCCCGAGGCCCAGTTACGGGGGTGCCCGGATACAGAGGAATGCGGTTCTGCGGCACTCTAGGCGCATGACAACCGACCGCTCCTCCTCCTCCCTCCGCCGCCTCCTCCGCGGCGTGCTTTTCGTCCTCACTGCCGCCGCCCTTGCCGCTGACGCATCCGCCGGCATCAAAAGCTCACGTCTTCTCGCCAAGATCGCCGCGCTTACCCCGGCACCCACGATCGTCCAGAAGGGCGAAGAGATGAAGCTCGCCGAAGCCACCGCCGCCCACGAAGGCGGCTCTACTCTCTGGGGCATCGGCTGCTCGATGGAACCACTCTACGCTCCCAACACTGCCGTCGTCGTGAAGCCCATTGCCTACGACGACATCAAGAAGGGTATGACCCTCGTCTATCGCAAAGCCAACGGCGGCCACGTCGCCCACAGCGTCATCGGTGAAGACGCCCGCGGCTACATCGTTCAAGGCGTCAACAACGACGAGCCCGACGCCGTCTCCGTTAACGAAAAAAACCTCGTTGGCGTTATCGTCGCCGCCTACAGCGCCAACGACGGTGGCTTCCACACGATGCTCGCCGTCGCTTCCGGTAAATCCGGCAAGACCATCGCGATGCGCTAAACGAATCCCTTTCCCGGAGTATTCAAAACAGCTTTGTCTGACTGACAATTGGATCGGTGTCATCGGAGGCGGTGCTGAGGAGCGCCGCCTCCGCCTTTTTGAAAGCCGCGATGGCCGCAAATCCTGAAAAAGCTTTCACTGCGTTCACCCGATGGCGCCGGAGCGGAGGCCGCGGAGGGTGGTGAGGTTGGCGTCGGCGGGTGGGGCGTTGGGGGAAACCCATTGTGTCAGCGGCGGAAGTGGTCGGGGTTGCGTGCGGGCGCGGCGTCCGGTGCGGGCTTGGTAACGGGCGAGCTCCGTTTGCACAAAGGCGCGCGTGCCGAGCACAGCGCCGTCCGTGAAGTGCCGCACGCGGTGGCGTA
>JACCDO012023244.1_pt1 | contig 23805 bp, 16 predicted proteins | sample 7446101 | NCBI WGS metagenome assembly JACCDO01 (sample SAMN15323440, study PRJNA562643) | freshwater metagenome | isolation source: river surface water | place: USA:Blue River Watershed | collected 2017-08-16
AATTTCAGAAAGTCACATTCTACCGATTAATGACGACGAAATAACTATTCGGATTCCTGTTGATGAGGTTGATATTAATATAATTTCAAATATAAATAACGAAAGTATTGATGCCAGTAACTCGATCGAAGATACTAATACTGCTGAACGTGATGAGAAATTTATGATGAAAAAGTCGTCATTAGGACATCGCCTGCAACGTTTAAAAGCAAAAAGATTATGATTGTGCATTATATTACAAAATTTGATAGACAATTTCTATTCCTTTTTCATTAACTTTTGTTCCTCTTTATTTTCACCATCTATTTCCAATTTTCGCTTACCAAGAGTCTCAGCTTCATTTTGAAATATCATAAATGGTGGATATAGTCTTTTGACCATAGCAACAATTGCTGGAGGTAATCCATCAAGAATAAAATGACCTTGTGTCATCCATTCTGGTGTTGAATTAATCACTGCTTTTTTATTAAGGATTTCAATATTAGGGTCGTGTTGGTTACTATCTTGAACACTTTGAAATTTCCCCTCTAAACTAGCAACAGTATGCACTACTTGATGTTTTTCGACTAATTGTGATGCTGCTTCATAACCACAAACAGGACAATTTGTATGCGTTGTTAAATGTGCGGCAAAAGCACTAGCAGAATATACTACTTTATTACATGGAATACAATAGTGTTTATTTGGTGCTTCATTACCAGACATATCCACTTTAGTATCCATTATTTTATTATGATTATCACTAAAATGCTTTGCAACAACTTTTGGTCCTGCTATAAAATCACATCCGTAAAAACTACATTTTAGATGCCTTGAAGAATGAGTATTGTATGATCCAAGTTGGTTAAACGAGATAGAACATGGAATACATTCATATTGGCCAGAATCATCACCTTCATTGATTGATTCACATAAAATAACATGGGGGGTATTATGAACTTCTAATGAATGGTTTTCAACAACTTTTTTTGATGCTGAAAAGCTACATAAATTACATTTAATATGAGCTAATAAATGAGAGTTCCAAGCTTCTACAGAATATGCCACTTTTACACAAACTGCGCAAAAATATTTTGTTATTTCAGTAGGAGTTGCAGTTGCAATACTCATTTCTTCAGCTTTATCTCTAGCTTCAACAAATTCACCATGCATAGCACGGTAATGCTTTGCTACTGCCTTTGCACTTGCTTGATACCCACATCCAGAATATGAACAATTTGTATGTGTTGAGCTATGTGCACTGTATGATTCCAGGTTATTAAATAGTTTATCGCAAGGTATACATTTGTATATACCGCTAGAATCTGGTGTTGGAGTTGGAAACGCAGTCATTCTATTATACCGATTTATATCAAACTTTAATTTAGGAGGGGGCACTGGATTCGACATTGCGATAAATACCCTATTAAGATTCAATAGATATCTAGAGTTTGATTGGATTCACCAATCTACGGGATGAACTTTTTTGATGTTGTGTGATCGCAGAAATTGTTTGGTACACTCCGGTACCGATGTGGAATGAATTTATACACCGATGGAAACAAAGACACTACGCAAAGTTTTCTGCAGGGAGGTGAATGATTGGAGGGTCAATAGGCTGTGCGTCAACAATAATGTGTATTTTAATTTTGAATCCGGTGCCGGTACATTTCATGATTTGATCGCTGAAAATCATCAAGACGGACAGAGCTGTCTCAGACAAGATAGACTTGATCGGACAGTGCACAAACTGATGGCGTTAAGTTTGCCTTTACGCTTACAGATTGAGCCCATCGTAAAAGAAAGTTTCAAAAACTATAATTTATTTGTTCTTCCAAGTAAATATGAGGAAAAATTATGCATCATAGTTTCAAATACTGCGCAAGGTGGAATTTTTGCTTTAGCCAGTGATATTATGTATAATTATGATGAAATTATTGGAATTTTGGAGTTAAAATCATCTGAAATATCCCCTTTTATATATGTCCTAGCTGAAAAAGCATGGTATGTATACGATAAGAATAAAGCTTTTGCAATGGTTCGTATAGCATCAATTAATGAATTAAAAGAGAAAATGACAACTTCTGCTTATATGTATGATACTAATGTTGCAAGTTGCAATAAAATTATAGAAGGAATAAATAGATATTATTCTAGGCAAGTATTAGAACCAGCTATTAGAGGATTTTTGTCTATATTAGAAAAACAATTTCCTCGTAATGATTTATATTTATTTGAATTATTACAAAATGCTGTTGATGATGGTGCAATGTATGTAATCTTTAAATCAATATCACGCAATAATATATCAAATAATAAAGATGCAGAGGGATTGTTCTTTTTACATAATGGCCGTCCTTTTAATTCGTTAGATTGTTTGGGCTTGTCTTCTGTAGGATTATCATCAAAAACTGGTGAAAAGCGAACGATTGGATTTATGGGTATAGGGTTTAAAAGTGTGTATAAGCGGTTTTCTCGAGTTGTTATATACGATGAGAAATGGAAATTTATGTTTGAAGATCCTAAACACGCTGCGTCTTCAAGAGGCGGGGGATATATAACTCATTCGAATAGTTCTAATAGCAATATAACGAATGCTATTGAACCAACACACGCATATGTCTTGAAACCAATGTATGTTGACAATTTCAGCAAACTTTGGGGTACGGAATCTGACAAAGAATGGTGTCATTTCCAATTGGAGTTACCCGTTGGTGGTATTAGTAGTGTGCACAATGATTTAAAATATTTGCCATTATCCATCCCGCCATTACTCGGTAGACAAGCTATATATAATAAATTGTATACTTCTGGTGCTGCGTCAATTTCTAGTCCACTTGAATGGACATTAGAATGGGAAAATGTTAAATATGCTGTGAGTCGCGTTGATAATAGTTTCTGTAATATTAGTTTTACTAGTGGATTAATGCGAGATAATCAACATGGTGCAAACAGTAATAATCATTGGGACTTATCTTATGATAGTTTCAAGATTAATGTGCAAAGTAAAACACAACAACGTGGGGCAGAGAGTAAATTTTTCTTATTTTTATCAGTGAAATATATACCCAACTTCAAGGCCCAAGAAACATTTGCATCACATACTAAGAAACCTTGGGTGGGTACAGGTGGTACGAATAAGGAAGAAACTAGTTTCTTTTTTGAGTTAAATCCTAGTGATTTAACATCACCAAAAGAAATTGTTAGTAATCATCCCAGAGGAAACAAAGAAGAAAGATTTGGACATGTCCATGCTGTATTGCCGACGAAGCTGAAACTACCAACTGCAATAAATTGGCAAGCTTCTTGGCTGTTATCCGTTGATCGGCAAGAAGTTCAAGACATCGTGAGTAATGACTGGAATAACAACATTCTTGGTCAAGCAGCTAGACTGTTTGTTGGCTTGCTTATTTGGACATCAAAATCTCAGTTTACTGCTGCAAGTGGTCATAAATTGGCTTTGATATACAACCTTTTCCCCCCTTTGATACTAGAACAAAATAGATTGATGTGTTGGATGCTAAATCAAAAAGTAGACATGGATCTGTTGTCAACTGTGGTTAAACAGGAGCCTGTTGTCCCCATTCATTCCGGTAATTCGACTCAAGATATTGTGTTTAAACCGGCAAATATGACTATTTGGTTACCCCCTACGATTGTTAATGGCATTCCGCACAGTATTTTAATGAAATGGTTCAACACTTGTCCGATGGCAACTAATCTACTGAGCAGTGAAATGATATTTTCAAAGCTGTGGGAGTCTGTACCGAGACCAACAAAAGATTTATTGGCAAAATCTGCCAACCGATTTTCAATGACAAGTACCGAAGATTCGAAGAATACGGCAGTCTTGATCATCCAAATATTGGCTGCATTCGGCTCCACAACGGCGTTAAAAGTTCCTTCGGTAAATCCAAATCCAACAATGGATGTTCCTAGTACTGGTCCTATTGGCAGTGTTGCGACTAATACAAGTAGTGGCGATGGTGTCTCGAGTGATATATTGTGTGATTCAATGATTGCCCCGCTCAGCTCTTGGCCTATTTTGTACACTGATGCAGGTGAGGCATGTTACATACATGATATTGCGCTTTGTTCAGAAGATTTTGCAGTATTACCTAAGAATATTCGGAATATTTTGAGAAAAGGAGTTAATCTCGCATGTGATAGTCAGCACAAAAGCTCAAGTAAACGAAGTAAATTGTTGCACTCTGAAGTTGAGGATATCTTATTCGGGGAAATAGGCAGCACTGTTCCCAGTGGTATCACGCCTAATATTATCACCTCTGCTAAATTATGTTTAAACATTTTCAGAGAAAATTTTCCTTCTCGAATCGTCACAGTGGAACAAGCTGCTCACCATCTGTTTAAGAATATCGCTAGCAGTGGCAAGAACAATATTGTAGTTGATGAAAGTCAGTTGAGTTTAATTGTGGAACTATTTAAGTACTCTTTAACCAATAACAGACCTAGTATTATGACTCATCTTTTAGTGGACATCAATCAGCAACGGCAGTTGATTCCGTCGTACGAAGCGTATATCTCGTCGGAATCATTACTCAATATAAGAGGGGCGACAGACAATAAAATATTATTTGTGTCTACATTACTTGTATCGGCGGAAATCGCAGGACCTCGCAATCGAATAAATTCAAATTCAATAATGGAATTTTTACGTAAATGCGGAGCTAATACCACAATATCGATTGCTGCGGTGTCACGGGATCCATCGAAGGATGACATTTCGAAGTTGGAAGGTGCAGTATTGCCTAAGCTGCGCACTTCCAACACATCTTGCAACGTGTTTTTACCTTACGGGTTGGGTTTAATTAATCGTAAAAAGCATTATGTCTTGGATTTTCAATTTGCTTTAGAATGGAAGCATATCATACGAAGTATTGGTAAAGATGTTGCCAAGGCAACCAGTATGGTGTTTCTTGTTAGTGATCTATTGAAAGCTCTTGAGTATGAGACAGTGATAACTGCGGATACTATGCCTGCTGCAGCTGAGTGTATCAAAGCCAAGATTGTAGACGAAAGCACGTCTATTCACAGCAATAACAGGTTAAATATTAGCGGAAATATTCCTGGTTACAAGCGATTACTATATCTTCCTCCTGGTCAACCTGGAGCATCGTTAAGTAATATTGACATTGCAGAATGGATGTGGACATTGGCTAATAGTAATTGGATCCCGTGTTACCCTCCTGGTCATATTCCAGCCACTAATGACGCTCCCACGCTAGTTTTAAAACCATGCGAGGCTATGTTATCATCAGCATCAACTGTAACAAACACGTCAATGCCAACAGCGGCAATTCCTGTAAATTTACTGAAATATTATCAAAACGCGCCTAAAATTGTACAAGATACCTTTAAATGGGGCACAGTAAAGCCAGCACCTCCAATAGATCGTTTGAGTGAAATAGTTTCTGATGTGCGTGACATTGATCCCGACGCATTTTATTCAGAATTGGTATATATATGGAAAGAAATCGGATTAGCACTCCAAGAAAATAGACTTAGTGCAATAGATACCAAGAAAATTAAAACAAGCTTGATGAATACGAAGAAAGGCATTATTCCTTACAATTTCAAGTTGTATCCTATGCAACGAGCTGTGTCTCTCGACTTGAATCAATACGCAATTGATGAGAACTGCGAGATACAAGCGACTTCAATGCTGCATAAAATAGGATTTATTGTAAATATTCATGAGAGTAACGCTGTTTACGACAACGAGCAACGAGAGCCGTGGGAGTTGAGCGGCATTATACCTGCGTTGGTGTCGTTATTTCAACCACCGAAAACAATAAATGCTGCAGTTGCGGAAGAGTATTTAAATTATTGGAATGGGAACATTCCGGATAACGCTGGGCAACCCGATAATTGCATCAAGAAAGCTTATTCTTACACGCTATGGATGTACTTAAAACCATTTATGGGTCGAGGATATAACGGCTCAGTACTACCAGAAAATGTTGCGCTTCAATGTGCGACTGCGCTAGGTACCACTATGAATTAGATTCTATCTATTTACTTGGTTATTTAATCCTTTTATTTTTTTAGAAAAACGATTTCCTATGTTGCAAATTTATTGTAGAAAAGGTCCAAACTTTGGTCATAATGTGTTCCCTGCGAGATATCTCAGCCTTTTCCCGCTGCATGTAACAGATATCAATAATACTCGAGTGCGACCAGTATTAATCGATGATGGCGGTGATCGCATGACTACCTCCGGCAGTGGAATAACTAGATCGTCGTTGTTAAAGGTTGAACATAAACTTCAACCAATCATGATGCTGTCTTCGAGTGTAACTGATAAATCCAACTCAACTCTTGTTGATATCGATAATAAATTGCTACAAATATTACAAATACCGCGAACATCTGATACAAAAGCATTTATACTTAAGGTTGCAACCACCGGAAGCCCCGTTAGATTAACCGAATCAAACCAGTTACTTGAAATTGTAATCTTGCTTTGTCAATTATTGATTGAGGGAAGTAACAATGCGGATGGTGCAACTGTTAGGTTGAATAACACTCCTCCAACACCAAATATTGTGAAGCATGGTAGCATAAACATTCACTTTAAAGCCCCAACTATGACGGAGACAGCAATGAAGCCATCGTATTGTGTCTGGGGCGCCCCTGAAAAAAATAAAACATCTGAGGATAGTGGTGCATCTAAAAGTAAAGTTATATATATAAGTGGTACTGCAGACGATTATGGAACTGAGCTAGAAGAGCTAGTGTATTCATATGTGGTTGATTCTATGAGTAAAACCAATTTTATTAATCGGGGCAGCATCAACAGACCATTCAGGGCGTTGCGCTTATTAAATTATATTGAAGATAATCAAAATTTCTTGAAGCGTTTAAAAAGAGATTTCGATAGTTTTTTTGTTGCTACTAATGATGTCAATGAAGACAATAACGGTATTGACGATTCGCTGCGTTTGATTGAATTAATAGGAAATCTTAATAAAAGTATGACGAAAGTAGAAATAAGTAACTCAAAGAAACGAGGGTATGACGACGTGGTTTCCGATGCCACAATGAATGAGCCTGATTTTGAACCAAGTTTGGTTAAGCATAGAATGTCTAATTTACCAGCTTGGATGACGAGTAAAGATACCACAGCAGTAGATGAGAGTAGTAGCGCTGATGCAACAAAAACGCCTATGGCTGATGATGGGAAGACTAATCAACCATCGAGTTTAGTGCAACATCGAATGTCTAACTTACCAGCATGGATGAATGAAACAGTAGCTGTTGACAATAGTCGTAGTGATGCATTATCACATGCTGCAGACGATACACATAATACTCAGACGTCAAGTTTAGTGCAGCATCGAGTCAATGATACTGAAACCGTAGCTGTTGACAATTGTCGTAGTGATACATTATCACATGCTGCAGATAACACACATAGCGCTCAGATATCAAGTGTAGTGCAGCACCGAGTATCGAACTTACCCATGTGGATGACAAGCGATAATGTAGGATCTGTTTCTCCTGTAGACGTGCCCACAGAATCAAATCAAAGAATAGCCCAAGATTTTCTATCGTCGTTGAGTGTTGATGTTATGAATACTCTAGAATCACAAGAAAATGAAGCGAATAAAAAACGTAAATTTATTGAGGATGGTGAGGTGCCAGCGGAAGATAACATCATTGCAAATAAAAAAATTAACATTAACATTGAACGTGTGCAATTAGAATTAAATGAATTAATATGTGGGCATTTTAATAATAGTAGAGTTTCAGATAAGCTGAGTCGATTGTTGAATATATTGTTGTCGAATAGTAGTGTAATAACAAGTGATAGTAGTAATAATCGCGAACTCAAAGAGATTATTAAAGTTCTATTAAAAGAAGACAAATATAGTCATAAATACAATAATTTATTATCATTTTGTCAATAATTATGTATGATTCATTTCACTTTTCGAGTAATTGTAATTGATGATTATCAAATGTTAGGATTTTTCATTATATACAATGTTGTAACATGTTTACATTTTATTAAATTATCGCTGAATCATGTATACTAAGCACTGATGGGTCAATAGTAGTTAGACGTATCACCGACTCTTTATTTTGGACATGCGATTGGGTGCTAAGAACCGTATTTATAGTACTAGGTGCTGGTGCTACCGAATCAGATAAGTCTTCATCTTTTTTGGCATAATTTTTCATATTTTTAAGATAAAACAAACGATAACTACCATAAAATAATATTATAATCACTGATATAATCAAAATGCCATAAGAAACAAATGTAAAATACTCTTCCGAGCTTATCCCACTATCATTCACTTTCTCTGCATCATAAAGGTGACTAGGTGACCAAGATTCTTCAGCTTCAAATAAATTTGGTCGTTCAGATTCATTTAACAGCTCCTGTTCTTCTATAAAAACATTATTCAATCGTAGAAACATTCTTCTGTAGATCAACTGTCAACACTTTTTAAACCTTCAACTTTTGCATCACCTGCATCACTTTCATTCCTAGGAATTCCGGATTCCATCGGATTTACAGAGAAGTCAATCAAAGTAGGTCCAAACATAGAATTTGAATGCTATTGCGTACATGTAGGACAATTTCCTATACTGGGTTGTTTTCTGCATCGAATATGTAGTACTCTTACTCGTAGTATATTAATACTTTGACATTTTAAAATTTCAGAAATTTCCGGAAAGTGTGATCACACGGAATTCCATTTTTTGGTTGTTAAAAAAAGAAAAGTAGTGCAAAAACAAAAGTATTGATGGCGACTACGATGATATCAGGAATGACAATCAAAATAAAACAATACACGCTCGTGGTGCTGCAAATTACAATGCTGATTGCAGCTATTACATTACTATATTTTGTTTTTAATAAATTATATAAACGACATGGTAATAATAAGAATACCAAGAAACAACATTATAGTAAAAAGGACATTATTGATGATATAGAAAGCGCTAGAATTTTAACAAGAAATAATTCTTTGATGCTTCCTTCGATTCCCCGGCGTCTTACCACAATTGACCCATTAATTCTTAGTATCCACGATTCTGCGGTTATTTAATTATAACTAACTTACTTTGTACTACAACGGTTGTACATTAATACATATATTATAAAGGTTCCTGTAAAAGTATACCAATTGTATTTATTTTATTCTATTTTTTGTTCCACATGATAAAATTACAATTAATATTTTCAAAGCAAAATGCTCTTCCTTCATCTTTCATCATACTACCTTTTTTTGATTAAATGATTTTAAAAGTAGAATATAATATCCTAAAATAGATACAGAATCTATTAGAATGATCATATATAATAAACTATATAGCACTAACTAGTTTAATAATGCATTAATAATTTTTGTCTAACTAATTGAGATGGAATATAAAATGAAAGACAAACATTTCTTCACATACATATGGTACATATTTTCAATATATTTTTACATTACATATATATTTAGGTGATATATAGATATACATTAAATATTGATTAAACAAATCATATTAAAGTGTAATATTTACCTGAATCAATATCGTCATTTGAAGCAGTGATGTCATCATCAAATTCTTCCATAAAATTTCCTACTTTATTAGTATTGATTTTTCTGATTCTGTAATAATAGAACAATTGATAGCATGAGCAAAAAAGTAATATTATTGCAAGTATCAATAATGCAATCTGTATCACTAATGAGTATAAAATAATTCTATTATTGAATTCGTGATTAGACATGTTATCCTGTTGACACGGTAGCGGCCAGTAATACTCTGTTGAATAGTCTTCTACCTCATCGTTCCATGTATCATCAGTAACAAATTGCATTTCTTCGACAAATTTTGTAATTTTGGAGGTCTACTCATGGCGACGACACTTCAGTAATCGGAACTTCGGCATTGAAATTTTGTTGCTGGTCAAAGTAGAGCTATCTCCATTCCATCCTTACGTTTCACTTCACATTTTCGTTATCATCAAAACAGAGTATACTGTCAAGTGCAAGAGAACACTTTGAAACACCTGCTGAAACGGCATACGGCCCAGAAGCTTGCTCAGACATTCTTCGCCGAAATTTCGCCGGGAAATACGGTATCTCAACAGCTGTGCGGGTGCTGAGTCGTCTAACTTATTGAAAGTGTTCTTACCAATTATAACTGCTTGCTTGATGGCATCCCTTTTAAAGCGAAGTGGTAATATTCAATTGGTATTAAATCGTTTGTATCCGCATCCTCCAGTACCTTTAAATTCAGTAAATGATTTCACATTTTTAATTGCAGTATTACTTTCAGCGCAAACCACTGATGGTAAGGTAAATGAAGTTACTAAAGAGTTATTTCGGATTGCAAATACACCTGATTTGATGTCTAAATTAGATAGTAATGAAGTACAAAGGATAATTCAACCAGTTGGATTAGCACCAACAAAAGCTAAGAATATTGTTGCATTATCAAAGTTATTAATTGAAAAGTTTGATGGTAAAGTTCCATGTACATATGAAGACTTAGAATCTTTGCCAGGTGTAGGACATAAAACTGCCTCAGTAGTCATGTCAACAGTATTTAAAGAAGCCGCAATACCAGTTGATACACACATTCATAGATTAGCATTACGTTGGGGTCTTTCAAAAGATGAAAAATCGCCTGATAATGTTCAAAAAGATTTAATGGCTATTTTTCCAAAAGATGATTGGAATAAATTACATTTACAATTAATATATTTTGGTAGAGAATATTGCACTGCTAAAGATCACACACCATCAGAATGTCCAATTTGTTCATGGGTTAAATCAGATAAAGAACCTCCGATTGGTAAATTAGATCAATTTACACCAAAAAAGAAGGCAAAAGGCATAGTTTACTACAGAGATCGTATCGAGGAATTAGTTTTAACACCAACATTAACCTCTTATGAGTCACCGAGTAAAATAGTAAATACGAAAATTGAAATTATTGAAAAAATTGATATAAAAAATGACATTACAAATGATACTGTAGAAAGCAGTAAGAAGAAAAGGGAAACTAAGAAAACTGAAACTAAGAAAACTGAAACTAAGAAAACTGAAACTAAGAAAACTGAAACTAAGAAAACTGAAACTAAGAAAAGCAAGAAATCGTCAGAAGCCGAAAAGCAACCAGCGAGTAAGAAAAGAAAATTAAAATAATTCATAATTCATAATTCATAATTGTAATTTTAAAAACTGTTAACTTAACCGGTACTTCAAAAAAACGTTTGAAAATCGAAAAGGAAAAAAATAAAAGTGAAAACAAGGTACCACTTATAAGCATGATTAACGAGTTGGACTTGCGCTCCTTATGGAAGGAGCTTGATGATTATGAGAAAGAGTTGAATGCAGAAAAAGCCTCACTTCAAGATGTTTGGGTTAAAATAGCCACATTAAAAACAAGTACAGAGAGTCAAGCCAAAGAATTAATGGGTAAAAAAGAATTTACATTTGTTGATGCAGAGACTCATATCTGTTTCAATGTTGGTGGTCAGTTATTTGAGACAACAGCAGGAGTGTTGACAAGGGATCCATATTCATTACTTGCTGCTGTTTGTCGTGTTGAACCTATATTTCATCCAAATGAAGATGGTATTTTCTTTTTTGATCGTGATTGGTGGTTATTTAGACATATATTATCCTATTTGAGATCAAATGTATTGCCAAATGAATTAGAAACTTTAAAAGAATTGTATGCTGAAGCATCATATTATCGTTTAGAATCATTACAACGAGCCATTGAAGATATTCCTATTGATCAAATATCTAATCATACACCACAGATAAGCGTTACTTGGCCAGGATTAATTGATGGAAATCCTAATCCACTACGAAGAAGTAGAGATAACCATGTTTTAGATGAATCCATGTTTCAAAATTTGGCATAACTACATGAATGCAAGAGTGAGTGAGTGTTACAAATTGTCGATATAATGTATTATACAATAATAAACTTTTTTTACATTTATATCTCATTCGTGGTTATTAACATTTGCCAGATCAGGCACCCATTTCAACAAATATAATACAAACCAATCAATGATGCCTACACAAAATTTTCCAATGTATAAGGATAATATGTCCATTTTAAATGAATTTTCTTGTTCGCTTACATTCGTATCATTGATATGTGACGGAGCATTGTATGAAATATACTCTGAGGAGTATTGCAACACCACAAATGATGTAACTTCAGCGATAACAATTGTTATAATAATCATTACACCGAATCCTACAGCAACTTGATTGTATACACAAGTGTGAGTATCCTCATCAAATACTACAAAATAATACTCGGTACATGCTGGAAGTTCACAGGAATTGCTATATTCTCGGTATACTTCATCTCCTTTGCATTTGACTGGAACTTGACATAACTGCTGATAACTACCAGAACTACTGGTGTATTTACTCAATTCAGCTGTGCTTAATTTACTCGCTAATCCAACACTATATGAGCTGTAATCACCAGCCAGATACAATGAGTGCAATGCTAATGTGCCAAAAACTATTTGTGGATGACTACTGTCACTTATTGTTTCTCCTTTCAATAGGCATAACTTTTGTTCATTATTCTTGTAGTGAACAGTTGGTGCAACCTCGTACAAGATGTCATCTTTATCTATCAGTAATGACTCTAATGGAATATATATAGCTTGTTCATTGCCGCTTCTGGCTTTAATTATAAAATTTAATGAAGGTAATATTACATTTGCATCGTTATTATTAGCTTGATTACTATCCAGCCAAGATAACACATTGTCATAGATATCACCTGGTAAAGTTATGCAATCCGAGCCAGTATCCACTAATACCTGCCAATTTGTCGCAATATTATGAATGACATTGTGTCCACAAATTTCTAAATCATATAAAAAGAATTGGTGATACAAAGGGTCCTGACTGGGCTGTAATTCCCATGATATATCCGATAAATATTGACTTTTCACATATCCTAATTGCATTGTACTGATGTTAATATTAATGTTATTGAATGGCTGCAAGTCAAGACCAAATGTTGCGCTATTATTATTGCTAATATTTAAAAGTAAAGATTGAAATTGAGTGATTTCTGTGGATGATGAACTGTAACCAAGGCCAATATCACCATCTATTCTATGTTTCCATTCATGTAATTTAGGATTTTCTATGGTTAATGTATCAGTATAAGTAAAATTGATACTTGATACTGCACTATTACTAATGCTATGGTAATTACTATCTCCTTTCACGCTCAATTGTCCACCGTACATAGTACATTCATTATAATAATCAAATGAGTCTATTGTAAACCCAATAAATGTACCATCTTCAGTTAAATATGTACAACTATCATTTCTTGATATTAATTCAAGTTTGTCGAAGTGAAAATCAGTTTTATTCCTCAAGACGGTGAGAAACGAGTTACCAGTGTCAAGCAATAACTTTAAATTATAATTATTTTCAATATTAAAATATCCAATATAAGAATAATTATTAATACTGGTTAGATTTACTTCTATTCCATAATTATCGTTGTATCCATGGGTATAGTTAACTAGGCACAACCATGCCCAAAAGATAAAGAAAACTATAACCATTTTCTTTTGTATTTTTAATATTTTAGAAATCTTTCCAAAGGCCTTCTGCCTCAGTATGACTTTTGTCTGCAGAATGAGAAATAAACAAGTGAATGATTCGGAGCGAGTACGAGAGAGAATAAATAAATTTTGCTACTGAATAGCGACCTCATAATAGATCAACCAAACCAAAAGCACAATTGTCCACACCCACCGGCCCGGCCGAAGATTTTTTCTCGAAATTGAAGGTGCGCACTCTCACGAGGTTGAACAAGATTGAACAACCTAGGTTTTTACCATTTTGATATAAGTTACCAATTAATTGGAGAAAGGAAACAATTGAGTGAAAAAATAAATAAAATAAATATGGGAATAAGTCAAGAAAAATTCAAAGCTTTCGTCTCAGAATGTAATGAACGTTTCAAGATTGTTTTAGGACGTTCTATTGAGTGTCTTCCAATCGCAGAAAAATACGTCAATTTAATATTTTCTTTTTTATTTCCAGCTCAAATATTGCAGCAATTAATAGTGTCTGGGTCATTGCAGTTACTAGTCATGTTCTTCACTGCGTCTTATAGTATTTTTGGATCATATATTGCAATATTATTAAGTAAAAATAAAAGAAAAATACAAGAATTAACAAGAAAGTTAGAAAAGGAATGCACAAATTATGATGAATGGATTCAATTAGCCGATGAATTAGATAGATTAAATGGTAGTGATAAATGGCGCAAAAGTGAAGATTCTTTACTTTGTGATTGTTCAATTTTAAAGCGTAGAACAAAAGATTTGGTGGAAATGATTAACACTGGTGATTTGTTTAATTTAATGTTCCGCTTACGAGGTGGATTAGCTAGAGATCAATATGGGATACAAAATGAAGCATTATTTCACAAATCACCTGCTGGTACTTTACATATTGTAGAGAGATATCATCAAGTTGTTGTTAATGCTTTAAATACAGTTTGTGATAGTAAAGATAGTGGTGAAATACCAACAGATGCTAAATTAGCATTTTTTAATGAGACAAGGCATAGTTATGGTCGCACTGCTTTACTTTTATCTGGCGGTGCATATTTGGGATATTACCACATGGGATTAAGCAAAGCATTATGGTCGCAGGGATTGTTTCCGCGTGTAATTTCTGGTGCATCTGCTGGATCTCTGATGGCCGCCATTGTGGGTACTCGAACAGATAGTGAATTAGAAGAAGTATTTTACATGCCTGATGGTAAACTAACTTATCGTACTGACTTTTTCAAGCATTCAACAACATTAACTTCATCAATCGGTAAGAAGATCCAGCAGCTGTTACCCCAATCATTGTATACTTTTGGCAGTTGGCTGTTAAGTGTCATTTTTGATGGGAAAATATTTAATTTAGATTCCAAACATTTCAAACGTGTCGTGTTAGATAATGTTGGCACTTACACCTTTCAAGAGGCATTTGATCGCACCGGGCGCATCATTAATATAACCGTTGCGCCAAGTAACAACTATGATCCTCCACGTTTACTAAATTATTTAACAGCACCTCATGTATGCGTGTGGTCTGCGGCAGTTGCATCGTGTGCATTACCTGGAATATTTGATAGTAGTCCATTAATTGTAAAGGAACCTAGCGGTGTCTTTCGTCCGGAGCATGAATGGACTAGACACAGTGTGGGAGACAATACTAATGCTCATGTGTATACTGACGGTAGCTTAGAAAGTGATTTACCAATGCAACAATTGAGTGAATTGTTTAATATCAATCACTTCATTATCTCTCAAGTAAATCCTCATTCAGCATTTTTGTCCTCTCTATCACTACGATCGAGTCCTGCGCAATCAACACCAATCTTGGGTGTGGTCGTTGGATATGTCCGATTTCTAAAAGCAATGTTGAGAGATTGGGCTAAAAATTTAGTAAATTTAGTGAATTATCGCTCCTCTTCATCCACTTGGTCTACCAAACGTGGGATATTTCAAACTTTAACTCAAGATTATGAAGGCCGAGAGAATGACGTTACTATTACACCTTGGGCGAACCACATCTCACCTGTTCAAGCATTTTTAAATATTTTAAATAACCCAACACTTGAAGAGTATGAAGCACTTACTCTTGTTGCACAGCGTAATACTTGGCCGTTTATTGCCACCATTAGGGCCCATTGTATGATTGAAATGGCACTAGATAAGTGTGTGCAAAGATTACGTAAACGTATTTCAACAGAAAATGAAGTTAGTAAATTAGATCGAACACCTTCATTCTACACATCCCGATCTATTATCAACTTGTCTGGGTTGTCTGTTGCAGATCCAGTACCAAAGTCACCAAATGCATCAACAGTCAAGCTACAATCCCTTCTCAAGAACAAAAAAGAAAGTACTTCGACAAGATCACCATTATCACTAAAAGCATCGCATCAACAAGACGCAGAAGATTGTTTTGTGGTTGATCAAACAACCGTCGCACCTGATTATCTAGACGATGAATCTTTAACATTAACTGTTAGAGCAGCAGATGCGTATTTAGATCTAGACGACATGGAAGAAAAGGTCGCGGCTGGTAGTGATGGCAGTAAAAATAGTAGTAGCAATAATTTAATAGAAGACGGAGCCAGCATTCATAAGACCACGAATATGGCATCGTTTTACTACCAGAATACAGCCAAGTCTAATAGCGAAGATGAGCTCAACGAGATCATGGACGGCGGGTTTTGGTAGTGTACATTTTAGTCAATATAAATAACAAGTTTTAAGTCTGTATTTTTAGTCGTCAATAACCTTATGCCCCCATATTTCTTCGACCGGTACGCTACTCTTGGATCTGGCATTCAATATAACCGATAAGAAATCGTCACCAGCAACTGCGTCTGTCATCTCATCCTGCCGCTGTTTGTGCATTCTTTTCGCCGCGATAATTTGTTGATTATTAATAAATTGAAAAAATTTTATTTCCTTATCAGTTAAATCTGGATGCCAAATATCGATGACTAAAACCACGCGGGGGTCGGTAGTAGAGTCGTTAGCTGCTTCGTGCTCGTGAGAGTCGTCAAAGATTATTATTTCTCCCTCTTTTAGGTAGTGTTTTTCATCTGCTACTCGTAACCAAGCCTCATTAGATGGTACATTTAATGGGATATGGAGCCGTAGTTTCTTATTAGTAGGACCGAAATGCTTGATAATATGTGTTCCTGGTGTGAGTGCAGAGAAGAATGCGTGGCTATAATGTCGTGGTATCCTATTAATAATTTCTTTAGTAATTGGAAATTTTTGCAAATTATCTTCAAAATCAACACCATGAAGGTATAGATAACAAACGTTCCAACGTCCAGAAGATGTTTGATTTTCATTGACACCACCACTTGCTGGTGTAGGTGTAGTATAATGTTGAAATATTTGATTATTTTCAGCGATTGCTCTTACTCTATAGAATTCATCTTTGATATCATGAAAAGAATTTTCCAAAATATGTATCCAAGAAAACTCTGATTTATTCCAAAAAGGTTTATTTCTTAATCCATTAATTCGGTTTGGACAACCACATTGCCAATCAATAGGATCGGTAATACTTTCAACCTCTAACTTCATTGATCCTTGTTTTCGCCCATTTAACTCATCCAATAAATATGGAATTAAATGAGGGAACTCATCATTTGGCGTGCTACAACTTAAGTATTTCTTAATAAACTCAACAGCAATCTTGGCACTAAAAGGCGTCAATCCATAAGATTTAAACAAATTTTCTAATCGTTCAATAATATTACCACTAGGTGCCTTTTTATTGACCCCTTCCATTACCTTTTCATCGGCTAAGATTTCATTCTCAATTGGGACAGATTCGTGTGATTTCACATCGTCAGACATCCCACTACTTTCCCACTCTTGACCAGATATTTTGCAAAATCTCGCCAAATTTTGAACTCAATGAGTCCAGGTACCGGCAATAGCTCACGTCGTGACGAAGATTTTTATAAAGGTGGAAGAATGGGAGTTTAGAAGTAGGTAATGAGTACATTCTCCAGCTATCTCCGAGTCAATCTTGTATATATGGATGCCTTGCTTTTTTAAAATGCTTTCTGTAACCGGAACCTTACCATGAGAGACGTTGGAAAAAAAATTCCGGAGTAAAAGTCCTAGAAAACAGGTTACTAGATTTTTCGCGTGTATCTTGTCGTTGTTAATAGTAAAAGAAGAGATATCCTTTAAATCATGTCTTTAGAGAATGAGGTTGTTGATTTTAATCAAAACAAAAATAAAGAAGGTTGGGCAGTAGCAAAGAAACGTCCACAACCAAAGGGACCTGCACCTGTGAAGATAACTACAAATGTAGTAAATAATGCAACAAATATACAAACTGTAGAGAATAATAATGATAAAGATAGTCCAGAAGAAAAGAAACATAAGGAAATAAATGATTTTATTGAATCAGATTCAGATTCGGAAGTTGATGATGATATTATTGATGTTCGTAAACAAAATATGAACGATTACGATGATTTAAGTGATAGTAGTGATCTAGATGTTGTGAAGCATGAGCCAATAATAAGTGTATTTAAAACATCGAACGATAAAACATTTGAAGAATATAGTAAGGAAGCTGCATCAAATGGTATTGTATTACCAAGGAAATCGGCTAACTATGATGATGTTGATAAAGATAAGAATGATAAGAATAATGTTAAGGTATTACCAAATCAAACCAATAAATTAATCCCTTTTGTATTAAAGGCTCATATCGCCGGAAGATCTACGGAACATGTTCAATGTACAATTATTAGATATCGATCGTCATTGTTTGGTCGATCTTATCCAACCTATGAATTGGTATTGGAAGATAGTAAAAAACTACTAATTATTGCACGTAAAATGAACATGAATCGTACAAGTAATTACCATTTATTCGATATGACAAGAGGTTCTGCTGGTGATAAATTAACAAAGAAAAGTGGTAATTATTTAGGTAAATTACGTGCCAAAGATGTGACTAGAACGTGCTATTCACTACTCAATAATTCTCAAGAAAAGGAAGAGTTAGCTGCCGTCCACTTCGATAGACTAAATTTAGTTGAGCAGCTGAAAGAGGGCAGCCAACCACGCAAGTTAACGGTAGTTATACCTAATTTAGATAGTGATAACGTGCCAATACCAAATAAATTAACATTCAATAGCTCCGATGGCACCACCGGTAATTCATTGACGGACCACTTCGTAAGTAGCAAGAAGAAAACAGATAATTACAGTGTATACGAGAGCAAGGATCCCAGTTACGAGAACGGTCATTATCGTCTTAACTTTAAAGGTCGTGTTAGTGTTGCATCAGTAAAAAATTTCCAATTAATAAATACAGATGAACCAAATGACGTAATATGTCAGTTTGGTAAAATAGGTGAGGATAAATTTCATTTGGATTTTAAGGCGCCGTTTAATGCGGTCCAAGCATTTGCAGTTGCTTTATGCGAATTTAACCTATAAATTTTTATAATTGTACTAAATTAATATGTCATGCATGATTTCATTTTGTTATTGGTGGTGGTGGGGGTTGTTGAGCAGCTTTGGCCAATTGCGCCGCTTGTCTTGTGTGATATTCCGCTATATTGTCGCTAAATTGTTTTTTAACGGCATCAATATCGGAGGTGTTGATGCAAATACCAGTTAAAACCTGTCTTACATCGTCATTGGTAACAGAAGGCAGTGATGAAGCGTTTGATTTATCGTCTTCATCAATGACTATTACATCGTCGCTTCCTGTTGGCTCGATATTCTTGCCAATTGTTGATACTGGGTCGCCAATAATAGCGTCAGCACGAGCAACTCGAACAGCTTTTTTTCTATCACTATCTAGTTTATCTTTTACTCCTCTGTTTGGATTCAATGCCTTTTGCACCAAGTTGTAGATGGAAAAAATGCTGCCGGACAGCAAGTAAATGACTTTATAATGTTTGTAACTATTGTCATCATATTGTTTCGCCCACAGTTTAGCCGCTTTCGTTTCATCGATTTTCTCATACATTTCCACAAATTTATACCGCTCAAAGCCGCTTCTGCCGGAGGCAGGGCGATAGATTGTGATGCTTTTATTGGGAACATTTAGTTTTGTGAGCGAATCAATTGCTAGAACCACAAATTTTTGTATGCTGTTCCTCGCGCAATAGAAGCCGTAGTGTCCATCAGGCACTCTATCAATCAAATCATTGTTGGATTCTTGCAATATTGCTTTCGCTTCTGCCCAAGTAATGCATGTTTTAATTTGAATTTCACGTAGTTCTGCAATTTCACTAGGATTTTCAGGATTTGTCCAAATTTTTTCCATTTTTCCGTTGTGATACGCACCGTTTTTATAGACCTGTATACCTTGATCGTAGCAGCCATCCTTCGTGGCCTTGACTATCAGTTGATCCATAGCATCAGCCATGGCATCAAACAAGGAGGATTGAATGAAAGATGGTAGGCCTAAAATGCGATTTAAAAATCTTGTAACGGTAATGGTTTTCATGTCGTCAATATCAATGCCGACGTATTTCAGAAAATTGTATGCAACTAAAAAGTAACTCACTTCCTCAGCGGTGTAATGGTTACGATCGATTTTGTTGCGCACGTCGTCCATGGTGACCTGTGTGATGAGAGAGAGAGTTGTATGAGTAAAAGTGTCACAATTAAGCTGGGATAAAGTACCTTTGACTGCTGGTCTATGTCTAGTTTTTTCTTGTCTACACTCAACAGTGTCATATATTCGTTGTAAGTTGCTTGTCCAGCGGCAGTGCTGAGTATGATGTGTCTGAGGACAGAAACGTCGGATTCGGATAGTAATCGGCGTTTGATGGACACTTCAACATCGCCTGATTTCACAATAGTATCTCGCACTTGTTTCACTATTTGCTCCTCTATTTTATTGCACTCTTGTTTCTTCTTGTCTATCATATCACGAATTGTGGCGAACACAACTAAAGTTTGATATTCAAAGTAATCTTTATTGATGACATCAAGAATTTTGGATGCCCATGTTGCAATGACTTGTGGATCGTGTTCACACCACTTAACTTTAACGTCGGCGTGACTAGGAGTTTCATCATCGCTTGCCATACGCTTTACTGTGTCGAGTATAATACGAACTGCCTTCAAACCATAGGAATTATCAAAATTAAAATCAGTTAATGACATCCCTTTGGCTCCGACTGTTGCACCTCTATCACCTTGAGTCAACGCACCTAATGATTGCAATCGCTTAGCAACTGCGGCAGCAAATCGACGCTCACCGCCTTGTGGTGAAATTAGAAGATAATACATTGGAGCACTGGACTGGTTAGAACGATGGGATCTAATAGGAGACAAGTGAGTAAGTGTGTAAGTGCGTAATAAATGAGTTAACAAACCTGCCAAGTTGCTGAATCGATTTGTCAGCGGACCAGGGCAACTCTAAAGTGATATGTACTCGGCGAGATTGGTTCTTCACACGACGATCAGCATGCAGCGATATACCCGAAGATGCAGCTTCTGATATAATTGCCACTTTCTTCTTACCATCCATGAACTGTTGACGCTCCCAAATATTTTGTTTGTCTTGAGCGATACCATTATCAGTGCGACTTGCATACACAATACTACCACTAGCGTTACGAACAAATCTACGCTTACGACCGGTCATCTCCGCAACTTTGTTTGTACCGCCTAAGTTATCAATAAGGATATCAAGTGGGTTTCCAGGTAGATTTAGCTCACGAATACGTTCAAGATACTCTCTCCGGGCGTTGTATGCGATAAAAAACTCTTCTTCTTCGTCAGTCTTGGGTGCTGATAACTCAAATGCAACTGGAGAATTAGATTTACCGAATGGACTCATTACAGTCGAATTGCTTGCTGCGACACTGGTAGTTGCGCCTATATCATCCATATCTTCCGACAGCAAATCAATGACTTCGGTAGAATCATGGTTGACGTACTCGTCCTCGCACTTCTTGATAAGTTGACGTTGGGACTTCTTGCTGCTGGAGGCCAAAACCTCGTCTTCCACTTCATCATCACAAATAGGTAGTTTCTGCTTCTTATTACTCTTCTTTTTTTGTTTCTCATTCATTTTTTGATTATTTATTAGCTCTTGCCACGTCTCTTGATACTTTCCGGCTGGAACCGGCGGTAATGGGAACAACTTCAATATAATTCGCTTCAATGTAGCTTCAGGTGCGGAGATAAAGTCACCAGGTGTATTCTTGGCATCTGCATCAGTCACTGTTGTTGCTTCATATTCAGCTCCTGCTTCACCTGTGCTTTGTAGACCAATAACAACACTATGCTTTGCTGCCAATGACTCGTTGGCTAGTTTGATGGCGTGGTCAACCTTTAGTGATATACACAGTGATCGGAAGAACCGTTGATGGGCGCCCCAGTAGTACTGAAATAGCATATTTCTAGCTTTTTTTGGTGTAATTGCGAGTAATCTTAACGGCTGCACGTCAGTGAAAGGGTTCTTGACCGCAAAGATGTCATCGTCATCACTGAGCTCCTCCTCCTCGTCAACCATATCATCAGCCTCAAAATTTTCAAATTTTCTTTTTCTTTTAGCAGCTTTGTCTTGAGCAACAGCGTAAGTAGGAAATCGATCACGTAATTTTCGATTAATTTTCTCATACCCAACCGAACCCTCTTCTGGCATATCTTCAGGTAAAAACTCAATTAAATCACGGAATAAGTCCTGCCAAAGTAATACCGCTTGGTCATACTGATCAATCTGTGCCTGTTGCACCGCATCCTCGTTAACCTTGAATGTGCAACCCTTAAAGCTTAAAGTGCGACATATATACATTCCTTGTCGCTTCAAATGAAGAGCCGCCAGCTCCATCATGCCAACACCACCCTCATCAACTGCTTTCTTAAAATCTTCAAATTTTGGGAATGATTTTTCTTGCTGACTACCTGGTCCCCATAAATCTAATCTATTCATGTAAGCCATATTAGCAGGTTCAGTGATACCAGTAGCTGAACAGTAGATAATGCGTGCATTTGGTAATAATTCTTGTAATTTATACACTGCTAAACCGGCTTTTGTTGACTTATTGGCAGTTGATGTCGAATCTGGATTCACTAAGTTTTTTGCTTTATGACATTCGTCGAATAAAATACATCCATTAAAGTCTTCGCCACCTAACCATTCAACAATTTGCTCTAATCTTGTCTGCTTATGCTTTGAGGACGATGAAACTAATGAGGAGTAAGTACAGAACATCAATCCTTCGGGCCAACCATCTTCGGTATTCGTGGTTTTTATCTTTCCATATGGCAATTTTGATAAAACAACTTGCCTTATTTCTTGAGCACCAATATCATCTAAATCTCTACGGGCATCTAAATATAGATCTGCAGCCGCAGATAGCCACAAATGTCGTCGAAGACCTTTCACCCAATTTTCATAAACAAATCCAGCTAATTGTCGTCCTTTTCCAACACCTGCACCATCACCGAGGAAGAAACCTTTACGTTTTGCCAGTCCTTGAGCATCAGGTTTCATTCTTTGTTCACTGATTTGACAAGCATATATAATTGATTCAAGTTGAGCAGTACTTAATGACCCACTACTTACACACTTTTTATCTTTAATTTGTAATTTATATGTTATAGGAGGTAAATCTACTGAAGCTAATGATGCTGATTGTATTAATTCATCTGGATGAGGTAAACCAAATTCGGTTACATATTTAGGTACATATTCGCTATAATCTGACTCCATACTAACTTCAACATCATCTTTTGTGTCATTTTCCTCTGTGGTAGCTGATTCTCTATTGCGATTTAAATGTGGGATAGTATTCAATATATTATCAGTGTGAAATTCATCAGCATTTCTTGTTGCTTCAGCATATTGTTGACTAAATACATTTTCATTTGAATTTGCAGCAATCTGTTTATTGCCAGTAATAATTCTGCCTATATTATTCGGATAGATAAGTTTATTATATGGCGAGTTGCTAGTGGACAAGGAGGAACCTTCCATTATTGAGAATCCTTGATGAACGGATTCAAAAAGTTTTTACTACCTCAACCGAGGGAGTGAAATTGTGCGAAGGCATGGCGGCTCAAAGAAGGAGTGCCGTTTAAATCGTCTAGACTTTCTAAGACAAGACTTACTGAACAGAACGATATAATACATTATAAATTTACATATATTACGCATATACTATGCATATATATTGAAACTTAAAATATCTCAAAGTGATAAGAGGACCCTCTTAAAATCAAACAAAAGAATAAATTAATTTGATTATGTCAAT
>JACCDO010425218.1_pt1 | contig 23803 bp, 8 predicted proteins | sample 7446101 | NCBI WGS metagenome assembly JACCDO01 (sample SAMN15323440, study PRJNA562643) | freshwater metagenome | isolation source: river surface water | place: USA:Blue River Watershed | collected 2017-08-16
CATTTTAGAGGTAAAGTAGCAGTTGTATACGCGTTTCCAACATTTCATGAGGAAGTTGTATCTACCTTTAGTTGCATGCTGCACGACATGGGATTTAAAGTATTTGTATATGTCGGATCGGGTGTAAATGTGTTTGGTGTTAAATTACCATATTCAGATGTTAGGAAAAAAAATAGTAAAAGATTTTATGGTAAATGTATAACGCAATGGGAGTCATTGTCGTATCCTGCAATTACATCCACAATACAACATTATGTATACAAACCAGACATAATGGTCTTTATAACATATCCGATGAAAATAACACCAACTAGTCTTGATTACCAAGCAGTCGATATCATAAAGAAGCTTGTTGTAGAAGATAAATCCAAAGCACCAGTAGTTCTGGTAACTCATCATCCCAATAGCATCTTGAAAATATTTAATCCTGGCGATCCCGTTCACACAATATTGCCGTTGAATCAAACCACATTTATGTTTCTAGGTGAACACACTGAAAAACAGTCTAAAAAAGTATTAATGGATGAAATTGCTTCATTCGGCGAGGCAAAAAAATATAATAAACTGGAAGTCCGAACAAATTATTTGTATCCAGTGATGCCGTTGGAGTGGATACCGAAACCGGATGACAATAATGCTGAATTAAGGCATAAGCCAGTCTTCGCGATGCAAGGGAATTTTGGAGGTTCTCATGCAAAAAAGAAAGACCCAAGAGGTGTTGCTGATTGTTTGAGGCACATCGAACGGAACTATTCATCTGATTTAAGCATTGATTTCATAGGACATTTATACGAGCAAATAGAGGTTGGCAAATTAAAAAATGGAAAGATAAGGTTTTTAAGTGGATTAGACCATCCGCATTTTTATGCCGCTATTGCAAACGCTAAATTTTTGGTATTCGGAACTACATCAATTAGCTATTTCACTGACGCCGCGTCATCATCGGTCCCAGCTGCACTCATCACTCAAGTGCCGCTTGTCACATCCAAGGATTTCTTGGCATTGTACCCCTGTCTCCGAGACAGTCGGATTCACAACTACATGGCCAGGGATTTGGAATGTGATGCCATGATGGCAGCTCTCACGCTAACTGATGACCAGTATCGGCAAGCCAAAGAGGAGATTAAGAACTGCTCGAGTTATTTGTGGAATGATGCTAAAAATAAGTTGTGGAGTGTAATGAAGTAGTCAAATACGATCAAATACGAAAATAGAAGCAAACTTGGTGCCACCAGCAGTCATCTGGGCCCGGAACTGCAAGAGGATCTTTAGGGTTACTTGCATTTAGGCGATAAGTCATCAATTACTTGCTTTTGATCTCCATCCCAAGAGAGTTGGTGCACCAGCTCTCTCTCTCTCTCCACAGCAATTAATTACTTCCCCAGTCCCGCTAATGGTACCGTTGTCGTCTCTTCCGGAACTCCTTTCATACTCCCCCGTACAAATTTTGAAAGAAGGGAGGGGATAGATGCAGGATAGATTAAATAATAAAAGGCAATATGAAGGGATTCTATAGCAACGTTTCCGTGTAAATATACACCTTTAATTAAAATGAATGCAGTTGAAGAATATGTAAAAACAACTGAAGTTGGTAATAATAATCGCTTTGAAAAGATACCAGGTGATCTTCGTGTGAAGAGCTACCATGATTTTAACTGTAGAATCAAATGCAAAGACGAAGATTATTCTGAAGTATTTGATTCGGAAATGATAAAATTGGTATTAAAAAGTATATTAATCAAGTTGTGTTCGTGGTGGAAGCATGTAACTTGTTGTATCGACCCAACCTTTTGTGCATTAAATTACGCAAAAGAATCTCATTCGTCGTCACATACAGTACCTACATCGCCAACAGTATTAAAGAAAATAGTACGAGGCAAAGCTTTTGTCAAAAAATCAATGATAGGATGTGTTTTTAGTAAATTGGTTTCAACTTTGATCATATTGCTATCATTGATGCAATGTACCTTCGCTGATCCAGTCCAGACTGCAGCCGACCATGACGATCCTACTATGACGACTGCCAATTGGCGCGCGTTGAGGTCGGTGCCAGTCCTAGATAACAATTCCTCCTTGTATCGAGACCTACAAGCAGACCATGCTTTCACTTTTGACTTCGTTATCACGTGGGTTAATAGCCATGATATAAAGTGGAGACAGAAGTTTGAATCATTTGGTTACGAATTTAAGGCGGAGCGTTTCGCTCCTTCGAATGAAATACAGTTATCCTTGACAGCCATGTCAAAATTCGCTCGTTGGGTAAAAAATATATATATCGTCACCGATGACCAGCAGTTTGACTTGAGCTTCATATCTGATAACGATTTCCGACGCCGCATTCGTTTCGTAGACCATAAAGAGATAATACCAAGCGAGTATTTACCATTGTTTAATTCTCACGCTATCGAGGGCTATCTTCACAAGATTAACGGACTTTCGGAGTACTTTATTTACTTTAACGACGATATGATGATTGGTCGTCCCATCTCGCCTTATGGTTTTTTCGTCTCTCAAGGGGCTAAACTTATTATCCCGCTAGTCAAGTCTTTGTATGTTGTTGTGAATTGTCTTTGGTTAGAAGCCATGCCTGAAGAAGACAAATCACATTCTCAAGTTGTTCGAAACACGCAGTTATTGTTTAAGAAACATTTTGGTTATTGTCAGTCGTGGGTTAATCAGCTTCACTACCCTTATGTCATGAAGAAGTCGTTTCTTGCTAAGGCGAGTGAAATATACAAGAAATATTGGGATAAACTCTCGAAGAATCGTGTGCGAAGCTACAAGCATTTTCAAAAAGCTGGCGACTTCATGCCCTTACTGCTAGCGCAATATGTAGGAGTAGATTCAGGTGAAGCGGAATTCAGCGATACTGCGTTTACAATTAGATACGTTGGAGGAAGCTATAGTGGTATCATCAACCTATGTCATGACTCTTATGACTTCATCACAATCCAAAATTTGGGCAACTTAAAGGATGAAGAATTTAAAACGTATTGCACATGTTTACTCAATAAAATTTGCTCTGAAGATACCAATGATGCCAAGGCATTGTGTGTGCAAAATTTAACGAACACAACACTGTGCACTCGACAAGTCGTTCAACCAGTATCCAGTGTGTAGTGTTATGTAAAGTGTGTAAAGAGTAAGAAAAGGAAAAGAAAACTACAATGGATGTATGGAAGTACTGTGCTATAAACAACTTTTACCAATGCTTCCTCTTCAATGGCCTTCGATAAGTTAGCCGGGACGAGGGCTTCAAACGGCGCTACTGTGCTGCTCGCATTTCTACAAGTTATACTTTCATTATGATGGCGGCTCTCATGCTAGCTGGGCAGAATCGTATGCGAAAGAAGAGATTAAGAACAGCTCGAGTTAGTTGTGGAAAGATGCTAGAAGTAAGTTGTGGGTTGTAATGAAATAATCATATACGTACATAGTTACACATGTGTCAATTAGTGCTAATTTACAAGCCGATTCATCGGCATAGTCTTGAAGTAACAACAAGTATAAGCGCGCCGTCGACGACTATTTCTTCTCTTCTTGCTACTATTTGTATTGCTGGCGCTGCTAAAAGGTACTTCAGGGGTGAATAATGGTCCACATTCGTTCGCACCAGACCATTCCTGACTGAAAGTAGTACGCAACCCTTATTCGAAGATCATGTGAAGACGAACATAATAAAGTTGTAAAATATAGAAAACACATATCTCTCTGCGACTGCAAGTAAAGTGTTGTCATTAACAACAAGCTGCAGCTCTTGATTGACAGTCGCAATGATCGCCTCAAACGAGGAAAGATGCGATTGATATATAGCAGAGCATCCTTGAAGTAGACTGGCGACTACCTTTTGATCGGATTGAATGAGCTTTTCTACATCTCCTATATCTGTGTACACCTTCGTGCATCGCCCCCAATCGATCACGCGGTGAAACGGCAGAGGTACGTCTTTGTCAACGCTCTCGTAGTAGGGAACAGGGATCGAGTTGACTATTAATGCCTCCGTAAATCGATACGACGGGGGCTGCCGTCCTCCAGGGCACAAGATGAACGTAGCGTTCATTGACTGGCAGTAATCGGTGGGCTGTATTGACGATTCGTATTCATCGCATGCGTCACGTAAATACTTTGATCCATACGAATTCAACATCTTTGTATTTGTTTGATGATTACAAGAGAATTTTATGAGCACATCACTCGTTTGATTCAACATTTTTAATGTATACCTGTGTCTACCGTAACCATTGAGGTAAATCTGTCCTACAAAAGACGCAACATATTGCCTGGCCAAGTTATTCTTTGTGCATCGAATAGGCGTAGTAAGTTCTAATGGAATACATATATCTTGATAAGGTCGGAAATATTCTGCGCGACAATTTGATAACAAAAAATGGATCTTCTTATTCTCTGAATAAGGTTTCTGCACTTTAGGTGCAATACCTGTATCTAGCACCAGTATTTTAGGGCATATCTCCTCCATTCGCTTCATTAATTCTGCATTTTCTATACAATGAGAGACAGATAAACAATAACTAGCAGTCGTAATGTCATTGGTAGCATATCTTGTTTTTGAGAATCCATGGTACATTGAAACCAAGAGCGTTGACGACGCTGCAGATTGGTCTTTTAAGATACTCGTGCATTCAGGAAACGAATAAAATTTAACAATATCAACGATATTGTGATTACTTACTATATTTTCCTCTAATGAGCCATTAATGTTGCTATTACTAATATTGATGCTGATCATGCATAAAAGAAAAATCAAGAGACTTATGTATATACATACTTTTGTCGAATCTGAACGCGTCCATTCGCGATACATACTAGCTTAGTTAGTCCAACAGACTTAATTACATCGTATATCTATGCGTCCTACTGCATGATACCAGCCCTGTGCTCTTCCATTTCCATATTTACCCCTGTGACTGTTCAAAACCCAGCGAGGGCCTGCCAGGATTGGAAAATTTAGTTAAAATAATCAAATAGTTACAACTGACACGTCTATATGTCTATTATTGGTACAAATTAATCGCTTTTCACTATGCCATCAAGGTCTTCATCCTTTGCGAAAGCAAAATCTTTAAAAGCATCTTGATCTGGCGCAGCTACAGCGTTGGTATCTGTTTTACCGATTCCAAATATGGTACCAAGTATACCTTTTCCGCCTTTACTCTTCTCGTTACTATTTGCATCACTGACACTGTCAACAGGCGCCTCGCGAGTAAATACTGTCTCAAACGAGGTAATGTCTACGCTGTCCTTCAATGCTGGTTTGTAAGGCATTTCAATACGTTTTTCTTGTAATGCAACCCAATCTAAACCATTAAAGAATGCTAAATCCTTGAGTTCATTGATACCGGTGGTGCAGCAGAGCCGCGCGCGGGGTACTTTAATCAAAAAGCTACGCACTACCAATACAGCTTCTTTTGTTAATCTACTATCGATGTTTGGTTGCTTGGTTACCATGTTACGTAAAGTATCATAATGCGATGCGCCGTGAAATGGATGCTTCGCACTTATCATTTCATGCATCAATAGCCCTAGACACCACCAATCCATTCGATAATTGTGCCCTTGTTGAAGTAACATCTCAGGACTCATGTACTGTTCAGTACCGCAAAAAGACCGAGTAATCATGTCACTTGTGTCTCCGCTGTCTTCCACCATGTCCTCTGGTGCAGGTGGTCTCGTTTCAAAGTACCTAGATAGACCAAAATCAGTCAATTTAATATGACCATCACCACATAAAAGAATATTTTCTGGTTTTAGATCACGATAAACAATTTGAATATCGTGCAGATGCTGCAGCGCCATCGCGATTTCTGCGACATAAACGCGTACCCAATCCTCAGGTAGTCGACGGAATTTACGCATTACAGTGAAGAAATCGCCTCCCTGAACGAAGTCCATCACCATGTATAATTTTTGTGAATTTTGGAATGCGTAATGAAGACAAACAATGAATGGATGCTTCACGGCAGCTAGTATGGTTCGCTCTGTTTGAGTGCGCTCAATTTGACGACGTCGTCGCAATTCACTTTTTTTTAATATTTTCATTGCATATATTTTGTCCGTTGGAATATGACGAACTTGCATGACTTTACCGAATCCTCCACGTCCAAGCACAGCTAACAACTGAAAATGATCCAATGTAACTTTCTCGTCGTCATTACCTTGCAGCAAGTTGACTAACTCGCCCGAATCCTGTAGGTCTTGCAGTATACCAAGCATGTCTTTGGTCCTTGGTCCACCGATACTGTCGCTTCCTTCCTCGGTGAGATATGACAGCAACCACCCCGTGTTGCCGATTCTGCTGTCAATTTGACTTATGATAGTGATTTGGCAAGCATTTTTATTCCCTTTAATAGGCCGAGCGACGTACAACAAGGACAATACGTCAACCGTTACATGGTTGCTTTGTCCATGTACCTCGCAATGTCGAACACTTATTTCATAGAGATAGCTTGTACCATCCGCATCAGTAAAAGTATCTTGAAATGCGCACACTTCACGTGGGCGATGTGATACTGTCATTAACGATGTACTCGTTGCTCGAGCTGTGCGATAAATTATTTTAGTTGGATGATTTTCTAACTCAGGTTTCCGTGCAATACCAGCACAATACTTACTATTGGTTGGAGCGATTCTGCCATCACTCTCACTGACTGTGGAAACCATACGATGTGCAGCAGAGCTAGGAACATTTGCTCCATTGTTTATGTTGGTTAATCTGCACTCACTCATGTGCTGTTCAATCGCATCAATATCACGAGACACGACTTCCCCACAATTTTTACATCTGCAAGTTTTCAGATTAATTTCAGTTTCAGTGGCAGTTTCTGTTTCTGCTTCCGTGTCAGCATCTAATAAACCAGGCACGAGTGGCTTGACATTGGAACTGTAAGCAGTTGGTGACGCAGGCGATGATCGCGATGTTGAAGGATTCGCTTGATTATATTCGTATTTCTCTGCTGATAAAGGGCTTTCCATATTACTCATTAGACTGCTACTCTCCACGTATGAACTGCCATAATCCACCATACCAATTTCTTCGGGTCTCCACCATTTTCCTCTAACATTTGCATCAATATTACTGCTGTCTTTTACCGCTTCAGGTGGATGTCTGATCCTTGAACTTTCGCGATAACAGTGTATACACACGCTGACGCATTGACGAGACACCACTTCAAACACACGTTTTGAAACACATGAAACACATGATACCATTGCACAACATGGACAAAACCGAATATTTTTCGAGGAAGCGAAGGACGCCTGACAAAGCATGCACTCTTGAGGCTTTGATAGCATCATTTGTTTTCTAAGATGTGCTAGTGCATGCTGTCGCTCAGAATCGTTTAAAAACGCTATCGGCATGCCTCGAGGTACTCCAGCCAGGTCAACTGTTTTTAAAAATCCAAAAATATCATCTTGAGATTTACCATATTCTTGTGGTAATGCGGGTGTAATCGTTTCTATATCCTCGCTACTAATACGCAAAGAAGCTACTCCTCCGTGATTTGTTGGTGATGACGCTAAAACAGTAGGATTTGTCACAGGTTCGCCGGTTTCAATAACTTCAACTACTACACCATCTTCAAACATACTCTCCCATTTTTTTCTTGGTGAATTGATATCAAATGACATCATACCAGCAATAAATGCTTTAGGTGATTCATTAACTACTCCTGTAATTTTTACATTTTTAAAGTCGCCTCTGGGTCTTTTTCTTTGATAAACATTGACTGCAATTCTGTTAACAATAGTACTCTGGGATAATATCCAATCAGGTGCATCAGGTTCTGCTTGTTCTCGCACTCTGCCACGTAATTTATTTATAGCAGATAGTCTAGCTTCAGAGGATCCACCAGCAACTGCACGCTCCAACTCTTCCGCTAGTCCAATGTCTAGTAGGTATGAATTATGTGCTGTATGTGGACAAAAAGACCATTTACATCCACCTTGTCCTTGATGTGTAGTTTTTCCATTTCCGGCATTTGTTGCGCCCAATGCCATACTATCTTCATTATTATCTTCCATAAATCGATAATATAAATAGGCATCCTTGAACTTGTGTCCATCTGTAACATGTTTTATCATTTTCTTACTCATCATTTTATTACCAATACTTACTGCTTGTTCACGTGAGTCAGCAAATCCTTGTGTAACCAAGAAATCAACCGCATCACTACCAATGAAACAATTCTTATGAACCCTTGTCATCCAAGATCTATTTCGTATTTCAACATGTGTCCGAACAAGACTTAAAATGCCAATCAAATCACGTTCGTTGTCCATAATTACGAGTCTACCAAGTTACTGATCCTACTCGTTCGGTTCGTCGTTCACTCCGATATCTTATTACTTCACTTATGAATAACGTCAGTGAGTACTACAATCTTATTTTGAGTTTTTTAATCCGGTTGTTGCATTTCCGGACTGTCGGAACAACTAGCTGCGGATTACTTGATAAGAAGAAATATCACATTATAATAACTATGACTGATTATAACAAGTATTTGTGTGGCATTTCTGACAGAACTTATTCTGTAAACAATGGAAAAAGTATTTGAAAAATTATTTTAAAATTAAGAACAAATCAAATGTTAGTAATAGAAGTAGACAGTATATCCAAGAATTCTCACTTAATTACACGCAGGAAAATGTGTTTCTCACCATCTCATAAGGGACCTACTTTCTTCGAAAATCAAATCGGCCCTCTCCGTCGAATATCAAATTTATCGACTCACAAGTCTCCACCAAACCTCATTACCAAAATATCGTGCATGTCTCGGGTGCAATGAAAATAACTCGTGATTATTTCGGTGTTGAGTGTGTTTGGCCAGAGATAATAGCTGATTTAAAGGATGTTGATGATGATGAAGCGTTAGTGAATAAATTAGTAAAATATACTGAATATACATTCGATGATGAACCAGTTGATTTAAATAGATGCATTACTTTGTTAAACCGACTTGATAGCATTCTTAGCGGTATTATAAATAGAGGAAAAAATTATTTATATTTAGCAGAAAGTCCAGAGTTAGTGCCATTGGAGTCGCTACCTTCGACTTTAATTAAAGATATTGAAAATGCCAAGATAGTTCTTCGGTTTAGTTCATATTTAATATTTGAGGCGATTAATAAAGATATATATCACTCGACAGAACTGTTGCTCATATTTCTTCGATCATATGATGATGAATTGGCATTATTAGCAATGGATGCACTTAACTCTTTAGATTTACCAACTCCATCGAATAAAACGATTGAAATAAGTCGATCGCGAAGTCAGTCATCTCAAGCAGTCAATGTGTGCCCTCCTTTATTTGATATTGTTGAATCAAATCATTGGTCAACTCATATATCAGCAAAAAAATTATTATCGACGTCATTTAAATCAGTTGATTTATTTAAGAATATAGTTTTAGATATAAATAGTAAATCGAAGTACAAACCCCCAGAAGCTAACTCTTCGCCGGGTGATGATAATGATTACAGCAGTGAAAGCACCATATCTTCATTTATCATAAACGACATAATATCTGATAAGAGGAGCGTAAAGGACATCGTTGATGATGCAGGAATTAGTTATGACTTTAAATTTACATTAATGTGGAAGATTCGAATACAGAGATTACTATCAAGTGGAAGAAGTGGGAGAATTTCCGCTTTGATCGTTCAGTATCAAGCTATACTCGTTCTACTCACCTCCCACCCAGATCCGTCAGTGCTAGCCCATTTCTTTCAGGACAAGGTAGATTTGTTACACGATTTTATTTATTTTGTTCGATCTGGACCTGGCAGTGTAGATTATGACAAAGACAGGTCCGATAATGTTGAAATACCATTAAAACTACGAGTCACGGCATGTAACTGTTTAAATGCAATTATAAGTGCAAGAAATTCCGCCAGTATATCTGTCTTAGGTCGCTTTTCGTGGGTATTAAATGACTTGGGTATAAATCGCGAGCATTTTATGGGTCTAGTTCCATGCTTGCTGAGATCGTCGTCGTCGTTTCTTGTATCTCTTCTTCAAGTGTCTCCAACATCAGCCATGCAGATGGAGGACAGTAGTAATCCACAAGTGATGGGGGATGACGAAAGAGTTCGATGGATTGAAAGTATCTACAGCTTAACGTCTGCGTTGATTTCTTTTACTAGTGCGTTGCCTATTTTAGTCGACAATGGAATGATTACTTCATTATTGTCCATCCTACGATGCAAGGTTGACACTACCAAGTCAATTCAGATAATCCAACTTATGACTGGTGTCATTCAATTGCTTGACAGTGCCATCGCTCATCATAACCAGGCCTTGACTATGTTCAAAGAGCAAAATGGCCCAGAAGTTCTAGTTGATAGTTTGCATTCGATACTGACCCAGTTGCAGTTGCAAGGTGACGGTATATTCAAAGGGTTAATATTGGAGGATGGAGTTGCCAAAAATCCTCCCGATAATTCAGAGACAGTTAAAAATGAAGGAAAAGGACGGAAACCACGATCTAACAAGAAGAGTAAAACTAGCAATGATGAAGCTGATGATAGAGCCGAGATGGATGTGCAAGCGACTGACACTGAGCAACCTATGAACATACCTATGGCAGTAAAGGTGTACATAAATCAGCTGCTTTCGGTGATATCCTCATATATTCATGATTCTAGACAAGATGGCGGTGATAACAATCTGCCTCAACTGATAAAAGGAGCTGCTTTAACGGAATGTTTGCATTTGATACTTCGTAATTCCACCCACATGACTCCTATTGTGATGTGCGCATGCTTTCACTTGCTAACAGCTATGATCAATGATGATCCAACTCCTCCGTCAATACTCACGCATTTGTTTAGCAATGGTATAGTATACTTGTCCATATCGATACTTCCCATGTACCATGCGCGTCGGAAGTTGGTTCAGTTGGCTCACCCCGAATTACTGATGAATATTTGCTCCTTAATATCCTCAATTTCACTGACGCAAGATGCAGTCAAGCTGGTCACCAGTCTGAATCCATTTCATCATATTTTCAGCATATTCCACAGTGATGAGCTGTATACGGCTATCGCACTCAATAATATTTCTGGTAATAACAGCGATTTCCCGTCATCTTTAGGCAGCAGTTTAGAGGAACTCATCAGACACAACGAGGTTATGATGCCATATGTAGTTAGTAGTATTATGACGGAAATGAAGGGAATTTCGCTGTTAATTGGAGAGTATATTGTGAATAATTCTACTTATACCGGGCCTAATACCCACTTGCGCGTGTTCGCGTATTGGCAGTCATTGCTTGTGTGTCTCGAACCAATATTCACTCGCAAGCAATCTGTTGACTACTTTGTGGCTGAGAATGGCATCCAATTATTACTTGACATGCTCTATGAATCTTTATCCTACCCTAATAAATATATATTGATATCGTTGTGCAGTGCCGTTAATCCATCGACTTACTCGATTGGTCACCACCCGCTCACACACGCTATTGCTCAGACCTTAAGTAAAATATGCGAATCTTCGTCGAAATCGTTCAATAGTTTAGTGCTTGATAGGATGCTATTAGTGCTGGATAGTCTGGACATATCTTACGCGAAGTATAAGACCTTACACAATATTTCCTCGGATTCTGCTGCTGGAGAGACAAAAGCCTCCAACACTGGTAAAAAGAGAAGCGGGAGAAAGAATGATGCACCCAAGAACAAGGAAGGGGGTGTTTCTTTCAGCGGATTATTATCTTCGGTTAGCCGAGCACAAGTGTACGAAGTACTTGAAGAAGGCGTCGCTCTCACCCCTCAGTTAGAAGCGTTAGCCACTCTTTTACGTGATTTTGTAAATGTTGGGTATCTGTTGGATGCATTGAGCACCACACTTCAGCCGTTAAATAATCGCCAGCTCAATCATGCACAGCTTAAGTCAGTTGTTGATGACTTTGTCTGTGATAAGTATCCTGATGCACTCAAGCGCATATCCGGGGTGTACATGGCGGTTGCAAATGAATTATCAAGTAGCAAAAACTCTCCAATGACACTTGAAAAGTCGAATGTTGATTTGATATACAAGCTGTTGATCATCAATCAAGACGGCGTAGTCATCCGAGAAACGGTGGAAGATGGCAGTACCAAGGTAGGGAAGTTTGAACATGGACTAATAGTAGATGCTTATGAACGCGTGTACGCAGGGGCCACAATGGTTAAATATCGCACAAAAAGTGGATGGATATCTGTTATGCGCAGCCAGTCCTCAATAGATCAACAAATAGAAGTCATAGGTATAAAAAAGAGTAGTAGCGCAGATGCAGTGGTTCCTGGCGATGGGAAGAAAGAAATGTCGTTATCAGCAAATTTAGCGCTTGAGCGAATAAGCAACGTATCGCTTCAGCTCGGTGCATTCAATGCATTATACCACGTGCATATCGCCACGAAGCGATTGATGTGTAGCATTTGCAAAATATTCATCCCTCAGTTGGACACCTTGGGCAGCTCGCGGGCATACGTTCCCAAGGCTTCCATGCTTTACATTGATACCGTTTACAAGTTCTTATCTGATTTTGTTCCTCAATTGGATTATCCGGAACTACTGCACTTTCATGACACTTCCGTTGTGTTCACGGAGCTCGCGATTCCCAGCATGTCTGCCTTCAACAACCAGAGAGCATTTGCTACGACGCAGTTCGTGGAATTTTGTTTCTCGTTATTTTTTGACGAAAGAAGGTCCAAAATTGATGCCAACATGCTCGTGATGCACTATGTGTGCCACCCTGGCAGTGATGGCGTGTCTCTTTTTGAGAAAATCGTCACATGTACCACCTCGCTGTTCCTGTGTGGACTAGACGACGTCGGTGCTGTCGACGAAGCTTCGTTTGGATCAGATGCAAGTGTTGACCAGAGGCTTCGCGTTGAGCGTAAGATGTTAGCTGTCTCAACGATGGACAGCATAGTCGAGCTATGGAGATATTTATTTGTTTACTATTTCTCGAGTAGCAATGAAAAATATGACAAAGCGATCATGTATCACACAGATGACACGCATGATTACAATCCTTTTTCGACCAAACGATGTCTTTGTGTCAAATTATGCACCATTTTGGCTCGGTTATGGCAGCATCCTGGTGTGCGCAAGCTCCCCCAAGCGATTGTTCGAAGTATTTTGGACGTTATACTCCAGAGTAGTAGTTCGTTAACATATTTGCAAATGTGTCCAATTCAACTTCAACCTCCAAGTCGCATTACTGAAGCTAGCAGAATGAATGTACCATCTGCTGTTCAAGCTAGAATTCAGCAAGCTAGAAGCAGATCAATTGCAACGCAGCAAGCAAGGCAAGATTTCCAACCAAGTGAAGAGGTAGTATCGCTCCTTCAAGACATGGGATTTGACAGACTTGGTATAATCCAAGCTGCGCAGCTGTATCGATCCAATGATATTGAGACGCTATCATCGCATTTGTGTGAATTTCCATATTATACTGGACCTCCTATTAGTAGCAGCAGCTCTAACCCAAATCCAGTCACAACTTCTGAAGGAGAGGCAGTCAGTAGCAACTCTATGATTGTGGCTGAGACTGTGGAAGCTGTGGTAGCCCCTCAAAGTAGCAATAGTATTAGCAACACCAGCACATCACAAAGTGTCGCTAGTGTTGCGCTCGAACAAGCTAGTGTCAGTCATAGTAAGTCTGAAATTACGCTTCCATTGGCTAATAAAAAGCAACACGCGCAATTAATGGAAGAACGAGCAGCTGTTCGCAGCACAATTGTGTTGTTTTATAAGGTGCTTCATCGTATATATGTGAAGCTAATTCAAGGAAACTCTGAGGAAATTGCACCGGATTCTACTGTTCATTGGGATTCAGACCTGGTGGCTTCTGGCAAGGCATCCAAGGACCTTACGACGGTCATCATCCTCAACCATATCATATCGCACTTGCAAAAATTAGATCCTGATTTATCTGAGAACTCAATAAAAATACTGGTTTTATCGTGGTTGTACCAAGCGGCGCTGAAAGAACTTGATGCTTTGTTGAATCCATCATCAGCAGATGAGTCTTACGGTTCACTCTATGCATATTTACATGCGATAGCATTGTTGCTCTCCAGTACCAGTTCGTTAAAGCAGACTACACAGCGAGGGCGCACTGACAACTTTAACTCCGAGCTAATGTACTTGCTGTTCACCATGGACACTCGCTTTAGTGTGCTATACTCTAAGTTAATCAGTTTATTAGAAAAGTTTTTTAGTGATGACACAGTGAATACAAAGTTCGAGAAGATCAACTGGGTTACGCCCGCCTTACTCGTGCTTGACATAGTCAATCAGCCTTTCAGTGTCGACAGGGACTCGTTGCGCAAAGCTTTATCCGAGTTACAAGGGCAATACAGCTCTTCGGGGTCTGTTATTTCCTTTGACATGATCAACTTATCATCGTCGGAGTCCGTTTCTGCTGAACGTATTCTGTCGCAGGAATTCGCCGACTTGATTACTAGTAGATTTTTGGTTAAACCTGTTACTATGTCATCGTCGCAACCAGTTGCAGAATCGTCAAGCTCTGACAAATCAAGTAGAAAACGAAAAATAGCTGATGTTCAAGCGGATGATGACGTCTCTAACACCACTGACTCAATAAGTAAGGCCTTGTACGACGAGGCTTTGACATCCAGTCAACGGATTAGCTGTGCTAAAGTTATTTTGAAGGTGATTGATGCGGTTTCTTCCAAGTATGATGCCTCATCACCTGATGTTGCCATCTGCGAGCTGTTATCTCAGTCATCTCTTCAATTGCTGACTCACCTAGTGAAAGATAGTAACGTTCGCAATCTTTTACTATCCAAAAAAATAGGGGCAACTATTGTGAATAAGGTGGTTGCGTACAACGGAATACAGGCGACGATGTTCACGTTCATGCAGCGGTTGTTGGAAGACGAGAAACAATTGCTCCAAACCATGGAAAACGTTATCAAGCATGTATATCTGCGCCTAACTAGAGAGGATTTACACTCGAATGCTCCTCGAAGAAAGGTTGGAGCGATTGCTAAAAGTGCAACGACTTTGAAGAGTATGATAGAGCTGTTGACGCCATTGATGTATAGGGATCAACAAGTGTTTTTATCGGCGTTTAATAATACTATGACTGTTACCAAGAACGAACGCAAGGAAGTTATTGTAACAATGAAAGTAATCGTTAGTAAGACGCCGGACCAGGTGCAACAGCCTTCTGAGCACATAGTGGGTTCATCAAGTTCTAAAACTCTGTCCAATTCCATGTCGATACATGCACTTGCTACACCTGCTCGCACTGATATTGGAAGTAGTCGTAAACCAGGAACTTTTTCTCAAGCACAAAAGCGATCCCGTCAAAGTCAAGGAGGTACTGAGCAAGACAACACCGCTATAGTACCTGGCTCACTCGAGCCTATCGCCCTACTACGGTCTCACTCGTTTCCTAGGTCCACTGTCAAATCTGGTGATAAAGCAAAGAGCTCAGACATGTTGTTATCAACTCCAATATATGCCCAATACACGAGTTTCTCGCAACAAATTATAGATGAATTGTTACATACCATAATAGGGCAATGGACTCGGCTGCAGTGTCTAGATGCGGCTGGTGAGATAAGACCAGACTGTGTTGAAATGCTCAAGTCGTTTCCCAGCTGCAACATTAGCTTGTCAGGATTACTATGTGTGCTCGCGGATTTAGTATCGTCATTGAATGGCATCACTACCATCGTTCATAAGTATAAAATCAGAGTGAAGCGAGGAGAGAATGACCCAGACATACTGAACTCTGTGCTTCCATGTGCATTACCCATCAAGCATGCACTCAGCGGCACTCATATGTCGTCAGATTCCTTTCTTACTTTCTTAGTTCATAGTTTGATGCTATCGGAAGTAGTACCAGATGCAAAGATGAAGAGTGATAATGAGAAGCGAGTGAAGAAAATTAAGCATATCGCTGGCTCCACAATCAAGGACTCTGCGATCTACCTGTTTTCAGCTTTGGTTAATAAGCAAGGTGACGGTCGGAGGCGTGCACTAGAGGAGTTATTGATGGTTTTCCGCAGTAATTCTCCACTGGACACTCCTAGCCAGCTCAATGTGTGCCTCTCCGCTGCGGTGACCATCACATCCTTACTAAATCCGCCAAAAGTTTGGTATGATCGAGACATTTTCGAAGTGCAATCAAAGGATATTTTGCAGATGCTAACAACATTAAGAGCGCATACGTACATGTCATATGCCATTTGCACTATGAAGTCCGATCTGCACTCTTTGTCCAACAAAGCGGCGATCCAAATGGCAGTTCCGTTGGAAATTATCATAAGAAAAGGGTTGCCGCTTGTTGCCGAGCAGCAATTAATAAAGTTGCCCTCCACTAATGCAGCACCTTCAGTGGGAGTTGAGACAGCAAAGAAGGTGACCATCAACGACACCAGGAAACAGTCCAGTGGTGGCAGTGCAGGCTTGGCCCAATGGAACACGCCAATAACTCCTAACTTGGAAGCGATGGGCGTTTCATCGCATATGTTCCCTCGACCTCGCGGTGACACGGGAAACAGTGTCAATCTGGAAGACCAGCAGGTTGTATCAATTGAGAACAACGACATCTTATTACCCCCCGAAACTCAGCGAAGCCAAGACGTCGTAACAGAAGATGACGAAAGCATCGATAGCAATGATGGCGACGACGATGACGACGACGATGATGACGATTTAGGTGACGAGGATGATGACGACGACGATGTCGATGACGACGACGACGATGACGACGACGGAGGTATCATTCTTGGTCAACCAATGGATAATTTTCAAGTAGTTGCGCATCTCAATTTAGGTGACCATGATGAGACCATCGACCATGACGACGACGACGATGACGACGATGATGACGATGATGACGACATCGTTGTAGACATGTCTCATGATCATGGCGACGACGATGATGAGGAAATTGATGATGAAGATGATGAAGGTCATGACATGGATGACGACGACGACGACGAGGATGATTCAGCTTGGGTTGCTGACGAGTCATTCGTCACCATGAATGATGACGATGAGAATATTGAAAATGATGACGGCGACGAAGACGATATGGATATGGATGGGCACGAATTAGATCACTTTGAGTATAGCCGTGATGAACACAGCCATGATGGAATAGATATGATAAATGAAGATGCCGATGACGACGACATTGAAGAACTGGTTGATCTCAACGAGGATGCAGGTGACGACGAGGACGAAGATGCAGTTGGCGACGACGGTGATGTCGAAAATGATGAGTACTTCGATCCTGATATTGAACTGCCCGGTAGGGCTCTAACTTATGCTGATCGAAGAACACATTCGCGTCAACCTACACATCAGATCATTAACCTAGAGAATGGTATGGAGAACGAAGACCACAATGGACACGAGATTCACGTGCAAATTAGAAGCACGCACCGATTTGGTGAAGGCTCTGATCCGCATATGCTTCCGATAGGTATTGGCGAGATCTTGAGTAACATAGGAATTGAGTTAGGTAATCGTAACATTATTAGGAGACGCGCTGTCAACGAAGGCGATACTTTTATACCCCTCACAGCTGGAGCAGGCAGGAATAATTTCCCTGCTTTTACCGTCACTCATGCAACTCCTGGAACCAGATGGTTAACTGAAAGAGGTCATAGTAGAGGTAGTGAAAATGAGGTGAACATGTCGCATCCTTCTACTCATCCGTTGTTGTCCATGCGTGATAATCGACGTGCTTCGTTTTACGCCGGGCGCTCAAGATTATTGGGGCGTGGATCTAATTTTATTATGGTAGGTGGTTTGCCCACATCCACTTCTTTCAGAGAAGGTATTTACTGTGGAACATCTATTAGTACTGAAAGTAGACGTAGATCGAGTGCTAGACGACGTGTTTGCGGTGCCTTCGTCAGCGACAGAAGGTGGGGCACAGATATTGGTGAATCACAGTCGAACTTTTCAAACAGAATTAATATTCTAAGTGCAAACCTGGAAGAATGTCTTCCTGTTTGCGTTGATGATACCAGTCAAGCACGCTTGCCTCGTCGAATAAGTCGCGCAGATAGTAACGGTAACATCATCCAAGATAATGTCCATGAGAGTAAGGAAGAAGACGTGCTTCAAGAGAGTAAAGAAGAGGACGCAGCTCCTGTAGCTAGTCACACTCCATTTCCGTTACAATTCTTGGATTTAAGTAGCATGAGGCCACCTTGCCCCGACGGCTACGATCCTGAAATTTGGAATGAACTGCCTTTAGAGCTGCAATTAGAGGCTTTGAGCAGCATTCAGTCTGAAGCAAACACCTCGGTAAATCCAGCTTCAAGTAGCACAAGTAGCAACCAGGTTTTCATCGCCCTCGGTGCCAATGATGAGGTCGTTAGTGCGCATTCTGCTGGCGCTCGACCTGTTGGAACACCGCGATTGGCTGTAAGTAGTAATCAAGGTGATTTTATCAACCTGATTTCCAGTGATGACTTTGTAAATGTGCAAGAAAATGATGCCGAACATGCACGAGACAGTGGCATCGATAACAAAGAGTTCGATAAACTCAGGACCACTGTAGTCATGGCTGACGATCGCAAGTCTAAGGACTTGCCGTACGGAAAGCGCTTGGTACTACGCCTGTTCTCTAGTCTTGTGACTACTAATCGCATTCGCTGTCCGCGTCCGTTGCTGCGATTGCTTGCAACAATATGTAGATATAAAGAAAGCCGCCGAATTATTATTAGCGCGCTGATAGCCGCTATGTCTAATGATGGAAGCACTTTAGTGAAACAATTGTGCTTGCTTCCAACGGAAACGAATAATCCGATGTCTTCTGGCCAATCTCCAATGCGAGCTTCAAGCAGTAGCAGTTCAAGCCTCATGAGTCCACGGTCGGAAGCGTTAGCTAATGTCGTCAATGCTGCTGTTGATAATGAAATGAAAGAACTCCAGCTAAAGGCTAGTGAATTGATGCTTACTTCTAGTGCGCTCAGACGCCTGATCGGCGCTTTCCACTACCTGATGCGAAAGACGGACAAGTTAGTGTGGTTCGATATCTTGTCACACGACCAGAATCCCAAATCAAAGTGGCTGTTTGGTCAGTTGATCTCGCTGTTGTCGCATCCTGCTGTCTTTACTTCCCAAAATTTGGATGCTGTTTTACATGCTATTGAAGAGGTCTGTGAGCCACTGCAGCAACTGACTGTCGACGAGGCGAACAAGTTAGTGCAGATGTCAAGTACCAGCAGCAATGATTTGGGTGCCAGTAGTGGTAGTAGTAGTTCTGCTAGAGCATCCACGCCTGTTGTAACTGCCACACCTGGTGTCAACGAGGAGAGTAAAAAGGGCGAGGAAACACGCGTAACAATTCCTTTTCCTGTGTTGAATGAAGAGGAAGCCAAAATCCTCGCGGTCGTTGCTGGCTCAGAAACATTTAGTTTGTCCGTTAAGAAGAGGTTCCTGAAAGTATTGAAGCCGTTGTCGCTGTGCGATCAAAATTACAACAAGATTTTACACGCGTTGAGTATGGTTGGCAATCAGCTGGCAGCTTCTGCACAGTGTGAAGTTAACATTATTCACTCGATGCTATCCAAGGTAGTGCAAGTGCAAGGTGACGCGTTGGTAGCCATGACATTGCCTGCGTTATCAGTGCCATCCTCCGTGTCCGAGCTCAGGTTGTCGCATATATTGAACTTGATGACTCAGATCAGGAAAGACGATAGTGCCTCCGCCGAACCATCCACGAAGCACGAGAATATCTTCAGCGACGTGGTTTCCTCTTACATCCGTAAGATAAACTTCAGTACGTTATGGGACAACCTGTGTGAATGCCTTGACTTGGTGCGGGAGTTGGAGGGGATTATTGACCCAGTGGCGGAGTCGAAGGACTTGGAGACGTCTGTAAGTTTCATGAATACAACCTCTTCCAGTGCGCACGACTTGGATATGAATGTGTCGCATGACGCTATCAACGTGTCAACCATGTCCTCCACCGGCAACTTGTCTACCGTTATGGAAGGCAACAATCATATCAGTGTTTCCGCACTAACAATGCGCTTTATGCCATTGATTGAATGCTTTTTAACTGTATGTGGAGCGACGGTATTGCTACCTCCTAGCAGTGCTAAAGGTGATGAAAAGGAAATGGATGTGGTTCCTCCGCAAGACCTCGACTTGACGAAGGAGATCCCTATGAACAGACAAGCTTCCGTTCCCGGCGCCAGATTTAGAAACCACTCCTCTTACATGCAAATGCAGATGGAGTTGGAAGACAGCGATGCATCGAAGCGTCTTTTGACCTTTGTTGAGTCGAACCGCGTGCTCTTGAACATGCTGCTTCGTCACAAGGTGCATCTGTTAGACTCGTCATTCTCGCTACTGGCTTTGGTTCCTAGATGCCGTCATCTGTTACATTTTGATGTCAAACGAGCCTTTTTTAAATCAAAAATCAAGAAATTAAGAAGCGCTAATCCCAACGCGCGCAACCATTCGTTGCGACTAGATGTGCGGCGTCAGTTCGTGTTCGAAGACTCCTTCAATAAGCTGCGTTACAAGCCAGCCGATGAGTTGCGGAAACGTCTTGCTGTGTCATTTGTTGGTGAAGAGGGACTTGATGCTGGTGGTGTTACAAGGGAGTGGTACACGGTGTTAGCTAGAGAAATATTCAATCCGAACTACGCCCTCTTTACTTGCACTACAGACAACATTACCTTCCAACCCAACGGAAAGAGTGATGTCAATCCGGATCATTTAGGTACTGTCACACTCACCTACTCACTCACTTACTTACTTACTTACTTACTCATTAGATTATTTCAAATTTGTTGGGCGAATTATTGGCAAGGCTATTTGCGACGGCCAGCTGTTGGATGCGCATTTCACTCGCTCCTTTTACAAGCACATTCTCGGTTTACCGGTGAATTATCATGATCTTGAGGCGATCGAGCCCGAGTACTACAAGAGCTTGAAGCAACTATTAGAGTGGCCGTTGGAAGAGCTTGGGTTAGACCTCACTTTCTCGGTGGAAAGTAACGACTTTGGTCAGCTGCGTGTGGTGGATCTCATCCCAGACGGGCAGAACATACCGGTCACAGATGAGAACAAGTCCCAATATATTCAACTGATCGCTCAAAATCGCACCACTACTGCAATCAGAGCGCAGATTGATCATTTCTTGGAGGGATTTCACGAGCTAGTTCCGCCAGAATTGATCTCTATATTTGATGCGCAAGAGTTAGAGTTGTTGATATCTGGTTTGCCATATATTGATATAGATGACTTGCGCGCCAACACCGAGTACCACAACTATCGCGAGCAGGTTAATTACTTACTCACTCACTCACTCACTCACTCACTCACTACCTTTTCTTGTAGGATAATGTAATAACTTGGTTTTGGGATATTTTAAGAAATTTTTCGCGTGAAGAAAAGGCTTCGTTCGTCCAGTTTATAACGGGCACCAGCAAGGTTCCGTTGGAAGGGTTCAGTAATCTGCAAGGAATGGGCGGAGTACAACGATTTTCAATACATAAAGCATATGGCGACGATGGCAAACTACCAACTGCACACACATGTTACAATCAGCTGGATTTGCCTTGCTATAACTCTTACGACGAGTTGAAAGAGAAGCTGTTGATGGCAGTGAAAGAGGGACAGTTTGGCTTCGGTTTCGTCTAGACAATTGATTACAAAATACAAATAATAAATATGAACTGAAATCATGTATGATAATAAAAATACTTCAAATCATGACCGACTCGCTCTCCTGCTACGCGATCGGCGGTGATTACACCCTCACCGTGGTGATGGAGGTGATGTCCTTCTCCTTCTCGTGCATTATGTCGAGTAACGTTTTAACTGAACTTCCTAACTTATCATTAGTGCGATTGTGCGCTAATGGCTGTCGGTACTTCAAGATCTTCTCTTCTGCAAGCGTAAACACAAATAAGTAAGTAAAGTGATTGAGTAAGAAGGGATCGTTACCTTTAGTCTTCTTATTTTTACCAATTTTTATTTTTTTCTCTTTGCTGATGATAGAAACTTTTTGAACGTCGGTATAAAAACTGTTGCTATCTTCAATGCTTGTAGCTGGAGCCATACGCATCTCTGAATTCTCATTTGGTTTGTATATATTTCTTACTGCTGTGATCAGCTCCTGTAGTGTGAGTTGAGTAAGTAAGTGAGTAAAGTAAGTGAGTACAAAAGAGAGATTAATTGAATCAACTTCTGGCTAAGCAAGTAATCAAGTGTGTAGCAAGTAATATGGTAATCAAACCTGTCGCAAGTTCTTATTCTTCTTTCCCGAAGGATAAAATAAGCATTTATCGCTGATTTCCGCAGTATGTTCAACGTCTACATGATCCATATCAGGCAGCACTAATGGTTCTACCAGTAAGTGTTGTGCGTTTGCGCCTTTGGTTGAAGACCGTACGGCCATAACATCCATATAACGAATGGATTTAGCCATAGCCATTATCTCTCAATCAACCAGTTTCTCTCTTCTCTCTGCTTGTCTGCTGATCAAAGCGTTTTTTTAGGTTCCGGTCGGTACCTGCACCGGTACGAGTGTTGATCAAAAAATACGCACACGACACTCGGTAAAATACTAAATTACTTGTGCAATGGGGACAGTAGCTAGTTCAATTTGCGTGAGTAATACTACATTGGAAGCTCCTGACTTGTCAGAGCAAGGCGCTGTGCAATTGCCTGATGGTCTTGGTGCTCGGTTATCATCTCTTTCCATTGACGTGAATAGTAGTAGTAATGAAATAATGGTAGAAGGAACATTCACCGCGATCAGCTCCTCTGCTTCAACAGATACTATTGGTGACTACACCTATGGCGATAAAGTGTTATTGACACAGAAGGAACTGGATGAAATGCATAAGGTAAATGAATTATTCTTCGGGTTGCAATCACCATTAGAATTACGTATTACGCAAAAAAGTTGTGATGGTAGTAATTATAATATAGACGATGATCAACAAACATGTATAACGACCTCTAATTGTGATGATGACAATGATCCTAGGTCATATGTTGATGATAACTCCCTTCAATCCTCGTCGTGTGACGTTACTGTTAATAATAATATTGATAGCGAAAGTGTAAAATATTTACCATCTAAGAAGCAATCAATTGCTAGAAGCATTCGGAAAACCTCAAGCAGCGTGCTTCGCTCACTTGGCATGAAGAAACAAGTAAAGTCTGCAACAATCAATAGTAATTCGCAGTAATAAAGGAAAGGTCTGAAGCACGCAGCAATTACTGCTATTTCTGTTACTTTCTATATTTCACGGCTAAATCGCTCTTCTCGTTGTAATAATAAAATATAATATACTTTTCTAGCTAAATTATCAATCCCCGGAACCAAAGTCTTTAAAACTCATCGCCAGTCGCCAGTCGGAAAAAAGAGTCACAATTGATCACCTGTACTATGAAGATCAAGACAATATCGCGCACAGAAGAGGATTACTCGCGTAAGTCAGCGCTTGACATAACAAAAGTTCACCGTAATCGTGATCCCGTTCTTCATCCATTTGAAAAAGCGCGAGAATATACCAAGGCATTGATAGCTACAAAAATGGATAAAATGTTTGCGAAACCTTTCATTGGTGCATTAGATGGTCACACAGATGGTGTTTATTGCTCTGCAACTATAAGGTCGAAAAATGTCCCATTTATATCGGGGTCTTGTGATGGGGAGATAAGAGTTTGGGATTTGGCTCGTAGAGTTTGTTTTTGGAATGTCATTGCTCATACTGGCTTTGTGCGAGGTGTAGCACCTGATGAAGAAGGTAATACTTTTTTCTCTTGTGG
>JACCDO011832436.1_pt1 | contig 23785 bp, 27 predicted proteins | sample 7446101 | NCBI WGS metagenome assembly JACCDO01 (sample SAMN15323440, study PRJNA562643) | freshwater metagenome | isolation source: river surface water | place: USA:Blue River Watershed | collected 2017-08-16
ACCCCACCGCCATCGCCACCACCGTGGCCGGTCTGCGCAGGCGCGTGGGCTCGGCGCGCATCCTGGCGGTGCTGGAGCCCCGCTCCAACACCATGAAGCTGGGGGTGATGAAAGACAAACTGCCCGGCAGTCTGGTGGATGCGGATCAAGTGTTTTGCTACGGCCACAATCTCGGCTGGAGCCCGGCCCAAGCCCTGGCCCCACTGGGCGGCAACGCCGCGTGCTTTGACGACATGGACGCCCTGGCCCAAGCCATTTTGGCCCACGCCCGCCCCGGCGATCACATTCTGGTGATGAGCAACGGCGGCTTTGGCGGCATCCACCAAACCCTGTTGCAAGGATTAGCCCGTGAGTGACGGCGGGCCGGATTACGCGCAACTGCAAGCCCAAGTGCGCGCCTTTGTGGAGGCGCGCCAGTGGCAGCACTTCCACTCTCCCAAAAATCTGGCGATGGCTTTGATCGTGGAAGCGGCGGAGCTGGTGGAACATTTCCAATGGGCCACGGAAGACGAAAGCGGCCAGCTTCAGCCCGCTAAGCGGCAGGCCGTGGGCGAAGAAATGGCCGATATTCTCATCTACCTCACCAGCCTCGCCACCCGCCTGGACATCAACCTCATCGCCGCCGCCCAAGCCAAGCTAGAAAAAAACGCCCTGAAATACCCGGCGGAACAATGCTTGGCTAACAATCCTAGGCGTCAAGACCGCTAATACCACCATGCTCACCACGCTACGAACACTGTGCCTGATCGTCCTTATTAGCCTGCTCGGGGCCTGCCAAAAAGGGCCGAGTTTTTCTGGGCTGGATATTAGCGGCGCCAATTACGGCAAGGATTTCAGTCTGAAGGACACGGAAGGCCAAACCCGGCGCTTGGCGGATTTTCGTGGCCGCGTAGTGGTGCTGTTCTTCGGCTACACCCAATGCCCGGATGTCTGCCCCACCAATCTATCCACCCTGGCCCAAGTGATGAAGCAACTGGGGGATGACAGCAATAAAGTGCAAGTGCTGTTCATGACCGTAGACCCGGAGCGCGACACACCCGAATTACTGCGCCAATACGTGCCCAGCTTCGACCCGCGCTTTTTGGGGCTATACAGCGACGCCCAAGGCACCGCCACCGTCGCCAGTGAATTCAAAGTGTTCTACAAGAAAAATCCCGGCACCAGCCCCGATAGCTACACCGTAGACCACACCGCAGGCACCTACATCTTCGACCCCCAAGGCCGCTTACGCCTCTACGAAAAACACGGCGAAACCCCAGAACGCCTCAGTGCGGATATTCGGATGTTGTTACAGGTGGGAAAATAGGCCTACAAAAAATTGTAGGGGCGAATTCATTCGCCCCAGATTGCTGACAAACTAGCGTTTGTCACTCCAAGGCCACAAGCTCATCCCACCGGAGCGCCAAACGAGAGTTTGGCCAGCGAAGTAGCCCGGATGCAGCGCAGCGGAATCCGGGAGCCCGCCGATCAATAAGTTTCGGGCGAATAAATTCGCCCCTACAGACCGATCTCACAAAAGCATCGGGGCTGCCATGGCAGCCCCGACTTCTTTACAAAACAAACAACTCCGCTTACGCCGCCAGCAAATACCCCTTCATTTTTTGCAAAGCCTTGGCTTCGATTTGGCGGATGCGTTCGGCGCTGACGCCGTATTCGGCGGCGAGTTCGTGCAGGGTGGCGGCTTCGCCTTCGGCTAGCCAGCGGCGTTCGACGATGCAGCGGCTGCGATCATCCAAGCGCTCTAGGGCGGCGCGGAGGCCTTCGCCGTGCAGATGTTCGGACTCGGCTTGTTCTAGCACCGCCACGGGCTCGGTGCGGGAATCGGCTAAGTAGGCGATGGGGGCGAAGCGGTCGTCTTCGTCGTCCTGATTGCCTTCCAGGGCCATGTCTTGACCGGAGAAACGGGTTTCCATTTCCACCACGTCTTCTGGCTTCACGCCCAGCTTTTCTGCCACGGCGCCCACTTCGTCCGGGCTCATGGCTTGCAAGCTGGATTTGAGACTGCGCAGGTTAAAGAACAATTTGCGCTGGGCCTTGGTGGTGGCAATTTTCACCAAGCGCCAGTTGCGCAAAATGTATTCATGAATTTCGGCTTTGATCCAATGAATGGCGAACGACACCAAGCGCACGCCGCGCTCAGGATCAAAACGCTTCACGGCCTTCATCAGACCGATATTGCCCTCTTGGATTAAATCGCCATGGGGCAAGCCATAGCCCAGGTAGCCCCGTGCCACGGCAATCACTAAACGTAGATGGGACATCACCAATTGACGGGCCGCATCCACATCGCCCTGATCCCGTAAGCGCCGTCCCAATGCGATTTCCTGTTCTTCGGTCAGCATCGGCATGCGATTGGCGACCTGAATGTAGGAGTCCAGACTGCCAACAGCAGAGGGGATTGTCGGGATGGGTAGGGAAAGGGAATGAGTCATATCGCCTCCTTCACAATAGCTAACTCAGGTCAAATGTTAGCACTCTTTATGGGTGAGTGCTAAGAGCGGCAAGTCATGCAAATTGTGTCAAATATCAAACCCGCCCCCATAAACAGCCCCAATGCTAGACTCGGCCCCTTTTTTCTGAGCTGTGGGATGGGTCATGTCTGAATATGCGCCGTTGTGTGCGGCATTGTCGGCCCGGCTGGGCGCGGCTGTCCGTGTGCTGGCTGAAGCGCAAGGGGGTTGCATCAGCCGTAGTTTTAGCGCCCAAGCGGGTGAGGAGCGGATTTTTGTCAAAACCGGGCCCTTGAGCCACGGCGAGCTGTTTGCGGCGGAAGCGGACGGTTTAGCCGCCCTGGCCGCTGTGGGCAGCCATCGCGTGCCCGCTGTGCTGGCCCAGGGCTGCACCGACCAGCAGGCCTATCTGGTGTTGGAATACTTGGATCTCACACCCCTGAGCGACCGAGAACACGGCGCCGCTGCTGGGCGCGCCCTGGCGGCTCTGCATCGTCACACCGGAGAGCGCTATGGCTGGCACTGCGATAACTATTTAGGCACCACCCGCCAACACAACCAAGAGCATGACTCCTGGCCGCTGTTTTTTGCCCGCCAACGCCTCGCGCCCATGCTGGCCCTGGCCCGAGAAAAAGGTGCGCCCAATGACGTGCTCAATCAGGGGCAACGGGTAGTGGAACTGGTGCCCGCCTTCTTTTTAGATTACCGCCCGCCCCCCAGCTTGGTGCATGGCGACTTGTGGCACGGCAATAGTGCTTGGGCGGAGGATCAAGCGGCCTTATTTGATCCGGCTTTGTATTTTGGTGATCGGGAATTGGACGTAGCCATGACGGAGCTGTTTGGCGGCTTCCCGGAGAGTTTTTATGTGGCCTATCGGGAGGCCTACCCTCTGTCCCGTGACTATCAACAGCGCAAAGATTTGTATTGCCTGTACCACATCCTCAACCACTTCAACCTTTTTGGGGCGGGCTACCTTAACCAAGTGAAACGCATGCTAAAACGGCTGTTGGTGGACGTGCGCCGTTAGGGCTGCTGCTCACACGCCACACGGGGCGGGCCTGCCAATACAAAGGCATCGCCGCCCTTAGCGATCATGCTTTCGTACTGACTCCGCACCCCATCTTGCGCCCGGCTCTGACCACGGCAACAGGCCGCGCCCCAAGGGCCTGCTTCTATATTAAATGTTGCTTCTGGCCCTGATTGCCTCTTATCATCGCCCGCTCTTGGGTCTGACCAGCGGTTAGACCCCCTCCCCAAGACCTTGTTTTTATATTCCGGGCTCATGAGTAAGCAACTTATCATCGCCGAAAAACCTTCTGTGGCACAGGACATCGCCCGCGCTCTAGGCGGCTTCACCAAAGAAAGCGACTATTTCGAGAGCGAGCACTATGTGCTGTCCTCCGCCGTAGGTCATTTGCTGGAATTGGTCTGCCCGGAAGAATTTGAAGTGAAGCGTGGCAAGTGGTCGTTTGCCCATCTGCCGGTCATCCCGCCCCACTTCGCTCTCAATCCCATTGATAAAACCGCCGACCGCCTGCGCATGCTCACCAAGCTGATTAAGCGCAAAGACGTGGTGGGCCTCATCAATGCCTGTGACGCGGGCCGGGAAGGGGAGTTGATCTTTAATTACATCGCCCAGCACGCCAAAAACGCCAAGCCCGTGCAGCGGCTGTGGCTGTAATCCATGACCCCCGCTGCCATTCGTGAGGGTTTCTCCCGACTGCGTAGCGGCAACGATATGAAGGGCCTCGCCGACGCCGCCGTGTGCCGTTCTGAGGCCGATTGGCTGATCGGTATCAATGGCACCCGCGCCATGACCGCCTTCAACTCCAAAACCGGCGGTTTCCACCTCACCACCGTGGGCCGGGTACAAACACCGACCTTGGCCATCGTGGTGGAGCGAGAAGAGCGCATTCGCAAATTCCAAGCCCGGGACTATTGGGAAGTGGAAGCCGAATTCGGCGTGGCCTCCGGCGACTATCTGGGCCGCTGGTTCGACGAGAAATTCAAAAAGTCCGAAGACGACGAGCATGGCAAGGCCGAGCGCATTTGGGATCACGCCAAGGCCCAAGCCATTCGCGCCAAGTGCCAAGGCAAGCCCGGCATCGTCACAGAAGAAAGCAAGCCCAGCACCCAAGCCAGTCCCTTGCTCTTTGACCTCACCTCCTTACAGCGCGAGGCCAATGGCCGTTTTGGCTTCTCCGCCAAGACCACCCTCTCCCTGGCCCAAGCCCTGTACGAAAAGCACAAGGTTTTGACCTATCCCCGTACCGATTCCCGCGCCCTGCCCGAAGACTATCTAGGCACGGTTAAAAACACCCTGGAACAGTATTGCGATAGCGATTACGGCCCCATCGCCCGGCGCATTTTGGACGCGGGCTGGGTGAAACCCAATAAGCGTATTTTCAATAACGCCAAGGTCTCTGACCACTTTGCCATCATCCCCACTGGCACCCAGCCCAAAAATCTTTCTGAGCTGGAACAAAAGCTCTACGACTTTGTGGTGAAGCGCTTCCTGGCCATTTTCCACCCGGCGGCGGAATACCTCGTTACCACCCGCATCACCCGCGTGGAAGGCGAAGCCTTTAAGACCGAAGGCAAGGTTTTGGTGAATCCCGGCTGGCTGGCGGTCTATGGCAAAGAAGCCCAGGACGAAGACAGCGCCGGTAGCCTCGTGCCGGTCAAATCCGGCGAACAGGCCAAAAACGAAACCATCAACGTCAAACCTCACGCCACCAAGCCCCCGCCCCGCTTTAATGAAGGCACTTTGCTCTCCGCCATGGAAGGCGCGGGCAAATTTGTAGACGACGATGAACTGCGCGAAGCCATGGCCGCCCGTGGTCTAGGCACCCCCGCCACCCGCGCCGCCATTATCGAAGGCCTGCTCACAGAAAAATACCTGCTGCGGGAAGGCAAAGACCTCATCCCCATGGCCAAGGCCTTCTCCCTCATCACCCTGCTCAAGGGCTTGGGCGTAGAAGAACTCTCCAAGCCCGAACTCACTGGCGAGTGGGAACACAAACTGGCGCGCATCGAACGGGGCGACCTCACCCGGCCCGTGTTCATGCAAGAAATCGCCGCCATGGCCGACCGCATCGTTAGCCACGCCAAGAGCCACGAAAGCGATACCGTACCCGGCGACTTCGCCACCCTCGGCGTGCCCTGTCCCAAGTGCGGCAGCGTTATCAAAGAAAACTACAAAAAATTCCAATGCCAAGGCTGCGACTACGCCCTGTGGAAAATCGTCGCCGGTCGGCAGTTTGAAATCCCGGAAATCGAAACCCTGCTCAATAGCGGCGAAGTCGGCCCCCTCCTCGGCTTCCGCAACAAAATGGGCCGCTCTTTCGACGCCAAGATCAAACTCAACGACGACAAGCAGCCCGAATTCGACTTCGGCCAGCCCAAAGACGATGGCAGCGCCGAGCCCATCGACTTCTCCGAACAAACCAGCCTCGGCCCCTGCCCCAAATGCAGCGCCCCGGTGTACGAACACGGCAACGCCTACGTCTGCCAAAAATCCGTGGGCCCGGACAAAACCTGTGACTTCCGCTCCGGCAAACTCATCCTGCAACAAGGCATCGAGCGCGCCCAAATGGAAAAACTCCTCAACGAAGGCCGCACCGAACTGCTAAGAGGCTTCATCTCCGCCCGCACCAAACGCAAATTCTCCGCCTTCCTCGTCCGCCAAGCCGACGGCAAAGTCGGCTTCGAATTCGAAGCCAAAGACCCCGCCGCCAAAAAAACCGGGGGCAGAAAGAAGAAAGAAGCGGCAGAGCCTGCCAAATCTTAGAGCACCGTTGTTCCTGGCCGAGTCACTGCACTCGGCCAGTCTCCTTCACGACCACTACCCCACTTCTTGCTGGTACGCCCTAGGGATATGAGTTTGCGCTCATATATCCCGTTATTCATACCTGCATGCCTTGCCCCACCTACCCCAATCAAGCAGAATCCCGCCCTTTCCATTTTTAGGCCCTTTGATGCCTTTGGTTTGGAATGGTGAAGTGTCTTTGTCTTGATATTGAAACTGCACGGGATAACAGTTCAGATTTACGGGAGCTGGGGGTATTTCGCCCTGACCTAGGGCGGGGGGAGCGAATTTCCGGGCGGGATGAGCAGTTGGCCAGCAAGCTATTGGCCTGGAGCGAAGGCACAGACTGTTTATTGGGGCACAACATTGCCGCCTTTGACATCCCGGCGCTGCGTAGTCTGTGGCCCGATTTGGCCTTGTGGCATTGGCCGGTGGTAGACACCCTGGAATTATCGCCTCTGGCCTTTCCCCAAAATCCCTATCACCACTTGGTGAAGGATTACAAGCTGTGCACCACCAGCCGCAATAATCCTGTGCGTGATGCGGCCTTGGCATTTCAATTATTTGAAGAACAGCAACTCGCCTTCGCGGAACGGCAGGCCCAAGACGCAGACGAAATTCTGTGTCTGCATTACTTACTGCTACCAGAAGCGCATGCCCCCAGTACGGGCTTAGGCCATATGTTTGCGCAGTTACGCCGCAGTCCACGGCCCAGCTTGGCCTTGGTGCAAACCGCATGGCTGCGTTTTAGTTTGGGGCGCAGTTGTTTGAATGCGGCACGGCGAGTGCGAGACGAGTATTTGTGTGCGCCCGAATGGCACCAGCCCTTGGCTTATGTGCTTAGTTGGTTACGAGTAGCCGGGGGCAACTCGGTATTACCGGCTTGGGTAGGCCATCGTTTTCCCCAAACGGCACAACTTATTCGTGAATTGCGCGACACGCCCTGCTCCGACCCCGCCTGCGCGTGGTGCCAAGAACAACACGATTTAGGGCGGGTGCTGCCCCGCTATTTTCCGGGCATTAGCGCTTTCCGGGCCAAACCCAGCACGCCCGAAGGACATTCTTTACAGCAGCTCATTGTGGAAAGTGGTTTTGCCGGGCGAAGTAGCTTGGCGGTATTGCCCACGGGCGGCGGCAAATCCCTGTGTTATCAATTGCCCGCCCTGGCGCGCTTCTATCGTACTGGCTGCCTCACGGTGGTCATTTCACCGCTGCAATCCTTAATGAAGGATCAGGTGGATAACTTGCTGGGGCGCGGCATCACCTGTGCCGGGTATTTGAATAGCCTACTCACGCCCATGGAGCGCAGCGCCGTGCTAGATAAGCTACGGCTTGGGGATGTGGGCCTGATTTTTGTCGCGCCAGAGCAATTCCGCAGCCGCGCCTTTACACAAGCGCTCCAATATCGCCAGATCAATGCCTGGGTTTTTGACGAGGCCCATTGCTTATCGAAATGGGGCCATGATTTTCGGCCCGATTATCTGTATGTCTCGCGCTTTATCCGCAAACAGCAACAAGAGCAGCCCTCGCCAGTCTTTTGTTTCACGGCCACCGCTAAACCGGAGGTCGTGCAAGATGTGCTCAAGCACTTTGACAAGAATCTTGGTCTGGATTTGCAGCGTCTGGAAGGTGGTGTGGAGCGGGAGAATCTCAGCTATGAGGTACGTGCTGTCACCACTCACGCCAAGTTCCCAGAAGTATTACGCATTTTGAAGGAGGCCCTACGGGAAGAGGGCGCGGCCATTGTGTTTTGTGCCCGACAAAAAACCGTAGAAGAGCTGGCGGACTTTCTCAAGTCGGCGGGCTTGTCCTGCGGGCATTTCCATGGCGGCTTGGACCCTGAAGTTAAGCGCAATACTCAAGAAGATTTTATTGGCGGCAAACTGCGCGTCATCACCGCCACCAACGCCTTTGGTATGGGCGTAGACAAAGCGGATGTACGCTGGGTGATTCACTTGGACACCCCCGGTTCCCTGGAAAACTATCTGCAAGAAGCAGGGCGAGCGGGCCGAGACCAAGCGCCAGCCCGCTGTGTGCTGCTTTACGACGACGCCGATCTGGATGTGCAGTTCCGGCTGCTGAGGAATTCCGTACTCACCCAGCACGACATTCAATCCATCCTCAAAGCCCTGCGGGAAATCGAGAGAAAAGACCGCAGTAGCGGCGAGGTGGTAGTGACCAGTGGGGAAATTTTGCTGGAAATTCCCGAGCAGCAACGGCTTGATCCCGATGCCGCTGACACGGATACCAAAGTACGCATCGCCATCGCGTGGCTGGAAGAAGCGCGCTTGCTGGAGCGACAAGAAAACTACACACACATTTTGCCCGGCAGTTTGCGTATTGACGGTTTAGAAGACGCCGAACAACGCTTGCGCGAAAAACTCGGCCCCCAAGCTGACCTTGGCCCCTATCTGAAAATTCTCAGCATCCTCATTCAGGCCAACGACGACGAAGGGATTAGCACCGACCAGCTCATGCTCGCCACGGGACAGGAATCAAAACGGGTGGTGGCCATGTTGCGCGAGCTGGATCATTGGGGCCTGCTCAGTAACGATACCGAAATTGGCATCACCCTGTACCGAGAGCCAGACAGCCGGCAGCGCTTAGATAATCTGCGCCGCCTAGAAGACGCCTTAATTGCCACCCTGCGGGAACAGGCGCCCGATGCCGATCAAGAGGAATGGAATCTATTAGATTTCCGGCGCTTATGTGACACCTTGCGCCGGGATTCCGGCGTCAATATCACCCCGGAACATTTAACGCGCCTCTTAAAATCCTTCGCCGAACCTTTTGGGCAAGGGCGTAGCGAGCGCGCCTTGTTTGCCCTGCGCCCAGAAGGCCGGGACAACCGCCGGGTGAAATTGCAGCGCAATTGGTCACAGATCGACCAGATTCGTGCCAAGCGCATGCGCGTGGCCGAAGCACTATTGGCGGCATTTTTGCAGCGGCGCCAAGGCAATAACCTGCTGGTAACGGTAAAGCACAACGATTTAGAAAATGCCTTACGCAGCGACATTGGGCTACAAGATTTGGAGGTGAGCGACTGGCCCTTGGCCTTGGCCTCTGCGCTCATGTATTTGGACACCAACGAGGTACTGCACTTAGCGCGGGGGAAAGGGGTGTTTCGTGCCGCCATGACCATAGAACTGAACGCGGAAGCGCGGCGGCGCAAGTTTAGTGCCTCGGACTACGCCCAGCTCAAGCTGCACTACCAAGACAAAATCACCCAAATTCATGTCATGGCGGAATACGCCCGCCTCGCCTTGCTGAAGAGGAACGAGATAATGAGGGGGGAGGGGTCGAGATAAATGGGACTGGCTGGGATGAAATGGGACTGGGCTGGATGGGGTAATAAAAACAATTTGCAGCCGGTAAAAATACACGAAGGGGCTATGATCGGCCCCTTTTTTATTCGGCGGACTGGCGCAGGTGATCCATGCCGGTCTTGAGCAGTTCCTTCTCTGCTTCGGGTTGCAGCTTGAGTTCGGGAGTGAATGGTAAATACGGGCGGGCCGGGATCGTGACATTATGCCCCTTGCCTGCCTTGCCACTCAATTGCTGGATGCGGGCATAGGGCCTAGCTGCGCCGACCATCGTGTAGTTGTCACCGTACTGGGAATAGACTGAGTCAGCCAGCAGGGCAGAGTCCTGGAGCATCTTCATTTCCTTCAGGACGCGCTGGGACCGTTTGGTCAGGTCGCCGTTCTTCTTGTAGCCCTTGCGGCCACCGATGCGCTTGAACTTGGTGGCTTCGGACAACGCTTTCCACTTAGGGCGGCCTTCAGCGGCGAAGTTGGCCTCTGTTTGGTCTTCCAGAACAGCGGCCATGTCGCGCATGGCCAGCCGTGGCCGCCGAGAAAAACGGCCAATGGCACCCATAGTGCGCATGAACTGTTTGTTGCCAACGGTCAGCGCCTTGAAGATTTCGCTCATTTCTTCGCTTTTTTATATTGCTCCACCAGGTCGGCGTCGTAACGGCTCAAATCGGGCTGCCAACTTGCACCGGGCGGGTGATTCCAGCCCGGATCAGTTTGAACGTACTGGCGTAGATGAGTGGGGGAACCAGGCGGTGTCAGCATAAAACGATCAACCTGTGTTGTCCCTGCATTTGGGTTTGTTTTTGACAACGGGACAGTCACTTTATCCATACGACCGGTGCTGCTCAGCAGTGGGAACTGCCCAGTGCCGCTACCAACTTGATCAGGTGACAAGGCGCGCACCCGGCACCGGCATTTATAGCCATTCGCCGGGTAGAACGCTCGATAGAACGGATCGTCATACCGGAAAACTAACCCGTTCAGTGCACGATGGGCTGGCCGCGTGCGACTGTCCATCACTGCTACGTACATCCAGTTGGGGCGGCTCTCCACGTTTTCGAGTTGCCGAGTACGTCGCCCAGCCATGAACGAGGTTTGCAGATTCACGTCGTAAATCAGCTTGAGGCGATACGGGCTGCCATACTGTACGGGCTTTGACGACCCTGGATACATCTGAGTAATCTCACCCGTACTAGGATCAATCGCTTTGCCCCACCAGCCTTTGGCCTGAAGAGTAGGAATCAGGGTCTTCTTGAATTCAGAGAATCCAACATTTCCACTCATCGCCTTCTTCAATTCGTCGCGGATGTCTTGCAACACATCCAGCTTAGCGCAGTTAGCGACGGTGAAGACCTTGCTATGAATCTCGCCTAGCAGGTCGTACCAGTTCTCGCTGACCTTCAGCCCCTTTTGTTTGAAATAGGCCACCGCCTCAGCGGGCGGCAGGGTCATGGCGTAGAGCAGGTCGAAGGACGGATCAATAATTGTCGCCATTGACATGTCCCCAAAGCTCGGCCACAAACATGGCGCGGGTCAATGCATCCTCCAGGCTGGCGGTGTCCAGCTTTGGGAACAGCGCGGCCAGCTTGCCCAGCGCCTCGGCGTAGTCGGCGGAATTGTTAATGAGCTGCACGAGAGGGGCTAGCACAGACTGCCCATGGTCTTGTAATCCTGCGTCCAAGCTTGTAACCGCAGCATCTAAGGCCGCTTGGTCTGGAAATTCGTTACTGGCTTCAGCAAACTGCACGGATGATGATGGAGTTGCCGCCTCTACCAAATCCCCATCTTGGAACCCATACGCACGCTTAAAATACTGTGAGGTGAACCGTACTCCCGAGTTGTACAGTGATTGATCACGAGTGGCCATGGACTCATCCACGTCATTCGGATCAAACATGTAAAACTCAGGGCGATTATTGTCATTAAAGTTGTAATCGAAAATGAAACGAACTAGGCCGTTAAAAACTGATTCGACAATACGCTTATCTGCATTACGGATGCTTTTTGTGACTTCATGCCCAACTTGTGACGATGCGCGATTTGACGTCGCTTCCGACGATTGATTTTGCCCCAGTAGCGCATAATTAATATCGCCCCGGCAATACACTAACAACCGTTCAAACACATCGGCGCTCGCCGCTTTTCCGGTGGCTTCTTTGATGTCTACACTTGAATCATCAGGAATCACCGCGACTGCGTCTTGCACCATATCCGACAGCCTATCTAACAGCTGTTCGGTCTCCGATTCTGGGGTGTTTCGGGGGTGCTTGCCGATGACCCATGGAATGCCGTATTTCTCAGAGAATGTCACCCAAAATTTTAGGCCGCCCTTGATAAATGTATCCGCCCAGAAACACATGGATAAATCTGGAAACCCATATGGGTTATCGTAGGTCGCGTCCTGACGTGCAAAAATGAATTTTCGGTCAGGCAATAACTCGCCATATAACGGATTGTCCTTAGTACGAAAGCGCGGTTGATTCTGGCCGTCGAAGTGGAACCACTCAGGTAGTTTTCCAATGACGGAGGTCGGCGTGTAATACGAGCCAACATATTCCCACTCGATTTCGAGCGGCTGATAACCGTACATCGGCGCATTCATAATCTCGGAAAGCAGTCCGTTCATGTCCAGATCTTTGATCATGGATTTCACACTGCGCGTCGCACGAGCAGATGCTCCACCTGGCCGAACATCCCACTCTAGGGATTTCACAGCGCTCCGACGACGGCGGATATTCCCCCCGATTTGAGGGGATACCCGCATATTGCGATACACCTCAATATCCTTACCCAACGCCTTCAGCACCGGGTCGGGGTTAGGCAGCATCATCCCCAAATCTGGGATGGACTGTATACACCTGTCGCGAGTGGCAATTTGTTGGGAAAGATCACCCATTGGAATAGTCATGAAAATCCTCTTGTTAGGCTTGCTGCCGCTCGACGTTTCTTCGATTTCACCTTCACCGGCCCCTTGTTGATTTCCTGAGTGGCGTACTCAGCCAGCGCCAGAGCAATGGCGGAATCTCCGTGTCGATGTAAATCTGGATCTTTAAGGTCTTCGCGGCGGATCGCCGATACCATGGGTATGCCGTCGATCTCCTCAATGTCACGGATGTCTTGGGCGATGTTGTCGTCCTTGGGAAGATCGACCATGCCATCTTCAAATTGTTGGATCAGCTTAGGCATCCAGGTGCCGTACCAGGTACGGTTTAGCTTCACCTGGGCAATCCGCTGATGCCCGAATTCATCGGCGGTGTATTCCGCCAAGGTTTCCCCGGAGCCGGTCGCGTCCATTGCCCCGCCGAAGCAGCGGGGCAGCTTGCGAATCATGAACCACAGGATTTGTTCCTGCTGCCGGGTGGGTACGTTGTGCAGCTCTACCAGGAAGGGAATGTGGCGCCGCAGCCCTCGGGTTATGGCCAATGGGGCAATGACCGAGAAGTCCCGATGCCGGGCGAAGTCCATGCCGAAGAAATGTCGGGTTTCCGGGTCGAGATTGGCAAGCTCCGGCTCCAGGTAGCGGTCAATCCAGTCTTTTGCAAACGACTGGCGTTCGTCGGTGCTCTTCTTGGCGAAATCGTCATCCAGGGTAAGTCGAAGCACCGGGCCGTCATGGTTCATGGCCGCATCGATCCAGACGCCGGGGATACACACACCGTTGCCGTCGCGAGGAATCGCGTCCAGCTCTTCCCGCATGGCCGCTTTTCGTACCCCGTAGGCGTTACGAATTTTGGCGTACCACTTTTTCTTGCCCTCGGCGGTGGCCTCCCAGCCTTTCATCAGGCAAACCCGCTCATAGAGTCCGTTGGCCACCGCATCGTCAAATGTCACTCGATAGACGGCGGCATCCTCGCCGAAGCGCCCAGCCTCAATGTCCTTTATGAGCTGGTTGAATGGGTTGGCCTTGCCGTTGTGGGACGAAATAATGACGATCTCGCCGCCCCAGATTAGCAGTGCAGTGGCCGCATCCAGAACGCCCTGCACGTCGGGATGGAATGCCGCCTCATCAATGACGACCTTGCCCTGCAAGCCGCGAATGTTGGCGGGGCGTGAAGACAAGGCCGCAATCTGGAACCCCGAGGCGAATCGTATCCGGTAGCTGGTGATGTACCGGGTGTTGCCCTTCTCGTCCTGGTCTTCAAACAGGAATTCTTCGATGGCGGAGACACCTTGTCCCTGGGCCTCGGCGATCACGCGGGCGAACCGCGCCGAGTAGCCGATAAACTCCAGGCCCTTTTCCTTGGTGTCACCAATGTAGAAAACGTTGTCGCCTCCGGCGCTCTTTCGGGACGCGGCCTTGATAGTGTCGTCCAGCGCCTCGGAGAAGGTGATGCCCGTGCGGCGCCCCTTGGGAGCGACCTTGATGGAGGCCTTGAGACTGAGCCACGCCGCTTGGTGGCGCATCAAGACGCCCTCGGCGAGAGGATTAAATTCCTTGGGAACCTCCCGGACGCTGGCCGGAAGTTCGTCCCACTCCACCACGCGCACGGTGTTGCCCAGCGGCTTGATGACGCTAGCCATTGTTCAGCCCCAGCACCTTGCCACGCCAGAATTCAACTTGGGCGGCATCCATCCCCTGAGCCTGAGCGGCTTCACCCACAGCATTGGCAGCCTCGGCCAGCGCCTTCTGCCGCGCTTCGGCCTGCCAGCGTTTTTGGGCTACGGACGCTTTGCCCAGTTCAGCCACGGCCTTGGCTAGCTTGGTCACATCGATGGTTTCGGGATCGATTTCGATGGCCATCAACACGTTAAATAGCTTTTCTTGTGTCAGACGAACCAGGGCATCATTCACTGAACCCTCTTCATCAGGGGCGGCTTGAACAACGGCGCGAGCTTGCTCTGTGACCAGCCGCAGCGTTTTCAGCTTTTCCTCAAATGCCTGACCGTAGCGGTGAATGGCGCTTTTGGAAATGTCGTAACCCCGACTTTTCAATTCCTTGGCTAACACCTCATAGCCGCTGAAATTGCTATCAACGAGATTTCTGTCCAACCATTCTTTAATGGCCTTTGGCAGAGTCGCAACACCGCTTCGCTTACCCATCGCTGGTCAATTTTCCCAGTATTTAGGTGGGCGAGCGATGCCTGGGTCACAGTCCACGGTGTACTCAACCACGTCGGTGCCATACCGGGTCAAATCAGCGAACCAGCGGCCCGATGGCTCACGAGTCAGCGCGACCAATTTGCGATCAGACAGATAGTCCAATTCCCGTCGTAGTTCATGTTGTGTTGCATCTTGATAGATGCTCTGAACAGTTGCCAGCACCAATTCCTCATAGGCACCAATTGGTCGAGCGTGATCCAGAGTCAGGAGGATGTTCCAGCGCATGGATTCGCGCCGTACCTTGGCGGTGTCGATGGCCATTATTTACGGGCTCCCTGTAATTGAACAGTTTCCAGCTTGCTGTAGATCGTATCCAGTTTTGCTTCGATGACGGCTTGTCCGCGCACATAATCCTCTCGGCGGACGTAATGCAGAGGCAGATTGGCTTGCCACTCTAGAAAGTCGCGCTCCAATTTTTTTACTGCTTCTGTGTTGGCCTTAATGTCTTCACGCTCATTCGCCTGAACAGCCTCATACGCTTTGAAGCGATCTTCTAATCGCTTCTCAAATTGATCGAGCAGTATTTTTCCAAATGCGGCTACACAGCCAAAAAACGAGGCCAGCATCGTAATCAGGTGCCAAAGTTCCAGTTCAATCTTCATTTCAATACCTTTTCCCGCATCGTTTGGCACTCGACGCAGGTTTGGACACCGGGAACGGCCTCACGCCGCTTCTTGGGAATATGATCACCACAGAGCTGGCAATGCAGTGCCGAGTCTTCAACCGTCTTGTCGCGCAGCCCAGCGCGACGTGCTTGCTCTTCTAGGGCGTCTTGGCGCATTTCTTCTTCGCGCTCTTTGGCCCGATCAATAACATCAGTCATGTGCGGACGCCTCCCCCCAGTCGATCAGTGCGCCGAGCCGGGCGCGGCAGGTGCCAAATTGGCCCTGGGCGTTGGCGATCCATCCAGCGACGTCGGTATCGGTGGCAACGGCTCCATCTTCTGCATCAGGCTGCCCGGAGGCTTGGGGCACGGTGGCAACGTCACCGGGGTGACGGGGGTTGTTGAGCAGGCGGACAGCGCCAGCCCCAAGGCAAGGGCGGCCAGCAGTAACACGGGCGATTTCACGGGATACCTCCAGGGTCTTCTTGTTGAGAGCGGATTCGGTTTGTGCGAGGCGAGCGGCCAAGCTGTCGCCCCTGGCCACGGCTTCCTCAAGGCGCAGCCGCGCTGCCTCGGCGGCGGCGGCCTGGTTATTGGCATTGGCGGTTTTCAGCTTGGCGATATCGGCATCCTTGAGGCTGCCCACCAAGAAACCAGCGAGCAGCAGGCCGGCGAGAAAGGCCCCAAGCAGAGCGATCAAGCGCGGGGTCATGCCTGCACCCCACGGCCCCAGCCCAGATACAGCGGCTGCAAGACAATCAGGATACGGCGGGGATAGCCCAGGTTTTCCGGACAGAAGCTGGCGTGGCGTTTGGCCTTGCCGCAGGCGGCATCCACCGCCTGGCGCTGTGTCGATTGCGCGGCCTTGGCCTCCATCTGCCAGTGGCCAAGCCCGCCGTTGTAGGCCCGCAAAGCTGCCCACAAGCGATCAAACTCCGATGCCCCTTGCACCCGTTTGACCAACCAATCGTCGTAGCGCACCAGAGCGCGGATGGCCCAGCGCGGATTGGTCGAATCGCCGTGGGCCAAGGCCGGATCGATGCTGGCGATCCACTGCGCCGTGGCGGGCATGAATTGCGCCATGCCTCGCGCACCCACCCGGCTGACGGCCTGTGGATTCCAGCCGCTTTCCTGGTGAATCTGCGCCGCAAATACGGCAATGGGGGCATTCAGCCCCCACACCTGCCGAGCCTCACGGGTGAGGTCGGCGCGGTACGTGAGGGCTGCGCGGGGAATGTCACCTGCCCACGCCTTGCCCGTGGCTGCAATGGCCAGCGTGAGGACATGCAGCCAGAGCAGCCACGGGCGGATGTACGTGAGGCGCTCCATCTACGCCCCCATCGCAACGGCGATCATGGCGGCGGCGATGATGATGGCTCGCCGCAATTGCGCTAGGCAGAAGGCCAGAACCTGCTCTTTGGAGAGACCCTTCTGAGGGCAATAGGGGCCGCCGACCGAGAAAGGCTGATCCAGGAAGGCATCGGGCCGGGCATAGGGGAACAAACTACGGTCGATCCAGTACGCCACCCAAGCGGCGCTGGTGATGAGGGACAGCTTGTAGATCGAGACGGGGAGTTGCTGGGGGGCGGTGACTGCGATGAAGACGCTCAGCGCCAGGCTGATTAACAGCCAAGCTGTCATACGACTACGAAAAATAATCATAAAAAAACCTCCGGATATGTGCGCCCATGTTACGTGGGCACACCCGGAGGGTCTTTTAATCTAATTTAATCTTATTTATCTGATATAAACGGGGCTCGCGCTCTTATCCTGGCAAACAATTAGTTTGCAGTCGGTATGGCCTCTTCGTCCGCCTCGCGACAATACTCGGTGTAGGCTTCGGCATTGCACTTCGGGCACGGAATTTCGCCGCCGTTCGTGTAGCACCAGCTTTCACCACAGGCATCGCCGCTATCGGCGTCCCACAGATAGCCGTCAATGCAGACGCTATCAGGGTAAGAGGCCCCAAATTCATTCCCTTGGTAATCGCACATCGTTGTTCTCCGTACCTTCCGATCTGACCTTGACTACTACGACTTTCCAGTCGCCGAACTCGCGCCCCGCATGGGTCAGCCCTTTAATCCCCATCTCAATTTCGCTAGCGTTCAGTTCAGCCGCTGAGCAGCACAACAGCAGTGCCGCTGCAAAAGTCGTTATGCGCTCAAGTTGCTCTGCCGCATCTTCGATAGATGCAATTTTATTCTTCACCAGCTTGCCCAGCTCGGCATCGTCTAAGTCGCTCCACAGCGCAGCGGCCTTTTCTTGATCGGTCAGTATTAGTTGTGCCATCGTCTTCTCCTTAGTGACCGCACCGCTTAGCTCTGCGTTAGAGGGATGAATCTCCCTCGTACGTCTCCACCACAGCTTTTAATTTGTTCAACAACCGCATAGACGATTGCGTGACGTGTAGCTTCTCTGGCGTTTGTTTTTTCGGGGTTAATTGTTTGCCGACAGTATTCGAGATCCTTGTAGGTTACGCATACCACTGATGAATACACCTCAACCTTTAACTGAAAGGTCACTAGCAGCCGGAATGCGTCGCGATCATCATCCCACGGGTTCCAATCTCTGATACCCCCTTCTTCTGGAATCCAATAGCCCAGACGATCTTGGTTATACCAGGACTTCTGGTATTCCAATGCCTCTGCAATTACATTCAATAAATAATCAGACTCCATGGTCATTGCTCCGTGAATAGCGAACCTTGACGACTAGCCAGATCGGCTGCGCGCTGGGCTTTGATGATTTTGTAGATCCATTGCAGCGATATTCCATACTTCGTGACCAGTTCGCTATGGTTAGAGCCGTTGAAATTGGCCCAAATCTCTTGGTCGCGATTTGATATCTGTAGAGATGTCCCCATGGGGAAGTAAATCAACTGGCCACCCCAGTGCGCCGCCATCAGATTAGCCAGGGTCTGCCCCACATGGTCAGCACTGGCTTTATCCATTTCCAGCATCTCTTCCATGAGACTGGAGATTTTTTGGGCCAAATCCAACAGCAATTCTGGCCCCCGGCTGCGTGCAGCCCGTTTAGAATTTGTCATTGCGCCTCCCTATATTCAAGGCAGTCGTCAGTCCATCCCACGCCTGCCATATGGGATCAAAGGTATGGCGCTGCTGGGCGCTGGCGATGAGGCTGTTTAGCTCTTGTACAGTCTCCGCTTTCAGATGGACGCAGCCCCTATTCAATTCATCAGCCAATTGTTGGCTCAACTGCTGAACATGCGCCGGTAAAAAACGCAGAGCCCATTTTTTCAGCGTCTCAATCAGCGTTTTCGCCTGACCGCTGCTGATCCAATGTAGATCATCCACGCCCGTGATCCTCTTCACATATGCAGCCAGCGCCGCTTCAGACGGGTTCCTGACCGCACCCAGGGCATGCAGGAGCAACCACAGTGCCCGGATTTTTTTGGATTCCGGGTCGTGTGCCAATGTCCGGGATGGCGCCGCCCGTTTGGAGGGGGCAGCGCCGCCGCGAGTTTTGGCCGGGGTGCGCACCTTGAATCCCACCCGCTTCATGTGAGCCATCACGCGCTCCAGTTCCGGGACAGTCATCTCGCGGGTGGAGGACTTCCCACCAGACGCCGTTATCAGTGCAGCACGGTAGGTTTCCTCATCCATATTTAACTCACGTTTAGCAACGTGGATCAGGCGGATGAGTGGTTGTTGTGGAAGCGGATTTTTCATCTCTTAACTTATAACGCTGCCAAGTCCAGCGAAATCGCTTGCAGGGCTGAGTCTGGGCTGGAGCGCTGGTAGAAACGCATATAACGTTTACTTCCAACCACCCGCACACTGTTTGAGATCGCTTCCATTGCATTGAGCCAGCGCTTGTCTGTGATAGTGATGCGGCGTAGGGCAAGTACGCGCCCCGTTGAAATATTGCCCTCTTTATCTACTTGGAACGCGTCACTAATCAAGGCCCGGACTTCGTCACGGCTGTCAGATGTCCAGTCTTTCAGGCAGTCGTCGATCAGCACTTTGGCTGTTTGTAGTTGTTCATCAAATGCAATGGATTCCGCCACCGTCAACTGCACTACACGGGAGCCGTCGTATGAATTAAACGACATGTTGCCCTTGTTTTCCTGGCCTTTCTTTTTGCCACGCGGCTTGTGGTTATATTTCTTGTCCACGTCAGAGAGGAATACAGCAACTTCAGCAGCGGCAGCGTCTTTGAATTCGACCATGGCTCTTTGCAGGGCCAGCGCTTTCTCAACTAACCGTTCAACCATGGCATCTCGATCGATGTCGATCGATTTAATCGTGCTCAGGGGTACTGCGCGCCCTTTGCCATCCAGAGCACAGTCATGGCCATTTACGTTCACAATCTTCATTTGAATATCTCCTTGGTTGGTTATCTGCGCCCAATAGCCCGCAGGGTGGTTTGATCAATGGGTAAATAATTTGCTGTGCTTAGCGGTTTCATTTGGAAGGGGGTACGCCGCGCAGCGATCGTGTGCTCTACGCGATGTTTGGTATTGGGGAGTTCATAGCCAGGACGAACTGTGTAGTATTTTTTGTCCCCGTTTTCAGAAACCAGCACTCCATTTCTCGCTTTTAAGATCCCAATGGCGGCTGTGATATCGCTATGCGGTAACGCTACGCCTTCTCGAATCGGGAACATCGAAACGTTAGGATTTGCCGTCAGAAATTCAAAAACGTGCTGGATAGCTTCGTTCAACACTGCGCTGCTGTTTAGTGTGTAACGCCCAGGTACCAAAACGGTGACGAGCCCAGCTTGTGTCAGGCGGCTTAGCGATTGTTCAATCGCATCAATACCAATCCCCGTACGTGTTTGGATCCATGTCACCGATGTTGGATTGTTCTTGCCCGTAGACTTGATGGCACTCATGACTTGACGATCAGTTTCCGTTGTTCTCATTTCGGCATCTCCCAAGAGACTGCAACACCCATAAATGAGACAAAAACCTTATTCAAAATGAACTTGGGTCGAGGGCATTGATCTAGCAATTCTTTGTACGATGGTTGATGTTCATTGGTTGATATCAGAACTTCAGCCGTACCGTTAAATCGTTCGTCGATTACCGTATAGCCCATACCACGCAATGTTCGTGACGCTGCATTAACCCACTTCATGTTTTCACACATCGATGTGGTGAAGACCTTTGGTGGTTCGGCACTTACTGGGGGGGCGCTATGAACTAATGTCAGAAACATGATCACACCTCATTAATGATGTCTGCGGTCACGATGGGTGCGCACTCATGCGCAGCTAAATTCATCGCTGCCATAGTGACGTTGGCCACGGCCAGTGGGTAAAGCAGCGACACCGTGTGTGCATCTCGTCCCCGGCGCGGAGATTCGATAGTCAACTTGGCCCGTAGGGCCTCTACAGCACCGGCGTCCATCACCTCAGCGAGCTTTTTACCAATGCGCTCAAATTGGAATTTCAGATAGGCATCCAAGTGGTTGTTAAGCGGATGCAGCTCCATCAGTTGGCAACGCTGCACGACTTCGCGTACTTCTTGGTTCGTCTCGGAAAGACGCATCCGTAACTCAGTCTGGCCAATCAAAATGATCGAAATCAGGCGTTTCAGGCCATCCTCAAGTTCCAAAAAACGCTTGAGGTGTTTCAGGGTAGGAATGGAGAGCCCATGGGCTTCTTCAATGATGAGCACATGAGAATTCCCCGCCCGGCGTGAGTCGCGCAAAATCCGGTGCAGCTGGCGAAACCGGGCCTCAGGGCTGCGTTTCAAGGCTTCCACGGGGGCCACGGTGTTGATAATGGCCTCGGCAATATGCGTCGCCTTCAGCGTTTTGCCCTTCACATCATTGTCTTCCATGCCCAGAACGTAGGGCTCAATCACCAAAATGGGCTGGGATTCTTGGCGGATTCGTTCGATCAACTCCCGACGTAATGTACTTTTTCCCGCGCCTGACTCGCCCACCACAGCTACCAGAGAACCATTGCCATGGCGTGCTGTGTGCCACATGGCTTCTCGGACATCGCGGATGTCTGGAGTCATAAACACATCATCAGTTGACTCAACTTCAGTAAATGGCACCGCACGTAATCTGAAATGCTGTCTCGTTTGTGGCAATACGTACTGTTTTCGTAGTAGCATCTGTTCCTCCACTGCTGTTTCAAAGAGCGCCGTGTTGCCGCACGGTGCCCTAACTTCATCAAATGCACGGGCCAGTTGTTCATCATTGGCGCCGCGCTCCTGTAAAAATAGCCGCGTCTTGTGCTGCAATTCCTCTTGACTGGTGGTTCTGGGCCACTGGTGGTGATTCACCAGATCCGCCAGGGTGCCAGTGGAAATTCCCAACGCACGGGCTAAATGCGCCTGCTTGGCACCAACAGCCGTGAGTGTTTGTTTTAGTGAGAGCATTCCTCCTCCTCTTCGTTAGCCCACTACTTTGCGTAGCGGGGTTTTTCGTTGTGGGTTGTCGGTGCTGAGCTGAGTAACAATGCCGTCAATCTCGCTCTCTGGAACACCATCCGGGTAACGCTGAGCCATCCATTGGTAACGTTCGGTTGTCCAGGCATCGCCCAGCGCGGCCTTTAGCTTCTTAGCCGCTTGGATGTGAGTGAGCGGTGCCACATCCCGGTGCGCCAACTCCACGCTCAAATCCCGACCGCGCCGAGGCAAATACTCCGGTACCGGCGTGGCCTCTACATCGGCAAACACATTGAGCTGGCCGTCAAACGCGGGGACTTTGGCCTTCTTTTTCTTATCCACCTCCAGCTGTGTCTCAGCCCCGTAGGCATCTTTGAGAATGGTTTTCCAGTTGCTGTCCAGCGGGCTGTCCCCATGGGATTTAAATTCCTCACCAATCACCGGCGCATCGTGCGCAAACCCAGCTTCATTTTTGACCACAGGCGATACGGTGTAAGTCACGATCTCGCCCCGTTCGTCCTTAACCTGCACATCGACATCTGGCGCCCGGTAGGGATTCACCACCACCTGCACCTTTGTTTTCACCATCACGCCGGGAATAAACGCCAGGCTGTATTCATTAGAGCCATATCCCTTGATTGCGTAGGAAATGGAGAGATTCCCTCGTACCGTCGCCTCCACAGGACGGGTAGTGACCAACTCCCGGCACAGTTCTAGGGGCGGGGCAATGCGCAACTGGGACTCTTTAATAGTCAGCCACATTGCATTTCTGGTGCGGTGGTGCCGGGTGTGCACAAAGGTGGCGTTGTAAGCCAACCGCCATTCGTTGGCCTTGGCATTCAGTTCCGCTAAATCGGCAACGGGGTAAAACTGCAAACGTCCTTCGAACTTGCACTCGACAATGTCTTGGGTCTTCTCGACTTGTCCTTTGGCTCTTGGGTTGCCGGGCAAATGGCTGATGTAGCGCACGCCCAGCCGATCTAGCAGATTGAGGAACAGCCCAGACGTATTGGCTGAACCTTTATCCATCATCAGTATCTCGGGTACTCCGTGCATGGGGTCGTTAGCACCCCGTTTCTGGATGGCATTTAAAAAACACTGCGTCAAATTGGCCGCATCTTCGGCGCCAGTGACGTACTCAACATAAAATGCACCGCTGTAGTGATCTGTTACCACGTAGCGAATCACCCGGCATTTCTCAATGCGGCGCACATTGGCGGGTTTGTTCTTGTAAAACTCTTTTTCCGACATGGCCGCCAAACCACCCTTGGGCAGGTAAAACAACACGCATACCGAGGCGTCGATTTGCCAGACATGGTTCGGGTACAGGCTCCGTTGTTGCACATGGGCCGTGGGCTGGCGTAGCTGATCTGGATGGCACTGGTAATCGCGCATGGCCCGCGCTAGGGTTGTTGCCGAGACGGTGATGGGCTGGGCCTCGCCGGTATCAGGATCCACATTGCCATCCTTGCCTTCCGCCTTGAGAATGCCCAATGCGTCTTTCATGGATAGAGTGCGTTTTTCGTTGGCACGGGTGGCGATAACCACCATGCCGGAAGCCTTCATGGCCAACTCTCTAGAGACGCTGCGTTTGCCACTATCTGCCCGTGTTTTGCGACCGCTCTCAAACCCGGATTTTTCCAGCTTGCGGTAAAGCTCTTGCTTCGAGCAACGCAGGAATTCGGCAGCGGCGTGGATCAAGCGCCCCTTTTCGCCGTGTTTGGCCGAGGCCAACTTGGCGGCGAGGTCACGCAGGTAATCCAGCTCGGGCAGCAGCGTGGCAGACATGATTACTGCTCCACCCCTTCATTAGCGCCTCTCAGCTCGCTATTGAATTGGTCGAACCACTCACCCCGTACCACCGCCGTAAAATCCACTGGCAGCATCATGTCTTGAGCAATCTTGGCCACACTCTGGAACAGCCAGGTGACGGTCTGCTCCGCTGCCGTGGTTAAGGATTCGCCCGGCTCGTTCTCGTAGATATCGCCCACCGCCTGGGCAACGCCGTTAATGGTGCCCAGCATCACCAAGCTGGCATCTTGTAGATTTTTGATGAGCTGTTCTTCTAACTCAGCACGCTCTTGGGCGGCGGTATTAACCTTAGGCTTGGTCGCGGCCTTGGGGGCGTCGCGCTTTTCCAG
>JACCDO012046736.1_pt1 | contig 23778 bp, 16 predicted proteins | sample 7446101 | NCBI WGS metagenome assembly JACCDO01 (sample SAMN15323440, study PRJNA562643) | freshwater metagenome | isolation source: river surface water | place: USA:Blue River Watershed | collected 2017-08-16
GCTTGGTGGAGATAAGCGGGATCGAACCGCTGACCTCTTGCATGCCATGCAAGCGCTCTCCCAGCTGAGCTATACCCCCGAAATCTCGCAATAAAACCACAAGACAATCAAAACAATCCAAGATTTTAGCCTATTTTTGTGCAACTGCGCAAATTAGCTATTGGACCGCCTTGGAGAGCCGATTTAATGCCTCATCTTTGCCCAATACGACCAAAACAGAGTCAATGGCTGGAGTCTGTGTAGTGGCAAAAAGTGCAAAACGAACAGGCATCGCTAGGGCAGGCATTTTAAGTTGATGCTGTGCCAATACTTGCTTAAATGCAGCAGCATAGCCCTCTTTTGTTTCTGGCGCACTTCTAATCGCCATAATTAAATCTTTTATTGCAGGCACAATGGCATTCGGTATATTTAAGGCAATTTGTTCTGGTGTTAACGATGGTGCCGGTAAGTAAAAAAGTTTTGCTGCTTCTGCAATTTCAATTAATGTATTGGCACGGTCCTTTATTAAACTAACTACCTGCACAAAATCTGGTCCGATATCAGTATTGAGCCCTAATTGATCTGCGAAAGGCTTTGTGAGCTTTGCTAGCTCAACAGGGTCGGCATTTTGTATGTACTGATGATTTAACCACAGCAATTTTTCAGGATTGTGTTGTGCTGGTGAACGACCCAAATTTTCCAAATTAAACCAATTAACGAATTGTTCCTTAGTAAAAATCTCTGCATCTCCATGTGACCATCCCAGGCGTGCCAAATAATTCAAAATGGCATCGGGTAAGTACCCTGCTTTTTGATAATCCCGCACGCTCATAGCACCATTGCGCTTGCTCATCTTCTCGCCAGAATCGTTGAGGACAGTAGGCAAATGAGCATAAATAGGCGGGGTACCACCTAGCGCTTTCATAATGTTAATTTGGCGGGGCGTGTTGTTAACATGGTCATCACCACGGATCACATGGGTGATCTTCATATCTAGGTCATCCACTACAACACAAAAATTATATGTTGGGGTGCCATCAGGACGCGCAATAATCAAATCATCCAATTCATCGTTAGAGATTTCAATTTGTCCTTTGACCGCATCATTCCAAATAACAGATCCCCCGATTGGATTCTTGAAGCGTATTACTGGCTGGACATCGTTTGGCGCAGGTGGCAAAACTTTGCCAGGCTCGGGCCTCCAAAAACCGTTATAGCGCGGCTTTTCCTTGTTTGCCATTTGCTGATCACGCAGGCGGTTTAACTCATCTTCGCTCATGTAGCAGGGATAGGCTAGACCACTATCCAGCATCTGCTTAATAACCTCACGATAACGATCGATACGCTGCATTTGATAAATGGGGCCTTCATCAATATCCATCCCCAACCAAGCCATGCCCTCAATAATGACATCCACTGCCTCTTGTGATGAACGCTCTACATCAGTATCTTCAATGCGTAAAATAAAGTCGCCCTTATTGTGGCGAGCAAAAGCCCACGGATAAAGTGCGCTTCGTAAATTTCCCAAATGAATAAAGCCCGTGGGACTTGGGGCAAAACGTGTTCTTATTGACATACAACGTATTATCTCAGGTCAGCAAAAAAGTCGGTAAATTCAAAAAGAGTGGATACTTTAGGTTATGAATGAACTGCTTGTTTTTATCTGTGATGGCGCACCAGTACGCGGTGAAATTGTCTCCATTGGCTCCGCCTGGCAAGCGATTCTAGAGCGGCGCAACGACCCCCCTGCTATCCGTCAAATTTTGGGGGATTTTGTTGGGGCAGCAACCCTCTTAAGTGCTAGCCTTAAATTTGACGGAACCCTTATTATTCAAGCCCAAAGCAAAGGGCCAATCCAGTTGCTGGTAGTGGAATGCAAATCTGACCTATCTATGCGAGCAACCGTCAAACTATCTGCCGAACCATCAGAAATTCAAGATGATGCAACGTTGGGTGAGCTATTAGATGCGGGCAATACCGGTAGATTGGTCATTACGCTTGATGCAGCTGATCGTGAGCCAGGTCAACCCCCTTATCAAGGCATTGTGTCTTTGCAGGAGGAGATTGATGGTATCACTCGTCCTGTTAAGAATGCAGCTGAGGCCATCGCACTCTATATGCAACGGTCAGAGCAGTTAGATACACGTATTTGGCTTGCGTCCAATAGCAGCAATGTTGGCGGCTTACTATTGCAAAAATTACCTAACTCTGGAGGGCATGCTCATTTAGATCCACAAGTAGCTGCTGAGGGCTGGAATCGGGTTCAAATGTTGGGGCAGACCATTACGAATGAAGAACTCTTGACACTTGCGCCCGAAACGATTCTCAGGCGACTTTTTCTTGAGGAATCTACAGAATATGGGGTCAGAAGCTTTCCTTCACGACCAATTCGCTTTGCATGCACCTGCTCTCGCACCAAAGTGGCGGATGTTTTGCGTATGCTGGGTGAATCAGAGGTGCAAGATATCCTCGCAGAACAGGGAGTGGTTGAAACAATCTGTGATTTCTGCTTAAAACCGTATCGCTTTGACCCTGTTGATTGCTTGCAAGTATTTAAAACCGATTCTTTAAGCGATGCTACCAGGCCGCCATCGGGAAGCCACTAGGAAATTAGTCTTATTCCTTATTGACTGGCGCTGGCGTTGATTTGTCACTAGGCAAAATTTGTACGAAGAACTCACCTTCTTTAATAAGGCCATGCTCCACGCGTGCTCGCTCTTCAATTGCACGCGTACCTTCTTTTAAATCTTTCACATCGCCTGCTAGTTTTGCATTCCGTAAAGCCAAGAGGCTGTTTTTGGCCTCTTGAAGCTCTACTTGCTTCTCCATTTCATAAACTTTTAACCATCCACCCTTTCCCAACCAAAGCGGGTACTGAATTGCAATCAGCAATAACAGCATTGAATAGATAACTATACGCATAGTGCGGCGCGCACTTATCGCTTAAGGTTGTAGAAGACGGATTTACCTGGGTATATGGCAACATCGCCCAAATCTTCTTCGATTCGCAATAACTGATTGTATTTAGCAATACGATCAGAGCGGGACAATGAACCAGTTTTGATTTGACCAGCGTTTGTGCCAACGGCGATATCCGCAATCGTGCTGTCTTCAGTTTCGCCAGAGCGATGTGATATCACTGCGGTGTAATTCGCCTTTTTTGCCATTTCGATAGCAGCAAAGGTTTCGGTCAAGGTGCCAATTTGATTAATCTTAATCAGAATGGAATTGGCGATGCCTTTTTCAATCCCTTCTTTCAAAATGCGGGTGTTCGTAACAAATAAATCATCACCAACCAACTGGATCTTCTTACCTAATTTCTTGGTAATGTCAGCCCAGCCATCCCAATCACTCTCATGCATGCCATCCTCAATTGAAACTATCGGGAATTGATCTGCCAAGTTTCCGAGGTAATCAGAAAACTCGCTAGAAGTTAATTGAAGTCCCTCGCCTGATAAATGATATTTACCATCCTTGTAAAACTCGCTAGCTGCACAATCCAATGCCAAGAGCACATCTTCTCCGGCTTGGTAACCAGCGCCTTCAATAGCCTTCATAATCGTTTGCAAGCACTCTTGATTACTCTTGAAATTAGGAGCAAATCCACCTTCATCCCCAACAGTTGTTGGCATACCTTGTGCACCAATAATTTTCTTCAGCTCATGGAATATTTCCGCTCCACATCGCAAAGCATCACGAAAGCTCTCGGCCCCTACAGGCATTACCATGAATTCTTGAATATCCAGACTATTGTTTGCATGAGCACCACCGTTCACAATATTCATCATCGGAACAGGTAACTGCATGCCTCCGGAGCCACCAAAATAGCGGTACAAGGGCAAACCAGCCTCCTCTGCGGCTGCTCTTGCCACTGCCATGGAAACAGCCAAGGTGGCATTAGCACCTAATCGCGCCTTGTTATGAGTGCCATCTAACTCAATAAGAGTGCGATCTAAAAAAGCCTGCTCGGACGCATCAAGGCCCAGAATAGTTTCTGCAATTTCGACGTTGATATTCTGGACCGCTTTCAAAACGCCTTTGCCAAGGTAGCGCGATTTATCACCATCACGTAATTCAATGGCCTCACGAGATCCCGTAGACGCACCAGATGGAACAGCTGCGCGACCCATTACGCCCGACTCTAGCAAAACATCACACTCTACAGTTGGGTTACCACGTGAATCCAATACTTCCCTGCCAATAATGTCAACAATGGCGCTCATGCACCTTCTCCTTAAAACAATATGAAATTGGGGTTATGAATACTCTTTTATTTAAAGCTATCTTCTAAAAATATATTTTTTGATTTAACGACAGAATCGATAGCAACCAAAGATGCCAACAATTCTTTCATGCGATCCAATGGGACAGCATTTGGGCCATCTGATAATGCTTTAGCAGGATCGGGGTGAGTTTCCATAAACAAACCGCTGACGCCCACAGCCACAGCGGCTCTTGCTAATACAGGAACAAACTCCCTTTGACCTCCACTAGCGCTTCCCTGACCGCCAGGCAACTGAACCGAATGCGTTGCATCAAAAACAACTGGAGCATTTGTCTCACGCAAAATAGAGAGACTTCTCATATCAGAGACAAGGTTGTTATAGCCGAAAGATGCTCCCCTCTCGCAAACCATAAACTGGTCTGGAAGATTTTTTTCTACAGCAGCATCTCGCGCCTTTGCAATCACATTCAACATCTCATGAGGAGAAAGAAATTGACCTTTTTTAAAATTGACAGGCTTACCACTTTGAGCACACGCTCTTATAAAGTCAGTTTGTCGACATAAAAAAGCGGGTGTTTGCAAGACATCCACTACTTGTGAAACAGGAGCAATTTCAGTGATGTCATGCACATCTGTTAAAACAGGAACATCAATCTGATTTTTGACTTTTGCCAAAATTTCTAACCCCTTATCTATGCCTAAACCACGGAATGAGGACCCAGAGGAGCGATTGGCCTTGTCAAAAGATGATTTGTAGATGAATGGGATATTTAACGCAGAGGTAATCTCTTTTAATTTACCAGCCACATCAATGGCAGACTGCTCAGATTCAATAACACAAGGACCCGCGATTAAAAAGAAGCGGTGATTAAGACCAACATCAAAACCACAGAGTTTAAATGCGCTCATGATCTACCTTCAAGCGAGTTGCTTTAGTGCAGCTTCTTGATGAGCAAGGGCCGCGTTGATAAATGCAGAAAATAGAGGATGACCATCTCGTGGTGTTGAAGTGAACTCTGGATGAAACTGCACGCCAAAGAACCAAGGGTGCATTGACTCTGGAAGCTCCATCATCTCTGGCAAGGATTCATTTGGTGTTCTTGCCGAAATGATCATGCCTGATTGCTCTAACTTAGGAACATAGAGATTGTTGACCTCATAACGATGACGATGACGTTCATTGACCTCAGAACCATAAATACGATTAGCTAAGGTATTAGCTGTGACGGGACATTTCTGAGAGCCCAAACGCATCGTGCCCCCAAGATCGGATTCATTGGTGCGTTTTTCAACCCGCCCTTCTCTATCCAACCATTCCGTTATCAAGCCTACAACGGGACTCTCAGTCTGCGGCTCAAACTCAGTGCTGTTGGCATTCGATATATTGGCAACATGGCGCGCAAATTCAATCACCGCCAACTGCATACCCAAACAAATACCCAAATAAGGCACATGATTCTCACGCGCATAACGAATTGCTGCAATCTTGCCTTCCGTTCCCCGCTTGCCAAAGCCGCCTGGGACCAAAATGGCATCGAGCTTGCTGAGGCATTCCACACCATCCTTTTCGATAACTTCTGAATCTATGTAATTAATATTCACTTTGGTATGAGTATGAATACCAGCATGACGCAAAGCTTCAATCAGAGATTTGTATGATTCAGTTAGCTCTACATACTTACCAACCATACCAATGGTAACTTCATGTTTTGGATTGGCTAGCTCATAAACTAATTTAGCCCAAACAGAAAGATCGGCGGGCTTCGCATCGATCTGCAATTCGCGACAAATCAAATCATCCATTCCTTGCGAGTGCAACATCTCTGGAATCTTGTAAATCGTGTCGACATCCCAGACAGAAATTACCGCCTCTTCACGCACGTTTGAGAACAGCGATATTTTGGCGCGTTCATCATCAGGGATTGGTCTATCGGCACGGCAGAGCAATACCGTTGGCATGATGCCGATTTCACGTAATTTTTGCACAGAATGCTGAGTTGGTTTAGTTTTTAGCTCACCAGCACTGCTGATATAGGGAACTAGGGTCAAGTGCACAAAGGCACAGCTATGTAGGGGCAAGCGTAAACTCATTTGGCGGGCCGCCTCAAGAAATGGCAGCGACTCAATATCACCAACCGTACCGCCGATTTCACATATTGCTATGTCCGCCTTGCCATCGTGACTAGCTTTGGCGCCGCGCTCAATAAATGCTTGGATTTCATTGGTGATATGAGGAATTACTTGAACTGTTTTGCCCAAATATTCTCCGCGACGCTCTTTGCTGATTACAGATTCGTAAATTTGACCTGTAGTGAAATTGTTACTTTTTCGCATCTTGGCTGATACAAAACGCTCATAATGCCCCAAATCTAAATCCGTCTCTGCTCCGTCTTCGGTGACGAAAACTTCACCATGCTGTAAGGGGCTCATAGTGCCCGGGTCTACATTGATATAAGGGTCTAATTTTAGGAGGGTGACTTTCAGGCCGCGGGATTCGAGAATCGCGGCAAGCGAGGCAGCTGCAATCCCTTTCCCTAAAGAAGAAACCACGCCACCAGTGACAAAAACGTATTTGGTCATCGCTTAAGCTCTGTTGGAAAAAATAATTATAACGATTGGCGTTCGGACTTTTAAAAAATAATAAAAGTGAAATACCGCAAAGAGCCCTGCGCTAGTAAGCAATTTTTAGGGAATCACAGTGTCGCAAGCTCTGGCTGATCCTTAGGAGGGCTGAAAAGACACCTGAGTTGAGTAGGCTATTTTTGGCATTTTTGGGGCTAATACCCCTTTTCCTAAAAATCCTAAGGGTTTAAACTCTTATATAAGACTTAAATTAGTAACTATAATCATCAAATAGGGAGAAAATCCTTATTTGGACCTTCTATCGCTCACTTTTACCTCATAGGAACCACCATGTTAGATGCCTATAACGCCCAAGTTGCTGAACGTGCTGCCCTTGGCATTCCAGCCCTACCCCTCACTAAAGATCAAACTGCTGAGTTAGTAAAGTTACTTAAAAACCCTCCGGCAGGCAAGGAAGCCGAATTAGTAGAGCTGATTACTAATCGTGTACCCGCAGGTGTTGATGAAGCCGCAAAAGTAAAAGCTGAGTTTTTGGATGCCATTGCAAAAGGGACTGAAAAATCTCCATTAATTTCACGTGTTAAGGCAACCGAGTTGCTAGGCACTATGCTTGGTGGTTACAACATCAAGCCATTAGTTGAATTGCTAGCAGATGCAGAGTGTGGTGCTGCAGCTGCAGCTGCATTGAAAAAAACCTTGTTGATGTTTGATTATTTCCATGATGTACAAGAGTTAGCAGAAAAAGGTAATGCCAACGCTAAAGCAGTAATGCAAAGCTGGGCTGACGCAGAATGGTTTACCAGCCGCCCCGCTGTACCTGAAAGCATGAAATTGACCGTGTTTAAGGTCACTGGCGAAACCAATACAGATGACTTGTCCCCAGCACCAGATGCTTGGAGTCGTCCTGACATTCCATTGCATGCCACTGTGATGCTGAAAAACCCACGTCCCGGTATTGAGCCCGATGAGGCTGGCGTTCGTGGCCCAATGAAACAGATTGAAGCATTGCAAAAGAAAGGCAACCAAATTGCCTACGTTGGCGACGTCGTCGGTACTGGATCATCACGCAAATCTGCAACCAACTCAGTGCTCTGGTGGACCGGTGAAGACATACCATTTGTACCTAACAAGCGGTATGGTGGTGTTTGCTTAGGTTCAAAAATTGCCCCAATCTTCTTTAACACTATGGAAGATGCCGGCGCTCTCCCAATCGAGCTCGATGTTTCTCAAATGAATATGGGCGATGAAATTGAATTGCGTCCATATGAAGGCAAAGCTTTTAAGGACGGGAAAGAAATTGCAACCTTCTCCTTAAAATCTCCGGTGATCTTTGATGAGGTACGAGCAGGTGGTCGCATCCCCCTAATCGTTGGTCGCGGCTTAACAGCAAAAGCACGTGCAGCCTTGGGTCTACCAGCTTCTACAGAGTTCCGTGTACCAGTAAGCCCTCCTGATAACAAAAAAGGGTTTAGTTTGGCGCAAAAGATGGTTGGTCGCGCCTGTGGTTTACCAGAAGGTCAAGGGGTTCGTCCAGGTACCTACTGCGAACCCCATATGACTACAGTTGGATCGCAAGATACTACTGGCCCAATGACTCGTGACGAATTAAAAGACTTAGCCTGCTTGGGTTTCTCAGCTGATTTAGTAATGCAGTCTTTCTGCCATACCTCTGCATATCCAAAACCTGTTGACATTCGCACACACCATGAACTCCCTGCATTCATGACCAATCGTGGTGGTGTTGCATTACGTCCAGGCGATGGTGTGATTCATAGCTGGTTGAATCGTTTATTACTTCCAGATACCTGCGGTACTGGTGGTGATAGCCATACTCGCTTCCCTATTGGCATTTCATTCCCTGCTGGCTCAGGTCTTGTAGCTTTTGCAGCAGCTACTGGCGTTATGCCACTAGATATGCCTGAGTCTGTATTAGTGCGCTTTAAGGGCAAGATGCAGCCTGGCATTACCTTACGTGACTTAGTGAATGCTATCCCACTATATGCAATTAAAAAGGGTCTCTTAACAGTTGAAAAACAAGGTAAGAAAAATATTTTCTCTGGCCGCATTCTTGAGATCGAAGGCTTGCCTGATCTCAAAGTTGAGCAGGCATTTGAATTATCTGACGCCTCTGCAGAACGCTCAGCTGGTGGTTGTGCCGTTCAACTCAATAAAGAACCGATTATTGAATACATGCAGTCCAACATCACTTTGATGAAATGGATGATTGCGAATGGCTATGAAGATAAGCGTACCTTGGGTCGTCGTATCAAAGCCATGGAGGCATGGATTGCAAATCCACAACTGCTCAAAGCAGATGAAAACGCAGACTATGCTGAGATCATTGAAATTGACATGAACGAGATCAAAGAACCGATCTTGGCATGCCCTAATGATCCAGATGATGTTAAATTCCTCTCTGAAGTCGCTGGCGAGAAAATCGATGAAGTATTCATTGGTTCTTGTATGACCAATATCGGTCACTTCCGTGCGGCTGGTAAAGTCCTTGAAGGTAAATCTGATATCCCAACACGCTTATGGATTGCGCCACCTACAAAGATGGATCAAATGGTTCTCACAGAAGAAGGCTATTATGGGATTTTGGGACGGACTGGTGCACGTATGGAAACTCCGGGATGCTCACTTTGTATGGGCAACCAAGCACAGATTCGCAAAGGCTCCACTGCAGTATCTACTTCAACACGTAACTTCCCCAATCGCTTAGGTATTGATACACGCGTGTATTTAGCCTCTGCTGAGTTGGCATCTGTTGCTGCACTATTGGGTCGCTTACCTACGCCAAAGGAATACCTCGAGCAAGTGGAGTCACTTAATGCGAAATCTGCCGAAGTGTATCGCTATATGAACTTTGACAAGATTAAGTCATTCAGTGAAGTGGCAGATACTGTTACTGTTTAAGCACTATTAACCGGTCTGTAGCGGCCAGGTCAAAAAGGCGATCGCTTGATCGCCTTTTTTCTTATTTGCTATCTAATATTAAATACTCAAAAGATCCTCTTGTCTGGCATTGACTTGACTCAGGCCAGAAGACCAAGTTTCGGTTGGTAAGCCAGTCTTTGTAGCAATAACCTTGGCACGTTTCATAACATCACTCCATTGAGCCTCTAATTTTGGACCTTTAAAAGCAATAGCCACAACATTGCAATCGTGAGACTCAGGAAAGAGTAAAACCCGATTATCAAAAGCTTCACAAATATTTTTGAGGTTGACATCAAAGCTCTTATGTCTTGAAAAAAGATTGACAGTCATTACACCCGGCTCTTTTAAGAGGTTATAACAACCTCTGTAGAATTCAAGAGAGCTGGCTGCCGGTCCATCGCAGATAGCATCGTAGAGGTCAACCTGAACTGCATCGAATTGACGCTGATACTTCTTAGCACTGACAAACACTTTGGCGTCCTGTTGTAAGGTTTCGAGCCTACGATCATCATCTGGAGTGAAGAACATAGATCGTGCAGCAACAATAACAGCGGGATTAAGTTCTACTACTGTAGTTTTTACTGCTGGACAATAACGATGTTGAAATTTGGTCAAGGCGCCTGTCCCCAGACCTAATTGAGCTACTCGCATTCCTGGCTTAGTCTCCAAAAAGAGCAGCCAAGCCATCATTTGCTGGTTATATTCGAGGTATATCTCATCAGGATCACGAATGCGCATAGCCCCTTGAATTAAATCCGTACCAAAATGAAGGTAACGAATTCCACCCATCTCAGAGAAAGTGACCGGCTCCATCTGCATTACTTATATTAGATTATTGAGCCCAGCGTCGAGCATTTCGGAAAAGGCGCATCCAAGGACTTGCGCCGTCGGAAATATCGAGCCATTCTGGAGGGCACCAACTCATCTGAACTGCGCGAAAAACACGCTCAGGGTGAGGCATCATAACTGTGAAACGACCATCTGGCGTTGTTAAACCCGTTAAACCGCCGGGAGAACCATTCGGATTCATTGGGTAAACCTCAGTGGGGTTGCCATGATGATCAACGAATCGGAGTGTGGCCAGGTTCTGTTGATTAAGACGGTCAAGATTTCCTTGCTGACTAAAGTTTGCAAATCCCTCACCATGTGCGATAGCAATCGGCAGCTGGCTTCCTTCCAAACCCTGAGTAAAGATGGAAGGCGAAGCCAATACTTCAGCCATCACTAAACGAGCCTCATACTGTTCTGACTGGTTGCGTGTAAATTTTGGCCATGTATCCGCGCCAGGAATGATGCTTGCAAGGTTGCTCATCATCTGACAGCCGTTGCATACCCCCAAGGCAAAACTATCCTGTCGCTGAAAAAAATTAGAGAATTGATCACGGAGCTTCTGGTTAAATAAAATGGTTTTCGCCCACCCTTCACCAGCACCAAGAACATCGCCATAACTAAACCCACCACAAGCAATCAAACCTCGGAAATCCTCAAGTTTTGATTTCCCTCTTAATAGATCTGACATATGAACGTCGTAGCTGTCAAAACCGGCCCAACTAATAGCGTATGCCATTTCAACATGTGAATTTACGCCTTGCTCGCGCAATATGGCCACTTTAGGACGAGCACCTGTTGAAACAAAAGGTGCGGCAATATCATCCGCAGCATCAAAGGTGAGCTTTGGAGACATGCCTGGATCTGCAACAGTATCTAATAATGCATACTCAGAGTCAGCGCAGGCTGGATTATCTCTTAAACGTGCAATTTGATAACTCGTATTGCTCCACATCTTCTGGAGAACTTCTCGCGGCTCTGCAAAAATATTTTTTGCGTCACGCCACACTTCTATACGACCATTGCTATTTGGTTTACCAATGACATGACTGCATGCACTTAAACCGAGTTTTCGGAGAATTCCAAAAACGGCATCGCGATCATCTCTCCGCACCTGAATGACAGCGCCAAGCTCTTCGTTAAATAATGCACGCATAGTTTGCTCATGGCGACGGCCAGATACCTGTTGCGCCCAATTCTTAGCATCACCGTAGTCAGGCTCTTGATCATTATCGAACGCGATCATATCTACATTAATGGAGATGCCTGCATGTGAGGCAAATGCCATTTCGGACACACAGGCTATCAAGCCGCCATCAGATCGATCATGATAGGCTAAAAGCATGTCTTGTTGGCGTAACTCGATCATGGCTGCAGCGAGGTTTTTGAGATCTTCTGGGTGATCCAAATCAGGCGCTGATTTGCCGGACTGATTAAGCACTTGGGCCAAAATACTGCCCGCCATACGGTTTTTTCCTCGCCCTAAATCAATCAGAATTAACTCTGTCTCAAGGTTCGACCCATCAGGTTTTTTCAGCTGAAGTAATGGTGTGGTAGTTTTACGAACATCATCCACTGGCGCAAAGGCAGAAATGATCAGGGATACTGGAGCTACAACCCTTTTTGACTGACCGCCCTCTTTCCACTCTGTGGCCATTGATAAAGAGTCTTTACCAACAGGAATCGAAATGCCTAGTGCTGGACAAAGCTCCATGCCAACTGCTTTAACAGAGTCGTACAGTTTTGCATCTTCTCCAGGGGCACCACATGCAGCCATCCAATTCGCAGATAGCTTTACATCTTCCAGGCGGAAAATATCAGCGGCCAATAAATTGGTAATTGCTTCACCTACTGCCATACGAGCCGCTGCGGGCGCATCAATCACTGCTACCGGAGTACGCTCACCCATAGCCATGACTTCACCGCGATAACCCTTGTAATCCATTAAGGTAACAGCACAATCAGCAACCGGTACCTGCCATGGACCAACAAATTGATCACGTGCATTTAAGCCACCAACAGTTCTATCACCAATAGTAATTAAAAATGACTTGCTCGCAACGGTTGGCTGTTGCAACACCCAAGCAATGGATTGCGATAAATCAGCGTCAGTAACATTTAATTCAGCAAATTGCTGAACAACTCTTTCTACATTGCGATGCATGCGCGGAGGCTTACCCAATAGCACTTCCATAGGCATGTCGATAGGTAGAGCAGCATCAGCATGCTGATCTTGCTTGCTGTCAAGAAGCTGCAACTGACGTTCAGAAGTGGCTTCACCAACTACTGCAAATGGGCAACGCTCACGTTCACAAAATGATGTAAATAAATCTAGATCCTGAGCGTCAATAGCTAATACATAACGTTCTTGAGATTCGTTACACCAAATTTCCGCAGGACTCATGCCACTTTCTTCAAGAGGAACGCTGCGTAATTTGAATTTCGCGCCAAGACCAGCACCATCGGCTAACTCAGGGAAGGCGTTCGATAAACCGCCTGCCCCAACATCATGAATGGAAACGATTGGATTTTTATCACCTAGTGCGCGACAAGCATTGATGACTTCTTGCGCACGACGCTCCATTTCAGGATTGCCACGCTGCACTGAATCAAAATCTAGATCGGCAGTGTTGGTGCCAGTTGCTACTGAACTTCCAGTTGCCCCTCCCATGCCAATGCGCATACCAGGGCCGCCAAGCTGAATTAATAAATGGCCCGATTGAATAGCCTTCTTTTGGGTATGAATGGAGTCAATGCTGCCAATACCACCCGCAATCATGATGGGTTTGTGATACCCACGACGAATGCCATCTAAGGTTTGTTCAAAAACCCTGAAATAGCCACCTAAAATTGGGCGACCAAATTCATTATTGAATGCGGCGCCTCCCAATGGCCCATCAATCATAATCTGTAACGGGGTTGCGATTCTCTCGGGCTTCCCAAAGTGCTCACGTTCCCACGGAAGCTCATTGCCGGGTATGCGTAAATTAGAAACTGAGAAACCCGTCAATCCTGCTTTGGGTCTTCCGCCAATGCCAGTTGCACCCTCGTCTCGAATCTCTCCACCAGCACCTGTTGATGCACCTGGAAAAGGCGCTATTGCAGTAGGATGATTATGTGTTTCCACTTTCATCAAGGTATGAATTAGGCGAGTATCTTTTTCATAGCGATGCGAGTCACCTTGTGGAACCCAGGTCTCAGCTTCACATCCAGCCATCACTGCAGAGTTATCAGAATACGCAACAATTGTGCCAGCTGGCTGTAATTGATGAGTATTACGGATCATGGCAAAAAGGGAGCGCTCCTGATCCTCGCCGTCAATGGTCCAGCTGGAATTAAAGATTTTGTGACGACAATGTTCACTATTAGCCTGCGCAAACATAATCAGCTCAACATCACTTGGATTACGCTCCAAACGAGTAAAGCTGTCCGTTAAATAGGCAACCTCATCATCAGACAAAGCCAGTCCTAGCTCCTGATTGGCCTTATCTAACGCATCTTTACCGTGAGATAACACCGGAATTCTAGTTAAAGGGCGATCATCTAAGGTTTGGTAAAGGCCATCGGCCAATTCAATAGATTCGATAACTCCTTCTGTCATGCGATCATGAATCGCAGCTAATACCAGTTGCGTTTGAACAGCGGTTAGCGGCTTTTTACTTTTCCAAGTAAATTGAATGCCTCGCTCAATTCTGAGAATGTTCAAGCCACATTGTTGAGCAATATCTGTAGCTTTGCTAGCCCATGGTGAAACAGTTCCCAATCTCGGTATCACTATTACACCGGCAATCTCGCCAGAACCCTTTCCAAGCCAGGACGTGTTTTGACCAAATTGAGAATGGAATGGCTGTCCATAGGTCAATAAACTGGACAAAATTTGCTCATCACCTGTGCGAAGTTTTTCATCGGACCAAATGAAGTGCAGATATTGCGCTTCTATTGACTCCAGTTGCACCCCATCACTTGCTAATAAGGCTAAAAGTCGTTGTTGACGAAATGATGAAAGCGCATCAGCGCCTGGCAAAAATTGGAAAAAGGGCATCCCTAGATTATAAGGTTTTGCCTACACCAGTCGACCACCCTGGAGGTGTAGCTGGCGCTGACACCGGCCGGCTAAGGCGGCGTCATGGGTGACCAGGATTAAGGTTGAGCCAATAGCCCTATTTAGCTCAAAAAGAAGCTCAATCACTCGCTCTCCACTCCCCTCGTCAAGACTGCCCGTGGGCTCATCAGCAAACAGGATATCTGGCTTAGTAATGAAAGCCCTAGCCAGCGCAACTCGCTGTTGTTCACCACCAGATAAGGTTTTTGGGAAGTGATTAAGGCGCTCCTGAAGACCTACACGTTCCAACCACTTTCGAGCCTCGATATCAGCATCTCTAAACCCTACCATCTGCGCTGGCAAAAGCACGTTCTCCAATGCGGTGAGGTGCGAGAGGAGCTGAAAGGACTGAAACACAAAACTCACATGCTTTGCCCTCAGCATAGCTCTGCCATCCTCATTTAGGGAATGTAAATTTTGTCCCATCAAGAGGATCTCTCCAGAAGTAGGCGAATCCAGACCTGCCAGCAGTCCTAATAAGGTACTTTTACCAGAACCAGATGCTCCAGTAATAGCCACTGTTTCGCCTGGACTGATATCAAAGCAAATGTCGTGCAAAATAGTCAAAGAACCATCGCTAGATATCACCCGCTTTTCTAGATGATTAGCACTTAAAACTTTTGTGGAATTGCTCATAGATGAATCATAGTTTGAGGCATTTTTGGAATACTAAATATACATTCATCAGTATATTTTGCCTGTTAATTTCATTTACTACAGCATCAAACGCAAGCCCGACCATTCTCGTGATGGGGGATAGCCTCTCAGCAGAATACGGCCTGCAAAGAGGATCAGGATGGGTCAGGATATTGGAAGCTCAATTGCAGAAAGAGTCTTCTGGATGGACAGTCTTTAATGCCAGCATTAGCGGAGAGACAACTTCGGGCGGCCTAACGCGCCTGCCAGCACTTTTAGACTCCAAGAAACCGAAATTAGTGCTTCTTGAATTAGGCGCAAATGATGCACTAAGAGGCTTAACTATTGAACAAACAGAATCAAACTTAAAGAGGATGATTCGTTTAAGCAAACAAGCGGGTGCCAAGGTCCTTCTCTTTGGAATGCAGATTCCCCCAAACTATGGCCTGCAATATACCAAGCAATTTAAAGATCTATACAAAAAACTTGCATTACAAGAGCAAATTGAATTATTACCATTTTTCTTGGCTGGGGTAGCTAGCAATCCAGAATTATTTCAGCCAGACAATATTCATCCTAACGAAGCTGCACAAATCATTCTGTTTAAAAACGTATGGGGCTCCATGGCCCCATATCAAAAAATGTTAAGACAACCAACGTGATTGTTTAGCTGCCTGAACCACTAGATAGCGGCTTTAAAGGGTTGATCACTTTGACATTCGCCGCATTACGCCAATAAGACATAAAACCAGCGAATTCAGACTGTGCAGCTAAAGCCTGAATCTGTTGCGCTTGCGCTTTATGCACTTTCACATCAGCCCCTGTTGGCTGACGTACTTGATCTACACGATAAAGCGTCACCCCTACACCTGGATTACTCACAGAGATAACCGCTGGAAATTTTGACGGACTGATTGACATTACATCATCTAAGGCAGGACCAATTAAATTAGCTGGCTTATTACGCGAAACCCAAATTGGGTTTGCAAAACCACCACTGTTTTTTGGATCCTTTTCCAGAGCAGTAAAACGCTCAGCCGCTGCAGCAACAGCTAGTTTTTCTGCAGCGCGTTGACTCACTTGACGTTTGACTTCAGCGGAGACATCCTTGTAAGGAAGGATCTGAGCAGGATGAAAAGTAACGACGCGTGCCGACACAAATACGCCAGGTGAGATTTGAACAGCCTCAATATTGCGCTTATTTTTTACCGCATCATCTCCAAATAGAGACTGGATTACTTTGGGGTTAGCCAAGGGATGATCGCGTGCAACTCCTGGTGGGCCTGCGCGGGTCATCGCCTTCTGAGATTGAACTGACAACCTTAATTTGTCGGCCGCTGGCTTCAAGCTATCGGACTGATCATACGTTAAATTGGCAAATTGGTCTGCTTTATCACTAAAAACTTTGACATCCTCTTTGGGGTCAGCTTTTAAGACGATATATTCAACATCTATATATTCTGGACTTTCAAATAGTTTTGCATTTGCTTTATAGAATGACTCAAGCTCTTCCTGACTTGGATTCACTTTGCTTAAATACTCTTTTGCGGTAAATGCTAATGCTTGAACCTGTCTCTCCGTCTCATAAAGTGTTGACACAATTTCAGAAATCTTGGGGGAGCCAATTTCAGTTCTGGCAACAGAATTAATCAACTGAGTAATTTTAAGATCAAACGCTTGGCTGGCATAAAACTGCTCTTCATTCAAACCATTATTAGAAAGCAATTGTTTAAAACGCGCGTCATCAAAGCTACCATCTTGTCGATACAATGCCCTAATTTGTGGGATGTTTTGCAGGCTCTTAATTAAGGCTTCCCTACCTATTTGCAAACGAAGATCAATCACTGCAAATCCCAAAATTCGCTGTTGAAGCAATTCATTCAATATTGCTTGTCTAAATTGCAGACTTTGAGCAATTTGTGGATTGCCGCCAACTCTTTCAGCTTGGCGTTTAGCTGTGTTATCCACTTCCTGTGCAGTGATGGGCTTACCATTGACCTTCACCAAATCAGTCTCTTTATCCAAAAAACCTGAGTAACTAGAAATTCCAAAAAGCACAAAGGATGGAACGATAAACAACATCAGCACAAGCTGTAGTATTTTTTGATGCTTACGGATGGTATCAAACATGACTGGTTTTGTAGCCTATGAGAGGATTAGCGCTTAAAAAGAGAGAGCTCAAAGAGTTAACTGAGATTGAATCAATGTCAGACTGACCTGATGGAATGGAGATGTAAATATTTGGTGGGCGCTGAGAGGCTCGAACTCCCGACATTCTGCGTGTAAGGCAGACGCTCTACCAACTGAGCTAAGCGCCCCAAAATATTACAGTGTGAGATTGTAACCCAAATAGACTATTTAGCTATAAAACACTAAAACCACCCCAATAATACAGGTGGTTTTCGTGCGTTATTACCCAACTTGAGCCCATCAAATTAGTGCTTTAGGACATCCCCCGACGAAACGCTTTCCTTGGCTTTGTTTGCCTCAGCTGCTTTTTTAGCCAGCTCCTCAGGGGTTGGCTCTGGCAAAGGAGTTGGTAAACGCTCAAGAGCAAGTTCAAGCACTTTATCAATCCAGCGAACAGGAACTATTTCGATCGCGTTCTTCACGTTATCTGGAATATCAATTAGATCCTTGACATTCTCTTCTGGAATTAATGCCAACTTAATTCCACCACGATGGGCGGCAAGTAACTTCTCTTTGAGACCGCCAATAGGAAGGACTTCGCCACGCAAAGTAATCTCACCCGTCATCGCCACATCGGATCGAATAGGTATGCCGGTGAACACTGAGACCAATGCTGTGGTAATTGCAATACCAGCGGAAGGACCATCCTTAGGGGTTGCTCCGTCTGGAAAGTGAATGTGTATATCTTTCTTCTCAAATGCTTCGTCAGAGATGCCAAGACGTGTTGCCCTAGAGCGCACGACTGTGCGGGCTGCCTCAACAGACTCTTTCATGACATCACCAATCGAACCTGTACGAGTAATTACCCCTTTTCCAGGCATCGTTGCAGCTTCAATGGTGAGCAGATCACCGCCAACTTCTGTCCAGGCTAAGCCTGTCACTTGTCCAACTTGGTTTTCCTTACCAGCAAGACCAAAATCAAACATTCGCACTGAGAGGAATTTCTCTAAATTATCCGCATTCACCACTACTGGTGCTGCCTCTTTCTTCAAAAGCAAGAGCTTGACTACCTTACGGCAGATTTTGCTGACTTCCCTCTCCAATGAACGAACACCAGCTTCGCGAGTGTAATAGCGAATAATGTTACGTACAGCACTCTCCTCAATCTTTAATTCGTCTTTTTTTAGGCCATTATTTTTAATTTGCTTAGGAATTAAATAATTCACAGCAATGCTGGTTTTCTCATCTTCCGTGTAGCCAGCTAGCCGAATGATTTCAAGGCGATCTAATAAAGGTCCTGGAATATTTAGTGAGTTAGATGTTGCCACAAACATTACATCAGATAGATCAAAGTCCACCTCAACGTAGTGATCCTGGAATGTATGATTTTGCTCAGGATCCAAAACCTCTAACAATGCACTTGCTGGGTCACCCCTAAAATCCATTCCCATCTTATCGACTTCATCGAGCAGAAATAAAGGATTGCGTACACCTACTTTCGTCAGGCTTGTCAAAATCTTGCCAGGCATGGAACCAATATAGGTACGACGATGCCCTCGAATTTCAGACTCATCACGCACGCCGCCCAGAGCCATACGCACGAACTTACGGTTTGTTGCACGAGCAATGGATTGACCCAACGAGGTCTTACCCACACCCGGAGGTCCCACTAGACACAAAATGGGGGCTTTCACGCGATCGACTCTCTGCTGAACAGCGAGATACTCCAAAATACGTTCTTTGACCTTATCCAATCCATAGTGATCCTCATCCAGTACTTTTTCAGCATTGGACAAATCATTATTAATCTTAGTTTTTTTCTTCCAAGGAAGATTTACTAGCGTATCGATAAAGTTACGAATGACTGTTGCCTCAGCTGACATTGGCGACATGAGCTTAAGCTTCTTCAATTCAGACTCAGCCTTCTTCAAAACTTCCTTGGGCATCCGAGCACCCTTGATGCGCTTCTCCAGCTCCTCAAGATCAGCTCCTTCTTCACCCTCGCCTAATTCCTTCTGAATAGCTTTCACTTGCTCATTTAGGTAGTATTCGCGTTGACTCTTTTCCATCTGACGCTTCACGCGTCCACGAATACGTTTTTCTACTTGAAGAATATCTATTTCACTTTCGAGATCAGCTAACAGACTCTCTAAGCGCTGCACAACATCTGTCATCTCTAGCAAACGCTGTTTCTGCTCCAGCTTTACAGGCAAATGAGCGCAAATCGTATCCGCCAATCTGCTTGGATCGTCAATGCCCCCAAGGGATGATAGGATTTCTTGTGGTACTTTCTTATTCAGCTTTACGTACTGATCAAACTGGGCCATGATGGCCCGACGCAATGCCTCTGTCTCATGCGCATCGATCGCATCTACAGCAGTTGGTGTAGCCTCACAATTAAAGTAACCTAAACTGTCTTCAATCTGACTTACTTCGGCACGTTGCACACCTTCTACCAATACTTTTACAGTGCCGTCAGGCAGTTTGAGCATTTGTAAAATATTAGCGATGCAACCTACTTCGTAAAGATCTTCAATCCCTGGCTCATCTTTTGCTGCGGTTTTTTGCGCAACCAACAAGACATTTTTGCCAGTCTCCATAGCAGCTTCGAGCGCTTTAATGGATTTAGGACGTCCCACAAACAAAGGGATCACCATATGAGGAAAAACAACCACATCCCTTAATGGCAATAAAGGTAGTTGTATAGGCTCAGAGGGTAGTAATAAGTGGCCAGGCATTAGGCAATTCCTCCAAAATAATCAATCCTCAAATATCTACTAGTAGCGATCTCATAACAGACAACCACTAAATACAGACATTATTGGTAAATAGCATACTACCTATATGGGTAGCAATTTAAGAAATTCAAGAGAAATAAATGCAAAAAAGGGGCAAAAGTGCCCCAAAAATAGCGAAAACCCTGAGAATTTAAGCCTTTTTACTCAAATCTGACTGTTCCAGATCCTGTTTATAGACCAGTAAAGGTTTTCCACCGTCAGCAATCGTGGACTCATCTATGACCACCTTTTGGACATTTTTGAGCGATGGGAGGTCATACATGACATCCATGAGAGAACCCTCAAGAATGGAACGAAGTCCTCTAGCGCCTGTTTTGCGGGCAATTGCCTTTTTAGCAATAGCAGATAGCGCTTCACGACGAACTTCGAGGTCTGAGCCCTCCATCGTCAGTAGCGCTTGATATTGTTTGACGAGCGCATTCTTTGGTTCAGTCAAAATCTGAATGAGCGCCTCCTCGTCGAGCTGGGCCAAAGTTGCGACTACCGGTAAACGGCCAATCAACTCTGGAATCAAGCCAAACTTAATTAAATCTTCAGGCTCTACCTCAAGCAATAAATCGCTTACACCACGATCATCTTTTCCTGGTACGGATGCATTAAATCCAATTCCAGTTTTTGCAGTTCGCTGCTGAATCACTTTTTCAAGACCGTCAAAAGCACCGCCGCAAATAAATAAAATATTAGTGGTGTCTACTTGCAAGAAATCTTGATTGGGGTGTTTACGGCCACCCTGTGGTGGCACAGAAGCCATCGTTCCTTCAACCAACTTCAATAAAGCTTGTTGAACGCCCTCACCGGAGACATCTCTCGTAATCGATGGATTGTCAGACTTACGCGAAATCTTATCGATCTCATCAATATATACAATCCCTCGCTGCGCTTTTTCCACGTTGTAATCGCAAGCCTGTAAAAGCTTTTGAATAATATTTTCAACATCCTCACCAACATAACCTGCTTCAGTTAATGTAGTTGCATCCGCCATTACGAATGGCACATCCAACATGCGGGCTAAAGTTTGTGCAAGTAAAGTCTTCCCCGATCCCGTTGGACCAATGAGCAATATATTGCTCTTGGCAAGCTCAACACCATCGACAATTGCTTTGGCTGGGACTTTTGAATCCTTTTTATCCAGCGTATCAACCGCTTTACCATCCTTATCCAATTTTTCTTTTTTAGGCTTAGGCAAGTACTGCAGGCGCTTGTAATGGTTGTATACCGCTACAGCTAAAGTCTTTTTGGCGTGATCTTGGCCAATAACATACTGATCTAAATTCTCGCGAATTTGATGAGGGGTAGGAAGAGCATCATCACCTTCGGCTTTGGGTAATTTTGCAATTTCCTCTTGAATGATATCCGTGCATAAGTCAATGCATTCATCGCAAATAAAAACCGATGGGCCAGCTATGAGCTTTTTGACTTCATGTTGGCTCTTTCCGCAAAAAGAGCAATAGAGGACTTTATCGCCTGAAGAATTGGTGTTATCGCTCAATCTATGCACTCAATCTAATAGTTTTAATGCGTTAAGGACGTTTCTCGATGACTTTATCAATCAAACCATATTCACGAGCCTGTTCAGCGGACATAAAGTTGTCGCGATCAGTGTCTTTTGCAATCGTTTCGATAGATTGACCAGAGCGGTCTGAAAGAATTTTATTCAAACGCTCGCGCAAATACAAAATTTCGCGCGCTTGAATTTCAATATCAGATGCCTGACCACGTGCGCCACCTAATGGCTGATGAATCATAACGCGGGAGTTTGGCAATGCATATCTCTTGCCCTTCTCTCCTGCACATAGCAAGAATGCACCCATTGAGGCTGCCATGCCCATACACAAGGTACTGACATGTGGCTTGATGAACTGCATGGTGTCGTAAATTGCTAAGCCCGCAGATACGGACCCACCTGGCGAATTGATATACAAAGATATATCTTTATCCGGATTCTCGCTCTCTAGAAAGAGAAGCTGCGCGATAACCAAGTTAGCCGTCTGATCATTAACTTCTCCAACCAAAAAGACTACTCGCTCACGAAGCAGGCGAGAGTAAATATCATATGCCCGCTCACCACGCCCAGAGGTCTCAATGACCATGGGAACCAAACCCAACCCCTTTGGCTCTAAATCGTAAGATTGAAAATGGTTCTGGTTCATAGTGATACCCTTTGATCAATGATTAGACTTAGTTTAGCTTGCTTAACTCTTCAAAGGAAATAGACTTGTCATTTACCTTTGCCAATGATGTGAAATGCTTAATAACATTATCTTCAAGTACTAAGTTTTCAATATCCTTTAGGCGGCTTGGATTGCTGTAAAACCAGCGAACAACCTCTTTAGGATCTTCGTAGGTAGCAGCCTGCTCATCAATTTCAGCTTTAATTTGGTCGGCTGTAGCGGCCAAATTATTTTGCTTAACTAAATCACCCAAAATTAAACCTAGACGAACACGCTTAAGTGCTTGCTCAGCAAAAATTTCGGGGGGGATTGGCGCATCCTTTGCATTTGGTACGCCGCGTTGCATTAAGTCTTGGCGAGCGCCTTCAATCAATCGTTCCTGCTCTGCCGCTACCAGGGATTTAGGTACATCCAATTCACAAAGATCATTTAACTTATCCATTACCTCGCCTTTTAGCAAAGAGGTAATGCGACGTTTGACTTCGCGCTCAAGATTTTGCTTTACTTCTTCACGCATTTTTGCAACACCACCTTCAGTAACACCTAAGGACAGTGCGAAAGCATCATCTACAGGTGGCAAATGTGGCCAGTTGACTGCTTTGACAATAACGGTGAATTCTGCTGTCTTACCTGCAACCTCTTTGCCATGGTAATCCGCTGGGAAGCTGAGAGGAAATGATTTGCTCTCACCAGCCTTTAAACCCAGTGTTGCCGCCTCAAATTCAGGAAGCATACGACCCTCACCGAGGACGTACTCAAAATTCTCCGCTTTTCCTCCGGCGAACTCAACACCATCAATCTTGCCTACAAAATCAATTACCACTTGATCGCCATTCTGAGCAGCTACATTAGAGCCGCCATCTCCATGGGCTCCCGCTTCTCCACGAGGATGGTAATGGACTTGCTGTTTACGCAAAACATCTAGTGCGCGATCAATTTCAGCCTCACCAATTTCTGTGATGTATTTAGTCACTTCAGCTTTACTAAAGTCACCAATCTTCACATCCGGTAGGACTTCAAAGAATGCATCAAATATAACTTTGTCGGCGTTCAATTCACTCTTGGGCTCAAGGCGTGGCTGACCCGCTAATTTAATGCCCTCTTTTTGACTCGCTTCAAAAAAGAGCTCTGAAGCTTTATCAAATTGGAGTTCAAAATCTACTTGCATGCCATATTGCTTTTCAACAATGTTTTTAGGCACCTTACCTGGACGAAAGCCGGCCATTTTCATAGTCTTGCCAACTTTAGCTAAACGAGCTTCGCGCGCTTTTGCCAAATCGGCACGAGCGAATTCCAAAGTCATTTTGCGATCTAACGAACCTAAATTTTCTATCTGCACAGCCATTCTCGTCTCTTAATTGAAGATCTGGAAATGTGAAGTCCAAGCCA
>JACCDO010110262.1_pt1 | contig 23775 bp, 20 predicted proteins | sample 7446101 | NCBI WGS metagenome assembly JACCDO01 (sample SAMN15323440, study PRJNA562643) | freshwater metagenome | isolation source: river surface water | place: USA:Blue River Watershed | collected 2017-08-16
ACCACTATAACCGGTGTAACCAGTAGTACCAGTATAACCAGTAAAACCGGTATAACCAGTGTAACCAGTATAACCAGTAGTACCAGTGTAACCAGTAGTACCAGTGTAACCAGTATAACCGGTGTAACCAGAATAACCAGTATAACCAGTAGTACCAGTGTAACCGGTATAACCGGTGTAACCAGAATAACCAGTGTAACCAGTATAACCGGTAGTACCAGTGTAACCGGTATAACCAGTGTAACCGGTATAACCGGTAGGACCGGAAACGGGGATAGCACTTAAGGTTGTAGCAACATAAGAAGAAGCGGATTGTTGGAAATAACTGAGTAAAGTGGAAGTAACATTAAGAGTACTTTTAGCGAAAACTTTAACAACAATATATGGGAAGTTATTTAAATATGTAAATGGAATATTAATTGTGGAAGTATATTGTTGAATGGTTGAGAAGTTAGAAACAACAATAGGTGAAGAAGAAGTTTCAGTAATTTCAACTTCATTAATACCATCAGAAGAATAGATTCCAAAATAAACATTAATATTAGCACTACCTGAATTTAATTTTGAAGCAAAGAACTCAATAGTCCATTCACCAGCAGGAATAAAAGCATAATAAGCATAATCTTTATTTGATATTAAACTGGTAATAGTTGTTGGGTTAGCAGAACTACTAGCAACAACGCTATTTGTTAAAGTAGTGGGAGATAATAAGTTAGGATTTGTTGTTAAATCTTTATATCCAGAAGGTCCAGTAACAGCAGTTATAGCGGGATTCATAAAGAATAATATACCTGATGAAGCACCTGCTTGACCTGTATAACCAGTATAACCAGTGAAACCTGTATAACCGGTATAACCTGTATAACCAGTAGTACCTGTATAACCAGTAGTACCAGTGTAACCAGTATAACCAGTGTAACCAGTAGTACCTGTATAACCAGTAACACCAGTATAACCGGTATAACCAGTGTAACCAGTATAACCAGTATAACCAGTAGTACCAGTGTAACCAGTAACACCTGTATAACCGGTATAACCAGTAGCACCAGTGTAACCGGTATAACCAGTAACACCAGTAGAACCAGTGTAACCGGTATAACCAGTAGCACCAGTATAACCGGTAACACCAGTGTAACCAGTTTCACCGGTAGGACCAATATAACCGACAAGAACATAGGAACCGGTGATGGGGATAGTAAAAATGGTAGGTCCAACATTTTCTATGGTAAGATTTGTACCGGAACGATTTGTAACAAGGAAATAGGAACCGGGGGAGTTACCTAAAACATAAATGTAGGAATTAATATCAATAAAAGGTATTGTATCTAATGGAATAGTAATAGTAGCACTTTGTCCAACATTGACTGTTTGACCACCATTTGTATATGTACCTGTTTGAAGAGCAGAAGGACCAGTATAACCAGTTGGACCAATAGCACCAGTATAACCAGTATAACCAGTATAACCTGTAGTACCGGTATAACCAGTAACACCTGTAGCACCAGTAGCACCAATAGAACCGGTATAACCAGTGTAACCAGTATAACCGGTTGAACCAGTTGAACCAAAACTACCAGCAGGACCAACAGGACCGGTGTAACCAGTATAACCGGTTTCACCTTGAATACCTTGCTCACCGGTGTAACCAGTATAACCAGTAGAACCTGTATAACCGGTATAACCAGTAACACAAATATAGACGAATTTACAAGTTGAACCGCATTTATTGCCGTTACAACCATTACCGCCACAATTACAATCTTTTTCAACACCTACTTGAATATTGTTGTTACAAATACATAAATTACAATGAGTACAGTGAGAACAATGTTGATGTTGAGAATATTTGGAATAAGTGTCTTTACAATGATAACAGCGATTTTTTTTACAATGCTTATGCTTGTTTCTACAACAAGTATTAGCATCACAATTGGAAAGGTAACTATTGACAGCAATAGCAGAAGAGACTGCCATACCACCTAATAGTAAGTTTTCAAATAACGAGGGATTATCTTTACTCATACGGTTTGAAAAATTTTAATGAGTTCTATATTATAATATTAGATTATATTATTGTTTTTTAAAAAAATAATTTTATTTTTTTAAATCTTTCATTATATTCATAGAAAATTATTCTATGTATTTTAAATATTATATGTTCTTTTTAAGGAAATCAATAACTTCTATTATTTTTTCATTGTATTTTTCAATACCTACTTTTTCAAAAACTTCTTTTTTATATTTCTTTATATTTTCTTGTATTTTTTCTATTTCATCCAAATAAATTTCATCTAAATACTTTCCTATATTTTCTATTCCAATCTTTTTTAAATCTATCATCATATCATCTATTGGTATATCTTCTCCAATATACTTTTTTAATTTATCATTAAAATTTCCATAATATATTGGAATGCTTGATACCATCCAAGCATCAAATATTTTTTCAGAAACATATCCTTCAGCGTCACAATTTTCTAGAATAATTGAAAAATAATGTTTATTATAATAATCAATTGTTTTATCTTTATCTAAATGTCTTGATTCCGTTTCTTGATATATTACATTTTTATTTTGATTTTTATTATTTTCATTGAAAACCCAATTTTCCCAACTTTTTCCATAACAATATACTTTCATAACATTTGAAATATTTTTAACAACATTTTTTCGTAAATAATCACAAGCGTGTAATTCAACATCATTTATTTTATATGTTTGTGAAAAATCTCTATTTTCTAATAAAATACAAGCACTTTTCATTTTTTGTGATATATCATCATTTATATATTTCAAATCATATTCTTTATTTGTTAATCGATGAACAAATGGATGATAAATAGTATTATAATTACGTTTTTCAAATATACTTTCCCAATAAGTAATAATAATATCAAAATTCTTTTCAAAAAATTGTAAATCCCATTGTTCTTGGTGTCGTATATTTGGTGATTCAATTGTATATAATATTTTATAAATATCATTTCTTAAAAATATATTTTTAGGTAAATTTTCTTTATGACACATATGAATTAAACAAATGGAATTTGAAGGAATATATTTTGAATCATAAGCATTTAAAAAATATGCTTTTGTTCCTAAAGAATCGAGTAAATTTAATTGCCATTGTTTAAAACTTATATTTGGAACATCTTTTTTTTTAACAATTTCATAGATTCTTTGAATAATATCATTTGTATGTTTTTCATCAAAATGTGCTATATAAATAGGTTGTAAAGAAAAAATATTTTCATTTCCAAATTTTTCAACCATAATTTTATTACCTTGAAGAAATAAATTTTTATTAACACCGCTATTATCTTCTCTTACACGATAAGATAAAGTATGTTCTTGAGTACAAATATAATTTACATATTCATTCATTAATAAATTTCCAAAAATGCGGTCTGGGTCTTCATTATTATAATGTGCTTTACGATTCCAAATGTGACATATTTTTTTTAAAATCGATGTTTTAATACAATAACAATTTGTATCGATTAAAAAGGTATTATTTTGATAAAATACGTGATGTAAATATCCTAAAGATTCACAAAAATCGTTACAAATAAATTCATTTTTAGAATTTACAATATTTCGTAAAGAATATAACCAATCATATTTTTTTTTAAGTAATATATTTACAAAATTATAAATATGATTTTTTTCTAAAAAATTATCATCATCCAAAAATATTGTATATTCATCATTTACAAATTGAGGTATTGCTGAATATATTTTATGTCCTTTGTAATCATTTTCTCCACTTGAAAAAGGTATTTGAAAAATATATCTTTTTACTCCACTCTTTTCACTCACGCTATTTAAAATACTATTTGTTTTTAATTGATTTATTGGAGAATTATCAATTACAATAAAATGATTAATAAAAAATAAATCATTTAATTTGTGTTGGTGATTAATGGATTCAAGTAAAGTTTTTAAATAAGGTGACCCAATGGTAGGAGTAATAATTGTAATGTTCATTTTATAATTTTTAGAAAAAAATATAATAATATTTATATCTTAAAAAATATCCTTTACATTTAAAAAAATAAATTATTATTTAAAAAATGTAATATAACAAAAATAAAATAAAAATATGAATGTAAAAGAATTTTATTTATTAAATAATAATAGTTTTGTGTTAAATTGTAAATTTAAAAAAATGATGTTATCAGAACCGATATTAAAAGATTTAATTCGATATTCATTTTTAGTTGGAATATCGATATATTCTGGAGGACTTGCGTTTTATGAAATTATGAAAAAACATTATTTTTTTTATAGTGGATTACGATTTATAGAATTTGTTTATTTTTTCTTTTTATCATTTTTTAAAGAAAATCTTGAATATGATTCTTTATTTTTAGTAATATGGAATCAATTTTTAAAATCATTTATAACATCTTATCATTATTCTTTTTATATTATGTTATTAACATTATCTTATTTATTATATTGTAATTATTATGGATATATTGAAAAAATGTGTGTAATCTATATACCATTAATGAATCGTACATTTATGACATTACAACATATAAATGATAATTATAGTATTTCATTTGGAGTTCCATTTGATTTTGAGAAAATAAGAAAAATGTTAATAGTTGATTATATTGATACAAATTTTGATAATAAAGAAAATTTTTTAAAATTTCTTGAAAAACAAATTGAATTACAAAATCAATTAGAGTTACAAAAACAACTTGAAATTCAAAAACAACTTGAAATTCAAAAACAAATTGAAATACAAAATCAAGTTCAAAAACAGCAATTTGAATTAAAAAAAGAACTTGAAATTCAAAAAAATGAAGTAGATGAAAATGATGAAAATGAAATGGATGATAAAAATAGTAATAAAGATAATGATGAAATAGAAAATATATATGAAAAGGAGGATAAAAGAAGTGAAATGAGTAGTGATAGTGAAAATGGGAGTAAATTAAAGTATGAATAATTTTAATAAAATTTTTTAAAAATATAAATAATAAATAGTAATTATTATTTATAATGTTTGATTTTTGTTATGTACATAGAAAGTTGCCACAAAACATATTTATGGCATCTTTTATTGCGTTTATTATATTAAATATTATTGAAAACTTCATTCACTACAATATTGGTAGAAATCGTGAAAATGAAGAATTTATTAAATTATCAATTCCATCCAAAAAAGATTGGATGAAGATTATATTTATTATGATATTATTCGCATTATTACAAGGCGGTTTTACTTTACTTTTATCTAATTTTCTTTAATCTAAAAATAATTATTTAAGAAATTTTTTATTTGTTAAATAATATATTTATTATATTTTTTTTAATGTAAAGAACTTTTAATATATTAAAAATATATTTATTAAAATATTAATTTAAAAAAAATGGAATTTGTGAATGAAAGTGGATTAAAAACGGTTTTAGAGAGATTAAAACAAAAATATGAAAATGATGAAAATTATAATGAAACATATTTATTACTTGAAAGAGATTTAAATATAACAAATACAGAAAATGGAGATAAAGCATATTTATCAACATTAGACCCATTAGTTGATTTATATTATGAATCTTTAAGAAATGTTGATTTGAATAAATTAAAGAAATTATTTAATAAAGCGTGGAGTGTAAATCCATATTATACATTACGAATGGTAGCATATATAAGGGATATAAGAGATGGAAAAGGTGAAAAGTATATTGGTAGATATTTATTTTTGTGGGTATATGAGAAATCGAAAGAAATAGCGGAATTAAATGCCAAGCATTTTTTTAATACATTTGGTAGATGGGATGATGGAATTATATATAAGAAAATGGAAAAGAAAACATATGGAAACAAAGTTGAAAAGAAGATTGAAAATAATGATTTTTTACAATTATATGTAAAAATGGTTGTAAATCAAATAAAAGAAGATATGATAAAATTATCGGAAAATAAGTCAATATCATTATGTGCGAAATGGATTCCAAGTGAAAGGACATCAAATGGATTTATATATAGGATGATAGCGAAGGAGTATGGAATAAGTTATGAAGATTTTAGAAAGAATGTATTAGTACCATTGCGTAAGAAATTGGATTTATTAGAAACGAAAATGTGTGAAAAGAATTATGAAGAAATTAATTATAATAATGTTCCGAGTATGGCAATGAATAAGCATTCAAAAAAGCGTAGTAAGAAAGGTATTCAGATGGATAGAATAAATGTTCAAAATAATAATATTAGAAATGATACTCATATTGAATATATAGAGTGTAGAGAAAATGCTTTTATGAGAAATGATGGGAAAAGATTTATGGAATATAAGGAGAATTTGAAGAGTGGAAAATCTAAAATCAATGCTTCAATATTATATCCACATATGATTGTAGAAAAATATGTATCAGAAAATGGTAGAATGATTTTAGATGATGTGGATGATTTATTAGAAGCACAATGGAATGAAATAGTTAAAAAGATGGAATCAATTGGTGATTTAAGTGAAACACTTGTATTATCGGATGTATCGGGTTCAATGAATGGAACACCAATGTTAATATCCTATTCATTAGGAATATTAATCTCATCATTAGCAAAATCGGAAGTATGGAGAAATATGGTATTAACATTTGAATCGAATCCTCAATTTGTGGATGTAAGTGGAGATTCATTATACGAAAGAGTTAAAAAAATAGTAAAAGCACCTTGGGGTGGTTCAACGGATTTCAAGAAAGCATTTGAATTAATATTAAAAACGTGTATTGAATATAAATTGAAACAGGAAGATGTACCAAAAAGATTGATTGTAATAAGTGACATGCAGTTTAATCAGGCGGATAATAATATGAAGGAAACATCATTTGAGATGATGAAACGGGAATTTGAAACAAATGGATATAAGATGCCTGAAATGGTATTTTGGAATGTGCGTTCAACAAATACTACACCATTATTGGCAAATAATACAAATGTGGCATTAGTAAGTGGATATTCACCAAATATATTAAAAAGTGTATTAGAATCAAAATATGATAGTATGACTCCAATTCATATTGTATTAAATACGATATTGAATGAAAAGTATGATATAATAAGGATGGTATAATTATAATAAAATTATTTATTTGTTTTTTTTATAAAAATTAAAAATATAAAATATATATTTTTGATTGTTTTTTTTAATAATAAAAGATATATATATTGTTCCAAACAATATATTCACTAAAATCATATACAGAATTATTTATTTTGAATAAATTTGTTTTTATTTGAATAATAAACGTAATATAAGGCGATTGAATTACCGATATCGACAGAATAATTGTGATAATATTGACTCCAAGGTTCGTTTTCTAAACGTTTTCCATAATAATTTTGAATGATACTTTCGCGAAGAGCATTATCACTTAATTTAGTGGATGCCATTTCTTCACAAAAAGATATAAGAGTATTATATAATGAATTTTTAAAATAAGAATTCATTTCATTCACAGGTCTTTCAAAGAATCTGTTTTTACTTTTCATAAAATTATGTTTATTATGTTCATCACGTAATAAAGCAGGTAATTCTTTAACCATTCTTTGAATACTGTATGTAAATTTCAACATTTTTAAAATGGGTCGATTATACACTGTTTCTTCAGTATTTCCATAATGGAAAAGTAATAAACTTGAACCTTCTTTTAAAGGATTTTTATTTAAACGTCTCATAATTTTTGGAATTTCAGATTCTTTTTTGTAAATTATTTCAACAATAGGTTGAGGTTCTTCTACAATAAGTAATTTCTTTTCATCTTCCTCTTTTTTGATTTCAAGATATCGCGAATTAATAACTAAATGAACAGGTGTTTCATCAATAATAGTTTCAGATTCAAGACTTTTCGATATTTCGAGTTTTGCTTTTTCTTCTCTATATTTTTGAACACTCATTTCTCTTTCAAGTTCAAATTCACGAATTTTTTCGGGTGAAAATTCTCCAATATGAATCCATTTAGGATGAGGATTACGTAATATATAATATCCCATAATTTCATTATCAAAATCAACAAAGTGGTCAATATATTTACAATAAGACATATTGTGATATGCTGAAAAGAAAGGTATAAAAACCTTTTTCACATATTCATCAATATTATTTACATTACATATATTACAAATATTTTTATCCAAAGGATGAAATTGATCCATAATATAGGAAAATGAATTGAGACCTTGTACAATATTTCTAGTAAATAATGATTTTTCGTGAATATTTTTTTGTAAGAAAAAAGATAATTTATCATTATGTAAAAAAAAGACACAAAATTGTAATATATAATTACATTTTTCAATCATTTTATCATAATTTGATTTTTCCTTTTTAAATATTGTAGTTATATATTCAATATATAATTTAGTTCGAGCATAGTAATAAAACGTTTCGCCATATGGGTCTAATGCTTCAAACTCATTTTTATATGTATCATTAAAAAAATAATATAAAGCATTGAAATCGTAATTTAATAAATCACTTTGAAAATTACAGTTTATATCACTTGGATATGAAAAAGACCATTCATTTCTCTTTTCTGTCGGTATTAAATAAAAATATTCATCTAATCCTTCAAAAGTAGAATAATCAGGTGTCTCATCACACGGGTCAGACCACGGATGTGATACAATTGGAAAAGTATTTACTATCCAACTTTTTGTTGCTAAATTTTCAAATTGATTCATTTCAAGTTCAGATGCTTTTTTGTAAGTATATAAACCAAATTCTTTTGATAATTTTGAAAAATTATGTAATGATTCAACAACTTCTAAAAAAGAAGGTATTTTAACATTTTCTTTTACATCATTATCTTGATAATTGATTTTAGTATCAATATCTTTTGAATTTGATTTTTTTGTATTTTTTTTTGATTTCTTTTCTTTCATAATAAAATAATAGAGCGTAAATCAAAATATTAAATAAAAATATACTTTGATATATATTCTTTCTACATTCATTTTTAAGAAATGATATAAAAAAAATCAATTTTTTATTTTTCTTTAAAAAATTATTTTATTTATTTACGTTAATTGTTTTTTTATAATTATGAGTTATATATATTACTTTAACATAATATATATGGGTTTGGGAAATTATTAAACGAAATTCATCTAATAATTTGTAGTTTAAAGTTTAAGTTTGTGCTTAAAAATAAAGTGCGTGTTGAATTAAAAGTAAGTTTAAGATTTAATCTCCATTGGTCGCCTAGTTTTCTTATCTAAGATGATATATTTACCGCCATAAACGTGTGTAAAATCAATAACGAGGTATTTCTTTCCAGAATTACCTTTTTCTTGAATAATGCGAGATCTATATCTATATAATTGGCCTCTAGTAAATTTAACGGTGTTTAAATAATTATTGTTGTAGTTGATTACATAAGCAACCATATTATTAAATTCATTATATAATTTACCACCGTGTCTAGAACGTAGTCTTCTACGTTCGTCGTGTGTGGTTTCAAGGAAGGAATCATATTGATCTAGCAATTTTTGATGCTCTTTTTCAAGTGTTTTTTTGGTTTTGTAACGGCGGTAACATCTACCATCAGATGCTCTGTAGTAACCTTTGATAGGAACTGAATCTGTATAAATCATTTTTAATTCGGATACCTTAAATATGTTACCATAGATATTATATTTTGATATCCATCATTTTTTTATTTATTTATTTACGTATCATTTTTTATTTATAAAAGTGTAATTATTTAATATTTTTTATTAAATAATTCTAAAAAAAATTATATGTTCTTTATGTCAAAATTTATTACATATTGACCTCCAGAAGCATCTGAAAAATCAATAACTAAATATTTTTTATTAAAATTACTGATTTTTTCAATAATACGTTTCTTGTATTTTTTGATTTCACCTTGAGTAAGTTCAACAACATTTAAATAGTTTTTTTGTTCTTCATTTATTACAAAAGCAGACATATTATTAAATTCTTCATATATAACATCAATACCTATAGAAGGTATTATCTTGCGTCGTCCGCTTGTTAATACACGAAATTTTTTTAATTCTTCTTCTTTTTTGTATTGGTTATTTAAACGAGCTTTCATACTCGTAAAATGTTTATATACTTTGTTATTATCAGTTTGCTTAATATAACTCATTTTTGTTAAATAATTTTTTTTAATTTAGATATTTAAATATAAGACAAATAAAAATATAAAATATATATAATCAATTTTTTTTATAAATTTATTTACGTTTATTATTTTTCTAAATAAAAAATAGTTAATGAAAATGGTTTTACGTAAAAAAATATTTAAAAAGAAAAGTATTAAGAAAAAAATTACCCAAAAATCAATACTTAATAAACTTATAAATGAACTTTCCCCCTATACTTGGGGTTGCGGTATTGAACACGAAATGCATTTATTTCATTGTCCCAAAAACACATCTTCACCCATTGATTCATCAATACTTTTTGATGGAAAAAGCGCAACAGAACGTACTATGGAAGCATATAAAAAAGGGACATTAAAAATGAGTGATGAAGAATATACATTTATGAAAAGTGTTCCATTTGAAGCAACGGGACGAAGATGTAATAATCAATGGGTTATTAAGAAAGTACCATTTGATATGCCTGAATTTATTACTTGGGAACCATTTTGTAATATACGAAGAGATGAAACAAATACATTAGAAGGATTTACTCAAAAAATTATTGCTGGTAAAGATAAATTTATTGAAATCATTTCTCGAGAACCTATTACTAAATCAATTATTGAAAAAAATGGTGATTTAGTACAATATCCAACAGGAATGACTCGTTATTTGAAATGTCCTAAAAATGGTTCAACACCAAATTATACCTTTTTAAAAAAGAAAAATACTAAAGAATCAGTTGTTTATCCTGAATATGTCGGTTCATATCACATCACTTTTACATTGCCTTTTTCAGATAAAACATCTGACGCACAATTTATAAAAATGCATCAAAATTTTGCCAATCAATTACAATGGTTAGAACCATTAATGCTTTCTTCCTATTTTTCTCAAGACCAATTTGCTTGTGGTTCCAAAGAAGAACGTGTTCGTGGTAGTTTCCGCGTTATGATTATTGGTTGGGGTAATTTAGCAGGAACAGATATAAGATTATTTGATAAAGGTATTGGTCGTTATGCCAAAACAGAAACTTATTGGAGAAAAGGTTTTAAATTATATGAAAGTGAAAAATTAAAACCGTGTATTCCACCATCACCATCAGCATTAGCGGAAAATGCCATAACAACATTATCTTCAGATTTCCGAACATTTGGAAGTATTGACCCAACACGTCCTCAACATAGAGAATCTGGATTAGGTATGACAAAACCAAATGGTATAGAATTTCGTATATTTGACCATTTTCAAGATGAATTATTTATTCGTTCTTTAGTTGAATTATTAGGTATTGTTGCTGAAAATTCTCGTGTAACACAAACAAATGATTATGTTTATGAAAATGAATATTGGATTCACGCAATGCATGAAATTATGAAATATGGTTATAAAGCAATTGTTTCTAAAGAATATGTTCAATTATTAAATAAAATGCTTGGTATTGAAATTAAAACTCCATCATTAGTCGCTTATGATGTTTTTGAAGATGTTGTTATGAAATTATATAAAAAAAATTATTTAGGTAAATGGAATGTATTATTTAACAAAAATATTCTTCCTAAATTTATAGATTATCTTCATAAAGATGATGATTTTATACACGCTGTAAATGTACCCACCATTAATAAAATGTCCTATATTCTTAGTTTTATGATGAAGTTAAACAGAAAACCTTTATTATTAAAATCATTTAATAACTTATCCAAACATTTATCCTCTTATCACGGCAAAAAATTAGATTTTGATGATTTAAAAAGAATTGTCGTTAAATATATGGGCAAAATATGGGAAAAAGAAACAGATGATATTGCTTATTTTTATAATATGTTTGGGTATTTATTTATAGATAAATATGATATAGGAACTATTCGAAGTGTTCAAATTATTAATACAATTCCTACCTATAAAAATTTTAATAAAGAAATTATTGATATGTTTAATTGTAATAATAAATTAAATTATTATTTTTTTAATTCAGTTAATTGGGTTTCTTTTGACAAAAAAATCCATTAATTTTATTTTTTATGAAAAAATTATTAAAAAATAGTATTTTTTAATAATATATTTGGTTATATATATGTATATAAATTTAGGTAAATAATTTGTTTAAGAATCAAAATCGAATGATAATTGAGATGGTAAATCTTTCTTTTCAAAATTTTTATTTTTTTTACTTTTTCTTTCGGGATTTGAATTCATACTCTTTCTTTTTCGAACAGGTGTTTCAAATAAATTGTCTATTTCTGATAAACATCCCCCAATATCCATATGTGCTAATTGATTACATAAGTATATTGGATAACATCCAGTACATGTAGTTTTATTACTTTGAAAATCGTTTTTTGATTCGTCTTCGTTTTCATCATCTGACATATAATATATTGTTTTACTATCACTATTATCATTATCTGTTAAATCATCAGTATTTGATGAATTTTCAGAAATAATAGGTAATAAATCAGAAGTATTATTATCGGGATTTTGAATCAAAGGTACATAATGTAGTGTTTGGAAAGGTGTTTTTACAGTAATATTCATATTTTTAGGTGAATTTACAGTAATAAGAATATTATTTTGGTCGTTATCAATATTAATTTTAATACTCATATTTTCTTTTACGTTCATTTTTTTTTATATATGTTAAATAATTATAATATATATAATCTTTTTCTTTACTTTTTCATATTTAAATTTTTTATGGAAATTGATTTACGTACGTGACCCTAACCAAACATCTTCTTTATTAAACATTCCACTCATACCAGACATTGCCATAATAGGTGTATGAACTTGTTGTTCTTCATTAAAAGATTTAGGTACATATCTATATTCAATACGTGGTGGAGGACATTGCATATTACTTTTTACATAACCAACAGAAATCATAACAATACCAATTATCATAAGAACTAAAATAATAGATTTCATTTTATTTTTTAAATAGTACTATTTTTAACGAAACATTTTTTATTTAAAAAATTACTTTATAGAAATATCTCATATTTATATAGAAAAATATTTGTTACAATGTATGAAGAACTTGACCATCAAGTTTGGACTCCAGTTATATTACGTGGTAAAAATCCTATAAAAAATGTTAATAATCAAACGTATAATATAATTGACAAGCGTAATTCAGATGAAATTCAAAAAAGTAATAAATGTAATCAATTAGAAAATGAATCTGAAAATTTTCATCATCAACGTGTTCCTATTTCAATTGCTCAAGAAATTATTAAAAAACGTTGTTCTATGAAAATGACTCAAAAAGAATTAGCACAAAAAATAAATGTTTTACAATCTGTTATTGCTTCTTACGAAAATGGTTCCGCAATTCCTGACCATAAAATATTACAAAAAATATCAAAAGTATTAAATATCTCATTTAATACTAAAATGAACAAAAATAAATCAAAAGAATCCTTTCATTAACACTCCTTTTCAATCGTTTCTATCTTAAAATTATAACCTTCCATTATTTTTTTAAATAAATCATATTTACATTCTACATATTTCATCTTTACTGTTTTTAATTTATTCTCACCACAAAATATACACTTCTTTATTTTACTTCGATTATGTTTCATTATATCAAATAAACATTTTTCATGTACATTTAAATCACACTCTTGACATACATAATAATTTGGTAATATATATCCATCATTTTTATATATTGTAACATCATTTTTCTTATTTTCATATGATTCACATATTTGACACATATATTTGAATTTCTTATTTTCTATACATTTCTTTTCATCTATATATTCACTCTTATATTCTACATATTTCCTTAAATGTTCCATTATAATACTATTTTCTCTTACATATTCCATAAATATATTATTTTTTATATTTTTTGTTATTAATATATAATAATCTATCTTTTTTATTTTTAACAATAATTTATCCAATGTTTCATAATCATTATTCTCAATTAATACATTTAAAAAATTAGTAACCAATATAACATCAGAATCATATTTTTCTAACATATAATATAAAAATGGTCGATATCTTTCATATGATACATCCATTAGATTCACAGATTCTGTTGTTAAATAAGATATTTTTATTTTAAAAAAATCGCTTGTAAAATAATTTTTACTCATATAATCATTTAAAAAATGAATACATTTTTCTTGTAAATGAATATCATTACTTGTAATATATCCTGTTTTTTCTCTTGTAATATTACACTTAAATAATATCCATAATGAATATTTCATCAGTTTATGATACGTTTTTTCTAAAGCATCACTATATTCATCTTCCGTATGATGTGATTTAAACATATTTTCTATATTAAATAAAAAATCAAAATTATATTTATTTAATGAATACATAAAATCATATATATATATTAATATTTTATCCAAAAATGTTTCTACATATTTTATATCCATATATACTATCATTTCAAAAATTTGTTTTAAAAAAAACCCTAGATTTACACCCATAATAGTCATATAATAATTTATATCACTTTTAAAGATGGATAAAAAAAATTCAGGATGGTCTCTTAAATGTATATTTATACCATTTTCTTCAAAATAATCCGCTATTTTTTCATCTTTTGTTTCTATCATTACTTCAATACACAATTTTATATTCTTTTTATGTTTATACCCTAAATCATATTTTATTAATTTTATATATTCAATACAATATTCCGGTATTTTTCTAAATATTCTTTCAATCGGAATATCAAAACTACATAATAAAAAATTCATATTATTATCCATTATTGTTTTTTCAGACATATATTTATGAAATATTTTAACATATTCCGAAATATATCCTTTTTTATTCTGAAAAGCATTTATTAAATTATTCATTGTATAATGATAAAATTGACTAAAATTATTAATCCATTTTATATCATTTTTATACATATACTCAAAATATATTATAACGTGTTTTATAATAAATTCAAAAGATTCTTTCTGAATATCACCATTTCTATAATAATAATCTCTTAAATATTTATCATCAACTAAACTTTTCGCTGTTTTTTCAATAAAAATAGAATCATTTATATTTTCTGGTTTCATATTTTCAGCAAAATATTCAATATACATTTTATTACTATTTGAAATAAAATCAATAAATCCAATAATTGAACAAGTCGTTAAATATTGAATACTTCTGAAATGATTAAATAAATTGGTATTTATTTTTTCATATTTTTTTGAATGTAATATGTTTTTACTATACCATTTTATAAAATAATTCACAAAACTTGGTACAATCCCCCCTTGATAAACATTTTCATTTGTTATTATTTTTTTATATAATTCAAAACGATTTAATAATATAGACCATACCAATATTGTTATATTAAAAATATATTTATTTAATTTACTCAAAGTTTCATCAGAATTATATATTTTAAAATAAATACTTTTCATATGATTTATATTTGTTTCCATTTTATTCATTGTTTCAACATCATTATTTATTAAATTGACTATATCATCATAATTCATAGTATTTGTAATATCATCATTTTTATTATATAAGAAATCAAAAAGAATGTCAAATATAAAAATTTCATTATCAAATGTTACTTTTTCATTTAATTCATTCATTTTTTTATAAAAATTTTATTTATAAAACTTTTATATATCATATCTTTAATTTTCTTTTATATTCAAAAAGAAAAGTAAAAGAAAATATTTATTTTTAAAGAATAAATTATTTTTTAAAAAAATATAAAAAAGGATTATGCGTTTCTTTTACTCTTATAAAGAATAAAGTAATAAATAGAAAAATGGAGCAAAATATTGGTTTTCATATAGATATTCAAAAAAAGAATTTTATACCACCTATGTTAAAAAATGGTTTAAAAGTATATCAAGTATTTACAAAAAATCCTCGTGCGTTTAAAATCGAATATATCGAAGAAAATCACGCAACAAATGTTAAAAAAGAAATTGAAAAAAATAATTTAAAAGTATTTTCTCACGCATCTTATTTATTAAATATGGCAAATCCCGATAAATGGGATGAAAAAATTGAAAATGGTTTTTGCGAACTTGTGAATATACATAAATTAGGTGGAATTGGTACAGTATTCCACGTTGGAAAACATTTAAAATTAAGTGTTGAAAAAGGTTTAGAATATATGGAAAATTATATTGTTTCTGTTTTAACAAAATTATATGAATCTTATCCAAATCACAATGTTTATTATATTATTGAAACAAGTTGTGGTGCCGGTTCTGAATTACTCCATAAAATAGAAGATTTAGGTAACTTTTATAAACGTTTTACTTCCGATAAATATATAAATAATCACGCTGTTTATAATCGTGTTAAATTATGTGTTGATACTGCGCATATATTTGCCGCTGGTTGGAAACTTCATACTGAAAATGGTGTTCAAGAAACGTGTGATTTAATAGAAAAACATTTAGGATGGGAAAATATAGTATGTATTCATTTAAATGATTCGGCAAAATTATTTCATTCGTGTGTTGATAGACACGCAAATATTGGTTCTGGATTTATAGGTGAAGATTTAAAATATTTTTTAAAAATATCATTAAGTAAAAATATACCACATATTTTAGAAACACCGCACGATGGAACTCCTGATTATCAAGTTCATCATAATGAAATTAAACTTATTCAAGAATGGATTTCTTAAATCTATTCTTAAAAAAAATATTATTATTATTTATTTTTTATAAATTCATATATTTTATCTAATTCAATACTATCATAATTTATTTTAGTATAATATTCTTTTGATTTTTCTCCCATTTCAAATATTATATCAATATTATCAATAATAGAAAATATATGAATCATTATTTTAGGTTGATTTTTTTCAGTATCTTTATCCATTTCTATATAAAATTTAAGTCGAACATCATTTTCAAACATATATAATATAAATTCATTTTCAACATATTTATAATATGTCATTTTTTTAATTTTACCATTTTTACCAATTTTTATACCCTGATTCTTAAAATTTATTTCATTATCATATTCATTGATTACACCTATAACAACATAAGGTTCAACACAAATTGTTTTTTCAAACTTAAATTCCGGATAAGGAAATATAAATGTTTCCACTATTTGTTCTATCATATAAAACATCTTTTCTTCTCTTTTTTAAAGAATATTCTTTTATATCCATTTTTATTTAAATAAATTAAATTTTACTTAAATAAAATATTATAATTTAATATTATAATTTATTTTTACATACATTACATTTAGTATTGTATTTACAATCATTACATAACCATTTTTTACATTTCTGACAAGGCCAACCATCACTTCCTCTATCAACACTTTTACCACAAGAATTACAATTTCCGTAACAACCACAATTGGGTTTTCCACTCGTTCTACAATCTTTACACATTATTACAGAACAATCACAACACGCTGTATCAATACATTGATTACAACCATTTAATTTACAACTATAACATTTGTATTTTTTTCCAATAATTTTTTCTTCACAAATATTACACTTCATTTTATATTATATTTTTATATAATATATTTTATATAAAAAATATCTTTACAAATTTTAATTGTTAAATAAAATATTATTTATTAAAATAAATGTTTATTAAAATAAATGTATCCCGAACATTGTTTTTAAGAAAAGTGAAGAGAAAAAATAATAAAAAATGTAATTATTATACTCTTAAAAATGATTAAAAACAATGTTCGGGATACATTTTTGTATAAAATATTATTTATTAAAAGAATATATGTTTAAAAAATAAAAATAAAATGTTATGAAAGAGTATAGGAAACCAAAAAAAGAATAAATGAATTCATTATTTACAATGCTTTCCCTTCCATCTTTATTTTTAAGTAATTCTCGTTTAATTACAAATGAATACTTATTTTGTATGATGGAAACAAAATTACATCAAAAAAGTAACAGTTTTGCTGAAACAATCGATATTAACAATTTATGTAATCATTTTCGTGGAAATTTACGTGAAGATTGTTTAGATTTTTATTCATATCCATTAAAAGAAAAGGATTCAAGTATATGTTTTGAATATCTTGATTATGAAAATATTAAAAATATATCACAATTTCAAGATAAATGGTCTCATTTCATCGATTTTATGACAGATTATAAAAAAATTTATGAAAATGAATTAGAAGTACAATTCCGTTTTGATATTTTCAACGATAATCTTGAATGGATTCATAATCACAATCTTGATAAATCACATACTTATAATGTAGGTGTAAATCGTTTTGCTGATATGAGTCATAATGAATATAAAGAATATGTAAAGCGTGGTAGTGGTTATTCTGATTTTACAAATTTACGTGGTTTAACTCTTCCAAAAGATATGTGTGGTACAATGAAATCTCAATCAGGTTCATTTCCATCAAGTATTGATTGGAGAACTAAAAATGTTGTTACACCCGTTCGTGACCAAGGACAACAAGGAACTTGTTATGCTCACGCCGCTTCTGAAAATGTTGAAAGCGTATATGCCATTAAGTACAACACATTACCAAATTTATCTGTACAACAAATTGTTGATTGTAGTTATAGTTATGGTGACCACGGAAATAATGGTGGAATGTACACATATGCTTGGACATATATTCACGACAGTGGTTTAACAACAGAATCAGCATATCCTTATACAGCGGGAGATTCGGATAGAAGTAGTTGTAAGGCATTTACACCTTATACATATGTTTCGGATTGTAATCATGTACCAGAAAATGAACTTCAATTAACTTATGCCGTTGTTAATCAACCTGTTTCTGTAGCAATTGAAGCAGATTCTCGTTCTTTCCAATTATATACTAGTGGTGTTTATAATGACCCTTCTTGTGGTACTACTATTGACCACGCTGTTGTTGCTGTTGGTTATGGAACATTAAATGGTCAAGATTATTGGACTGTAAGAAATTCTTGGGGAACAAGTTGGGGTCAAGATGGTTATATTTTAATTGCTCGTAATTCAGTATCATCTTCAACAATTGGTCAATGCGCTATTGCTACATATGCTGCTTATCCAATTGTTTAAATAAAATAAAATTTGATAAAATATATATAAAAAGATTTTTTTATATATAAATATAATTTGTTAATAGAAGTAATAAAAAAAATAAAATGAAACCATTATTACTTTATTTTTTACCTTCTTTAGAACTTAATGAAATTTCTTGTAGTGAATTATTTAACAAAATACATTTTTGTTACCATTTATATATATATCAATTATTATATACTTTTCAAAAAACAACATCTTTTGAAAAAGCATTAATTAAATTATATTTTATATTACTTCATAAAGAAGAAAACAAAGAAAAATTAGAAAATATTCAAAATGAAAAAGAATTTTATATACAATTTTTATTAAATTATGATTCTACACATCCTGAAAATAATTTATCTATATTTTTTAACAAATATTATTTTTTTAAAGATAAAAAAATTCGTGAAAATATTTATCATTTTATTTTCCAAAATATTTCTAAATATGTTCAATATAAAGATGATTTTGATGCCTTATCTTATTATTCAAGAAATATAAAAAAATAGAAATAATAATATTCTTCTTTACAAAAAATAGTATTCTATTATTCCTTCTTTGTTTTTGTGTCGTAATGTATGTTTTCCCTTTTTCGCTTTCTTTATATTTATTAGTATCTAAAAATGCGTTTGAATTTCCGGAAAATAAATCAATACTTTGTAAAATTAATTCTTCTTTAGGTGAAGGTAGTTATGGTTCTGTTTTTCAACTTGAAAATAATTATGCTATAAAAATATTTAAATCATCTATTGCGGGAAATGTTGATTTAACAAGTATTGAAAAAGATGTTTTACCACATCAATCTGAAAATAGAGAATTATTATTTTATTTTGAATCATTACAAAGAAATCAAGATTTATATTCGTGTTCTATACATCATATTATTCAACCTTATGCTATAGGAATTATTCTTAACAAATTTAATATTTTTGAAAAAAATACTTATTTTGTAATACTTCCTTTATGTATTCCTTTTTATAAAGCATTACCTATTATAAATAATCCTTTAATTCAAATGATTCAACCAACAAGTATTATGGAATATTTTCATAAATCTCATATGAGTATTCCAAATATAATCGAAAATAATAATTTTGGTATTTTATTTACTTTACATATTATGAAAAAATTATGTATTGCTTCATTATATTTAGAAAACGAATATAAAATATATAATTTAGATATTAAAATTCAAAATATTATGTTTCTTTCATCTCACGACAAAAATATTCCTTTTGAAGATTTAATTGTTATTGATTTTGGTTTAATTCGTCATAAATTAAATGAATCTGAATTATTTTCTTATGAAAATGATATTGAAAAGAAATATTTTATTTGGCCGCATTCAGACACCGCTTATGTTTCACAAATACCTTCTTATTCTATTTGTATTAATGGTTTAGAACTTTTATTTGGAAAAAATGTTGTAAGTAAATTACCATCTCATAAAATTACAAAAAAAATAATAAATACATTACAAGATATTGATTATCATTTATATCATATTTTTCACGAAGGCATTGAAAAGAAAACTTCCACAAAACAACTTCTTTCTTATATTGATTCTTATTTATCTTTTCTTAAATAATCTTATTTTTATTACATATTATTATTTCATTTCATAATAATATAATTTGTTAAAAAGAATCTTTCCCGCACATTCTTTTTTTATATTTTGAAGAGTATTTTTTTTTCCTCTTTCACTTTTCTAAAAATCATTTTACGGGAAAATATTTATTTGTTAAATAAAAAAAGATTTGTTAAATAATAATATTCCCCAAAAAATGATTTCAAGAAAAGGATAAAAAACAAAGTAGTAAGAATTAGAAATAAGTTATTTTATATAAAATTTTGAAAAAAATGTTTGGGGAAATATTTATTTATTAAATAAAAAAAGATTTGTTAAATAAAATTATCTTTTTTCGGGAAATACATATTTTAATTTTAAAAAATCGAATATTTCAGATTCGTCTTTTGGATAAAATGGAACACGTTTTTTTGTAGAAATGTAATATAAACCTTTTTCATTTAATTTATAACCTTTTTGAATTGCTTCATAACGTATTTTTTTAGAAAATTCTTTTCCACTTCCAAAATATAATAAATACCACGGAACATTTTCTTCTTTAACAAATAACATATCCATTTGATAAATTCTTTTATTTAAAGGATTTTCTATGATTCCATTTATCTTTTTTACACTTGAATTATAAATATGTAAAAATATATTTTCTAACTTTTTATTTATTTCTTTTATTTCACTCTTCTTTTTAATTATACATAATAAATCTATATCTCCACTATATTTCTTCTTCATTCTATAACTTCCACTATTTATTACATTTAATCCTTTTTTCTTAAGTAATTTTGTAAATAATGTTATTTCATTACGTGGTATAGGTCTTTGTAATTCATCAAAATATTTTAATGACGCATTCATATTTTTATCTACTACATAATTTCCTTTTTCCACTTTTTCTTTTAACATTTTAACACTTTTAATTCCTTCTTGAAGCATTTCAAACGCTTTATTTGGTCCTATTCCTCTAACTTTTTGTAATTCAAGCATAATTTTATATGATTTATTTTGAATAATTTCTTCGTATAAAGGATGAGTACCTGTTTTTTGAATAATATTTATTTTTTCTAAAGTACTTTTGCCGATGTTTGGAATATTTTCTACATCGTGATATGAATAAATGGGTTTATTGAAATGTTCTAAAATTTTGATTATTTTAGAATAACTTGAAATACGAAATTTAGTAGAAATATTTCCACGAGAACCTAAAGTAGAATGAAAATCATAGAATGTTTTAAAAATATGTATTATTTTTTCTTTTATATCTTTCATTTATAAAAAAATTAATCTATTTATAAAATAGGTTTTTATTTATAAAAAAATGAAAAAAAAAGAAATAATATTTAAAAATTATTGTAATTATACTTCTATACATAATTTAAAAAAAAAATATGATACTCACATCTTTTTTATTCCCAAATCTACAAAAGATTCCATTTCATCGCAATTCCAAAAAATTTCTCATCTTCTTCTTTTAAGCGCACCTTTCCCTAAAAAACTTATTTCTGATTTTACTGGTGAAATACATCAACATATAATACATTATATTGATAATTATAAAATATATATATATGGATATGGTGATTCAAAAAAGTTTGATTCATCATTATTTTATAATCTTTCATTAACAATTGGAAAAAATATAGATTGTAATGAAAATATATTAGTTCATTTAATTTCAGATAATGAAAATAAAATTCATCATCAAGTAAGTGGATTTATATTAGGTCATTATCAATTTACTGATTTAAAAACCGAACCTCAATATATAATGAATAAAAAACATTTTGTAACATTTTATCATCCAGAAATAAAAACAAAAAAAATAATTGAAAAATATATTACTTTATCGAAAATTCAAAATGAAATTCGTTTTTATATGAATCTTCCATCAAATATTTTACGAATTTCTGCTTATATATCAATGATACGAAAAAATTTACCAAAAAATGTTTCGATTCGTGTTATTCAAAAAAAGGATTTAGAAAAACTTGGATTAAATCTTATATTAGGTGTAAATCAAGGTTCAAATCAAAATGCTGCTTTACTTATTTTAGAATATGCTTCTTCAAGTTCTGAAAAAAAGAAAAAACCTATTTGTATGATTGGTAAAGGTGTTATGTTTGATAGTGGTGGTTATGATATTAAAATAAGAAGTATGGTTGAAATGAAATATGATATGACAGGTTCAGCAATAGTATATGGAGCAATGAAAGCACATTCATTATTAAAATCGAAAGGTCATTATATTGCTTTATTACCATTAGTTGAAAATATGGTAAGTGAAAACGCAATTCGTCCAAGTGATATAATAACATCATATTCAGGGAAAACGGTTGAAGTAACAAATACAGATGCTGAAGGTCGTTTAATTATTGCCGATTGTATTAGTTACGCTTTTGATAAATATAAACCATCTATAATTATTGATTTAGGAACATTATCCGGAGAAGCAGTTCGAATATTTAATAGTAAATCATCTGTAATAATGGGAAATAATGATAAATATATACAAAAATATATTAAATTAAGTAAAAATTTTGAAGAAAATACTTGGGAATTACCATTATGGGATATTTATAAAGAAGATTTAATATCATCCATTGCTGATATAAGAAATAGTTGTCGAAGTGGTGCTGCGAGTACAATATGTATTGGGTCATTTTTATCTTATTTTGTTCCAAATAATGTTCATTGGGTTCATTTAGATATTGCTGGTGTTGATTATATTCACGATTCACCTTATTATTATGATGGTGGAAAAGGAGAACCTATGAAAAGTCTTTACTCCTTTACTTCTTCCATTTAATTTATAAAAATATTTATTTAAATAATTATTTATTTTTTGAATATAAAGAACTTTTTTTAAATATATAAATATGACTTATTTTTTTAAGTAAAGTTATATAATATGTAAATGTTTCCCAAAAAATGCTTCTATACAATGTATAAAAAATAGTATCATAATAATGTATATTTACTTTTATGAATGATTTAGAAATATTTTTTGGGAA
>JACCDO011713491.1_pt1 | contig 23774 bp, 14 predicted proteins | sample 7446101 | NCBI WGS metagenome assembly JACCDO01 (sample SAMN15323440, study PRJNA562643) | freshwater metagenome | isolation source: river surface water | place: USA:Blue River Watershed | collected 2017-08-16
AGTTCCTTTTCTGGGTATGAGAGCTTTTAAAATACCGGTACAGGGTTTTGACGGTACCGGTGAGTAGTCGATTAAAGACTTTAAGTCGTTTAAATTAATATCGGTGTAAAATACAAATGTAGTCGATGAGTAGTAGTGATCTAATTCATATGTAAATGATTTAAATATAATTACCACTTCTGGTAGATCGTGTAGTTACTATACAATCAAGGCTAAAGCTAATCGTCCTTACCCACACTATACTCTAAATCGGCATGAGACCACACAATGCAAAATAGGGATTAAAATATGACTACGAATCTAATTATAATCATAAGAGTATGATAACTTCTCATTTCTTCTGTATTTTACACCGATATTAATTTTGGTACTACATATGTAAATAAACTTCAATACATACCGGTTTTTCCAAGACTCACATGTGATACCTACTAGGAACTAGTGAGACGACTTAGATGGTGAATCGAATTGAATTATTCACTACATTAATAGTGTTCGCATTATTTGTTACGTCTATATTATCTGATCAAATTCGTGTCACATGCATAGGCGATTCAATAACAGAAGGTTACGGGTGTGTTAATTCCACATATACTATAAATTTGCAGAATATATTAGGAGACAATTATTACGTAACAAATGCTGGAGCTTCTGGGCAGACTATGCTGAAAGAAGGTTTGTGTCATAATGATAATTTAGTTGATGTTTGCAGTTACTGGGACACTGACGCTGCTAAGCTAGCATTTTCATCAAAGGCAGATATATATACAATAATGTTGGGTACAAATGATGCCAAATTTTTTAATTGGCAAGGAGTTCAAGAAAATAATGGTGATTTTTATGTTCTTGATTATGTTGATATGATAATGAAATTAAAAAAACTTGATCCAGTGCCTAAAGTGTATGTCCTTATTCCTCCACCATTATGGGACGGTTATAATGTCGATACTGTTTTTTATATGAATGCAACTATAGTTAATAATATTTTGCCAAAAGTTATAAGAAATCTAGCCAATGTAATTAGTGATATTGATGGTGTAATAGACATTCAAACAGCAATATTGTCAACGAATTTTCCATCTGATAGTTTAACATGTGATGGATGTCATCCATATGAAATTACAAATCATATTATTGCCAAAACCATTGCTGATACGATAACTAAGTTATAATATATTATACAGATATTTATTTAAATAACTAATTTATTTAATAAATCATAAAATTCTAAAGCAACATCTTTAATTATATTATAACTAAATAATGTACTAGATTTTTTATTGCACAAATAATTTCGTATTTGATAATTGATGTCAGTATCTGCTAATGCAATAGATTTGAGTATGTACTCGCTAATATTTCGAGCAAATAATAATTTATTCAACGCCTCACTCTGAAATGATTTAATTTGTGCATACACAAAATGTATGATATTTGATAGGTTAGAATTGTTGTCTACGATACTTATGATTGGGATACACATAGCTATTGCTTCCGATGATGTTATTCCAGAACCAAATGGTATCGGGTTCAAGAAAACATCACTTAATGATACTACTCTCAAGTATTGTGAGTGGGATAATCTTGGAACGAATATTATATGATTTAAAATTTTAGATCTCTCAACATTGTAATCTGTATTATACTTAATAGATTGATATGTAGCCATCCTCTCAATAACAGGATAAAATGTGCTACTTACAATTATTTTAGCTAACGGATCATTCTCAATTATGCCTAATAAAATTTTATTTGAGAAAATTGGTGACATTTTCCGCACTAATTGTATACAAATATAGTAATGATGTCTTTTATAGTGTACCAAACCAGTTTTATCAATACATCCAAACTCTGAACTATTTAAAGTATTGATGCTTTGCACTAAATGATTGTCCTCTGACTTTAAAATGTTATTAATTTCTTGGAAGAATATGTCAATTTCTTCACAATAAATTGTAATTTTGTCGTGACTAACACTCATATTACCCATTGGTGCCCGATATTGTGAATATTTGGTTAATAATGCTGGTGCATCGACATCTTCGTCGGTCTTTTTGTACATATCAATAGGATCTTCAAGATAATAACCTAATGAATCAAATAATATAACTTGCTCGCTATATGAAATGATATTCTTGTTATAGCATTCATTTTGGCTATCTACCGAATCATTATGATAATATTTAATGCATTCAAGAGCATTGACATACTTGTTAGAAGTCAAATATTTATATGATGTAATCATTTCAAAACTAATAATTACATAGTCTATTGCTGGTGAACCACTAGATAATGGATGTCCAATACCGTAAAATAATTGAATTGGAGCTAATCTTGTCAATGATATTAATGCTGAAAACTTTTCGGTAGGCAGTGCTAAATATAACAAAACATCTAGATTTAAATCAAGAATACTCTTCATACTCAAGTCTATATCGTCTTCGTTAATTATTATTGTCCTTATCGCAATGTTGCGCATCTCAAGTGCAAATACTGTATTTAACCCTTTTCTATCTATAAATACAATATCAATTGGTTTTTTGCCATAAAGATTTACTAATTCTTTCAAAATTGATCCAATACAGATACCAGGACTACTATTTTCGTAATCTACAGAAAATATACCTAGTAATATCCTGTCGCTTTGTTGACTATTATTAATAGGAATAATGTTATTCAGTTCAGGGTAGTATTTGTAAATACTTAATGCCATCAACTCGTGTAATATTCTAGAAGAATAAGGCAAATATTGTATATTCATCGGAAATTCGCGTAACATAACATGTAATGGATATTCGTGACGTTGTATACTATTATTAACATCAAGTAATATATCATGGAAAGTGTTTAAGCTTTGTCTGTAATAACTTATTTCATCTTCTTGATTCATCACTAATGTAGGTGAAAGTAATGCTGAATGTAATATACAGCCAAGGTTTTTAGTTAGTTTAAAGCAAATATCATACAATGATTTTGCTGGACCATGAACACCGTGACACTCATATCTAAATGCTAAATTTTTGATAGTGAACAGATTTGCACTAAATAATGATAATGAAATATGCCAAAGTAATTCTGAATCATGAAAATTTTTCCCAATTGAACAAGCATTAAGATCATGTGATAATTTTTGAGATAATTCTGTTGAATTATATCTATATCTGTCATACACAGAATATATGGATAATTTTTGTTCGCTAACGTCGTTATAATGACTAATAATTGAATCAACGATTTTTTCTTTATTCGTGTCGTGTATAAAACATTCGCGTAGAAGAGCTCGCTGATAAAAATAATCATGGTGAGTATTATCTTGCTGTATGAAATAGTACGATCCAATAGTTAATTGATCATTATTAGAAATAAAATATTGGTAATTTTTGTTACCAATTACCCAGGAAATGCATAATAGTAGCAAAAATAGAGATAATCGAGTCAATAATTGCATTTCCCGTGTATTTTTTGTTTTTTATGACATGTTGGCAAATCATTTTCTACACCCATTTTCTAATAGGACCGGTGGAGGATTCCTTTTCTTTTCTTTTTTTTGAATTGTGGGTTTGTTGTAGAAATATTTTTGTATTGGTCAGTGACTATTAACAACGTGCTTTAAGGTGTTACTTACACAATACAACAGGTTTGAAGTTAATACAAGATATCTGTAAGCTATGTTCACATCAAAACAAGGAATTTAAATCTAAAAAATACGGAATAATAAATGATTATCATTGATTGTTGTAAATTTGATCATACTACATAATTACATAATTACAATTTTAACATCTGCTGAATGTTTTAAAATATGATTCTAAAGTATGGTGCTCAAACATTTTCTTACTTATGAGTATTTCATGCAATAACCATAACATATCCTCCTGCCAATTGCCACGCAATACACGTTGTATAGATGCACCATCTTTATGCTTTCTAGATTTAATAAAAAATACGCGGCCAGGTAATGACAAATTAGTCAGATCATGTTTACTTCCAGTATATTGTCCTAATCCTTTGGAAGCCATTGTAGTTAAATCATTTACTAAACCAGAGGTAGTCGTAATCCAAGATAAACCACCAGATTTTCCGGCGCCATTTTTTAATGCCGTAAATATACGCTCTTTCATGCTTTGCAATGATCGTTTTGATGTTCTAGGTACAATATCATCGCCATTAACTATTGTGGTAATATAACGTGGTATTATAGTACGACTTACACAAGGCGATGGACCAATTGCAATGCAAGAAACTTTCTTGTGATACAATCCAAATAATTGTTTATGTTGAAATAATTTAGGGAAAGTAGAATTTAAATTACCATCCAAAATCATTGCAATATATGACCCTATGGAACCGCCGACAGAATGTCCTACGATACGAATAGACGATGGTAAAACATTACCATCAGTACTATTAATATTATTTGTTTCATCCTTTCTATTCACGAGATAGTCCGATATCTGCTCTAACACAGCAATAGACATGTTCAATATTGATGGCTGAACAGTAATGTCCTCTTTAACTAAACCAGTCGACATTAAAGGTATTATATCATCTGGTTCATTCATAATATCTAATATATTACTGATATTATCTCCATCATTTACTATTGAAATTATTAATTCGTTTGCAAGAAATTTGGCATCCTTACTTTGCTTGGCATCATTTCCCATAATAATTGGTTTGCATATAGATATATTGCATCGAAAATTATTACTCGTAACAAAAAATCTCTTGATTTCATTCAAACAAGCTTCATTTAATTGAATTTGTCTGTTATTTTCACTGCGTGTAGCACTGCATATTTCAATAGCTTGCATACCTAAAAATAAAAATTTAACAAAAGTGAATAATTATGTAAAGTAAGCTTAGAATAATTACCTCGTTCAACAGTATTTACATACTCTGATATTTTACTTGCTTCTTTTAAATTAGCTTTACTATGTGTATTGCCATCGTCTTCTTCTATTTTCGATATAAACTTATTAAAACGAGCTAATAATGACGAACTATCCTTAAATGTATTCCGAAATTGATGAGTTGCACCATCAATTGACTTTAGTGCTGATTGTGTTGATGATAATTTTGTAAAAGTATTAACAATTTCATTACGTGTATATAGTCTGAAATCATATTCAGTATCTGACTGTGTATCGTCATCATCTTCATTATCAATAGCTCTAACTTTCTTTATATTTTTATGTTTTTTTGTTTTATTAACTTTTTGACGTAATAAAAAATCACTAATTGGATCAAATATACTGACTTGTTGAATTTTCCTCTTACTTTTGACTTTATTCATCTTTCGCGATGCTATTGAAAACACAATCGCTGCAAGTAACAGTACAAAGAGGCTTAATTTTACCATTTTCTCCCCCGAAGTCGATTACCTATTTCCTTACGGTAAAGTATAAATCGGTCCTTTTTTAGTTTTAAAAAATCCACACCAATATAGTGACCGGTAAGCCTTACTGAGTAAGATTCGATTCTATAGGTAATATACAATAAATATATTAATTTACACTCTCAATACGCTTTATATATTCCATCGCAACATTTTCTTCAACCAGCTGACTTATATCGTATAGAACATCAACACAATCTCCAGGTTTTTTTGCAATAATTTTTGCTTTATAATACTCCCCGTGAGAAAATCCATCAATGAACTGACGATTACTCAAGACATCGTATTTAACGTACACCATTTCCTCTTCAAATTCTTTACTATTGTCCGCGGCTGTTGTTGTTGTTGTTGTTGTTGTTACTGTTGATGATGTTTTTACTTCAATGACTTCTTCTTTACTATCAACTCTTGTTACACCAGGTAATTGATTAATATCTATATTTTCTTTAGTTTCGGCGACTTGATCGTTAACAACATTAATATTGTCATTTTCCTTTTCTTCAACTTGTTTATCATCGAAATTCGATGCAGGTACTAAGTCTTTTTCATCTGTTGACACACGTAATAACCTTTTATATGATGGAGATTTGGGTATGTCGCTATTACTACTACTAGTAGATAAGGACTCTTTTTTTTCATTTGATGATTCCGTAAGACCATATAAATCAAGTTCTAAAAATTGTTTACGTTTCAATTGCATTATTTCTAATTGTTTTTTCTTTTCTTCGTGCCATTCTTCTGATCGTTGTTTTTTTGCAATTATTTTATTTATTTTAATTTTTGCATTCTTACTTGCACGACTCAACACATTTCCCCATATTTCCTTAGCAACAATAGAACGCAAATCTTTCAGCTCCTTCCTGCATAATGGACATAGCCAATTAAATACAAACGATAGCCAAACCTCCCATTTCATAATCACAATTTGTCCAACACTAGAATATTCTACAAGATTATTTTTTAACAATTCTGCACTTTCAATTTCCTTTTTAGACGCATTTCCCATTCTATCCTTTATCCGTTTCTGCAGTTTATTCAATAATTCCCTGTTATCTTTGTTAATATGATACATAAATTTATCGATTTCATGATACCAAAACGTATTGTTTGGTAGATTCTTTTTAACATTCTCTTTACTTGAAGATAAATCAGCCATTGAAATAGACATTGAAACAAGTATATCATTGAATACCGTTGGTATGTCACTTTTATATAATGTAGAATGTTCAATGTTATAGCTATCTTCATGAGTATACATACAGTTTGTGTCATTCGAGTACATGATAGATTTGATCATTTTATAACGATGTAAATAGTAATCCGTTTTATGAGTATCCAGTAGTATTTCAGCTGTGTTTCCAGTGCTTGAAAATTCTGATATATCCGTTCCCATATCAGTTTTAGTGAGTCCTATTTCTAATGCTGTTATAAATTCACTTATTAACTCCCAAAAATTGATAGTATGAAACCATTGATTAGGTAGCACATTACATGACGGCACCATAGGAAATGGCAATTGGGACAGCGTACACATATACTCAATTAATGGTACATTTTTTAAATTTTCTTTAATATCTATAGGATTTTTTGTTAATGAATCTATTGTAATTTTATGTTTGTCGTTTTTTACTTCAGTACTCTGTATCGGATTCATATTTAACTTGGTACTGCTATACTTATTTCCTTTATTAGTTTTTGTCATTAGTATCTTATCTATTGTAATATTTTTATCATTTGTTTGATTATTTAATTGAAATTTACGAATTCTAGCACGACGAATTCGATCGGCTTCAAAATCCTCTTTTAAATTACTAGTATTTATACTATCAATGGTACTTTCATTCTGAACAATTGAATCGGTTTTTTTGAATCCAGATGCATTACTTAAACTAATACTATTACTTGTTGGCAAAGTCAACGTAATAGTTGAATTGTTACCAACTACCTTAGTATCATCACCCTCATATCTTCGTTTAATTTTCAACACAGCTTTAAGGTAGTCTATATATGATACAGTTTCTGCCTCTAATTCTTCGTATGTAACATTTGAATTATTTTGAATGTGTAAAAGTGTTTTACTGTCTAGTGGTAATAACTCGTACACATTAAACATAGGCTCTGATTTTTCTGTTTGCTCACTTTGCTTCCTTGGACTTTCCAATCTCGGACTACCTATTCTATGAGCAGATCTTGGTGATTCACGGGGCGACAGACCATTATTTACTACACGACTTTTATTTTTTGAAAATATATCATTAATTGCTGTATACATTCCCCATAAAGTAATGCGATCATCTAAAGTTTTAAATCTCTCGAATAATTTATTAGTTATTATAATGTGCTCATCAATTTCATCAATTATATCGCAAATTTCATCAACCGAAGATGTATTGTTAATCACTTGTGAATCATGATTTATTGTTGAAGATTTATTTGTTGCTTTAAGTAAAACTTTATTAGTTTTACCTACACTAAACTCATTCAGCTTATCAATCATCGAAGGCATAGCAATCACGACTCCTGTTTGTATGAATTTTGTTGCGTCGTTATAATCTTCTTCTGTCGCTTCATGTATTCTAAGTGCTGAAAATATGATAATTGTCCGTTTCAATATTAATTGAGTTGGATTTCGATAACGTTTAAATAAAACATTTAGTGCATCATATTGTCCTAATAAGAGCAATTTTGTGTGCTGTACAATTTCTTCTTTCACTTCTGTTTTACCTAATTTTAATTTACTAGAAATTTTTTCCTCGTGGTTTTCCTCTTCAATACCTCCATAAACAAGTGGTAAATCTAATTTCTTGGCAATGTCATTCCAAATATCCTCGTCTTTAGTCGGCGGAAATACTTTTAATTCTAGTAAATGAGTCATTTCTACACTATATTTAATAATTCGATGCTATTTGAAAAATCGGAAATAAAGGGTTCTGTTTTTCAACGAATGGAAAATAGGGATTATAGTTGTTTGGTTATGTAAGTATTAATAATTTAAGTATCTCATTACGTCGTAAAGTGAATATTTATGTTTTATTACTAATAAGTGGATAAAATCATAGTATTTCTTATCAATAATCACATACTTATGAATTAATCAAGTACTAACAATCAAAATAGTGATTCCTTTTCCATTTTTATTGTATTTAAGTATTATATCACCTATTTTTTTATGTTCTTCCTTTAGTTTGGTAGATTCAATATTTGGTTAGGGTTTATATAATCATCAATAAAAATCGATCATATCAACAAACACACAGGAGAAAAGAGTGAAAAGGGCGGAGTCATAGCGTCTGTTGGCCTTCTTGGAATGGCCACAACGACGGGTGGCGGTGCGCCAAACTTGATAATACCAAGGACGTCCATAGGATCATTATTATTAGAATTAGGATCACAATGTTCATTAAATGCTCAACATTTTGTCACTACACTTCGTAGTGTAAATGCTTCATTGGATGAGTTACAAATAGCTGAAATAATTGTTATTGTTTTAACACGTAGTAATAATAGTAATGCACAAGTAGATGGAAATGTTAGTAGAAATGATTGGAATTTAGACATAGTTGCTGAGGTATTGTCACAAGAATGCCGCAACTTAAATTTAAACTGGGGCTTTGTTGCTCAAAATTTAGATCAACCAGGATTATTGATAAGATCAGATATGGATTTTCAAATATTGGCTAGATTATTTATGAAAATCTCATCTGGTATATCACTACCAGCACAATCATTTTTAGGTTCATTATGGTCAAATCGTATATCACAATTAGGAATATTAATATTTGCTGCTAATTCACATAGAAATATTATAGATTTTTTACCATTAGTACCATTAGAAAATCGTTTACAAGGTGAAGTACCCACTCCACCAAATTTTTCTTGGATGTGTTCCAGATTATATTCCACATTATTAGAGTTAGCATCAAGTGGATTAACTGCTGAAGTGGTGGAATCTATGACAGCAGCAGCATCAATGTACCCAGAGTATGCATTAGTTTGTTTAGCACCACTTCAAGATACAAGTGGTGTAAGAGCTGAATTATTAAAAAGAATATTACCATTATTTACTGGATTACCTGGCTCAAGACCAACATCCGCTATAATAATGTTTAAATTACAACAAATAAATCCTGATTTATTAGTATTATTATTTCGTTATGCATTTAAACGTGCAAGCACTTTGCAAGATATACTTGATATTGACAATAGATTGAAAAGTATGGGAGGAATGATATCGAGAAGACTAGAAGAAGAGGGTCTTGTTGATGAATTATTAGGTTATTGGTGTGTCAAAGCAGATAGATCATCCTTTAATTTAGATGAGGTTGCAAATGCAATATTAGAGAGAAGTCCTGTTATAGCTCGAAATTTTGTTGATTTTCTTAAACTTCATTCGAAAACATTACGTCCAAGAGATCGAGATGGTGGAATATTATCATTTGAATCTTATACATCATTATTAAGATCAATTCAAAATTACCCCCAGATTGTAAATATCGAAGAAGTTAGAATATTAGCAGTATTAATGAGCGAAACTCAACAACACAACAACCAAGTTCTACAATCCCAAGGGCAACAACATTTTGGTGCAGTTGCTCCAAATGATATGGATGATTTACCACGTGGTCCAGAATCGGGCGAAGTAGAAAATGAAGCTAATACGTATTTCCAAAGAATATATACTGGTGACATCAACATTCAAGACGTAATTTTATTACTACGACGTTTTAAATATTCTGATCTACAACGCGAACAAGATATTTTCCGTTGTATGATCCACAATTTATTTGATGAGTATAGATTTTTTCACAAATATCCTGACAAAGAATTGCAAATTACTGGTCGTTTATTTGGCTCGTTATTACAGTATCAGTTAATTTCAAGTATAACATTAGCAATGGCTATGAGATATGTTTTACAGGCACTTCAAAAGGATCCAGAACAACCAGATCCTGGAGGAGTTAAAATGTTTACATTCGGTATGATTGCATTAGAACAATTTAGATCAAGGCTCATTGAATGGCCTCAATATTGCTCTCATTTGTTACAAATACCTCATCTTAGAAAGTTCAATGTTGAATTATGGAATGATATTCAAAGAATCGCTAATGAGCATGTCGGTGGTCAAGGTATTGCTGTGGCTAGTAATGGTGGAATATCAACAGGGTTACCTCCATCAGAATTAAGTCTGGTTAATGCTGACAGATCAAGTGATAACTTATCAGCACAATTTATGAGTGACGTTTCTGGTAACAATAACGTAAATGTTGCTGCACAAAGTTCTGCATTAAATACTTTTAACTCAACTCAATCAAAATTACCAGCTCAATCTGTAGCTGACGCTAATGATGCCAATGTCCATTCTGCCCGCCGTCAACAAATTTTAGAACGTATGGCAGTTATAAATGTTGAAGTTGAAGTGTTCAATCCACCTGAATCAACAAGGGATCAAATCCATTTTATTGTGAACAATATTGCAAGAGCTAATGTTGAAGCTAAGGCGGCAGAACTTAAAACGTTACTTACTGAAAATTATTACAATTGGTTTGCTAATTATATGGTTCTTAAGAGGATTGCTACACAGTTAAATTTGCATCCGTTATATTTAGCAATTTTGGACACTCTAGATGCGCCTAAATTAAATAAGTTAATTCTAGATTCAGCGTATCACTCAGTTACCAAATTGTTGCAATCCCCAAATATTACAACATCATCTTCTGAGCGTTCATTATTACGTAATTTGGGTGTTTGGCTTGGTCAAGTTACTTTAGCGAAAAATAAACCGTTATTACAACGTCGAATTAATCTGAAAGAACTATTATTTTGGGGTTATGAAACTGGTCGATTGATTGCTATCTGCTCTTTTGTTGCCAAAATTATTGAAGGTTGTAAAGAAAGTAAAATTTTTCGTCCACCAAATCCATGGTTAATGGCTGTATTGAGTGTTATGAGAGAGTTGTATGAAACAGAAGATTTGAAGATGAATATTAAATTTGAAGTGCAAGTATTGTGCAAAAATATCAATGTTCGAATCGAAGATATTCCTCGTGGTAATACGATCACTACCAATTGTAGAGTTCCTGTCAAAGACTCCAGAAATCCTGATTTTTCTAGTAAAAGTAGTAATATTGCTGGTTTAACAGTTGCTGCTCAATCATCACCACCAACACCATCCTTGCAAATCCCTACGTCTGGAAATTCAGCAAATGTTCCAGTTGCTACTCAAGCATTGGGTGTTGAACGCTCTGCAGTTGTGGATAATGGTAGTGTTATTAACGCTAATATTGGATTACAAGAACAGACCGTTATACCAAATTTACATAATTTTGTCCAAATTTCACCAACATTGCAATTTTTTAATACAAATCCAACTCATCGTCGATTAGTTTCTCTTGGTATTGATCGTGCGATACGTGAAATCATTCAACCTGTAGTCGAAAGAAGTGTTGCAATTGCATCAATTACGACGAAACAAATTGTATTAAAAGATTTTGCTACTGAGCCTAATGAACAGCAATTACGTAGTGCCGCGCTACTTATGATAACAAATTTAGCTGGAAGTTTAGCACTAGTTACTTGCAAGGAATCATTACGGGTATCCATGGGCAATCACATCCGTACGTTGTTCTCCTCAGTGACTAATGACCAACAAGTTATTGAACAAATTGTTTTAGTCTGTTGCAATGAAAATTTGGATTTAGGTTTAGCGCTTATTGAAAAAGCATCAATGGAGCGAGCTACCAGAGAATTAGACGAAAGTTTATCCAGTGCTATACAATTACGAAGAAAATTAAGGGAATCTGGGCAACCATTTGTGGATACTTCTTCACAGAGTTCAACTGGTCGATTCCCTCGTGAGCTTCCTGATCAACTGAAACCTCGTCAGGGTGGTCTATTTCCTCAACAACTTCAAGTATACGAAGCATTTCAAAAATTACGTGCCACTGCAGCCGCTACTGCTGCTCAATCTCAAGCATCTGGCAGTAATGATGGAATGAGTGCCGAACAACAAGCACCAACAGCAGGTCCATTGGATATGTCGCAAGCATTACAAGGATATCAAATGTTTTTAACCAGAATTGATATGGCTGTAAAATCGGTACAAGTTGTTGCGCAAGGTAGAGAAGTTTCCATTTCAATGCTTACTGGTGATCATGAAATCATAACATTACTTCGTGAAATGGTCGCATTAACTCAACGCGTAGCTGTTGCTGTTCGCACTGAAGCTGCTATGGCATTCTGTGAAAATGTGTTCAAACGTATGGTTGAGTCTGTTAATGCGTCAACTACTGACATCTTACAGCTTGAGGTGATGATTGGTATCATTGAAACTTTATGTGATACATGTGGTGGTGTCAATAAAACGAAACCAGATATAGTTGGATGGTTAAACCATTATGCTTCTTTTAATGTCAACGATGAAAATAATAGAAAGAATCTTTTAAGTATTTTAATTTTATTATTCAAAGCAAAATTATTGCGTTCTCAAGATGCTGACCGATATTTTGCAACATTCATGGATGGCGGTCGTAATATGGAGTGGGTAAATATAGCGATTACATTTGTTCGTAAGTGCTTGATTGAACATTTAGCTAATACCCATGAATTTAATTTAACCTTTGAGACGGTCAGTAGAATTCAACCAAGAAACGCCCAAGAAAAGAAACAATTGCAAAAGTGGTTAGGCGATTTAAGACAATTACAAACTGCTAAAGAAGAGCAGAGTAGACACGTTGCTCCTGGTACAGCACCAGTCAATCAAAGTATTGTCGCTCAAGTCAATGGTACGAACCAAGCAATTAACAATCCAGTAAATCCTGCTGTTTTAGCACAACGTGCAGCAGACTCTGGTGCTCGTGAAAGTGTTACTGCATTACTTGAATCATGGTTGAAAATCTGCACCCAAAATAATGATCAATATTATGTGCAATACTTCCAAATGATGCATCGACAAGGAGTTTTAAATACTGAAGAAAATGCCGATAAATTTTTCCGCATTTCAACTGAATTATGTATCGAAGTTTGTTTAAAAAGCAATCCAACTCCTGGGGCAGTTACCAATGGACAACCTGCTGCAAATGTATTAACTTACACTGTTATTGATGCGTTAGCAAAATTGTTTTTGTTCTTACTGCGTGTCGCTGATAAAGAAAGCACTGATCCTGACAGTCGTCATAAATTGTTAAATCGTATATTACAACAAGTATCACGTGTATTAATTGATGACCATGAGATCAAAAAAGGAAAACAAATTGTATTCGATCAAAGACCATACTTCAGATTAATCTCTAACTTGTTAACGGATTTAGGAGTACCAGCAGCAACTCAAGAACCTAATCCTTCAGTTGCAGCATTATTGGTACCCTATAGTAATGCATTTGTGGCGCTTCAACCATCTCATGTTCCAGGCTTTGCTTTTGCATGGTTACAGTTAATTTCACATCGTTGTTTCATGCCACACATTTTGCTTGCTAGGGGACAAAAAGGTTGGGCACACATGCATCGATTAATATGTCATTTACTACTGTTTTGCAGCCATTTTTAAAGCATTCGCAATTACCTGAACCAATCCGTAAATTATACAAAGGCACATTACGTATGTTGCTAGTATTGTTGCACGATTTCCCTGATTTCCTCGCTGATTATCATCTATCATTTTGTGAAGTGATCCCAATTAATTGTGTTCAATTACGAAATTTAATATTATCAGCGTTCCCAAAATCAATGCGTTTACCAGATCCGTTCACACCTACATTAAAGATTGAAAGATTACCTGATATGTCTCAACCATGCAAAATCAACGATAATTATACGGCAATTTTAAATGAAAGAGGTTTGCGTACTCGTATTGATTCATATTTAACGAATAAACAACCTCCTGATTTACCTATTCAATTGCCAAGTGTATTAGTTCAAGGCAATACTTATAATGTTCCATTGTTAACATCCATTGTAATATATGTTGGCACCCAAGCAATTATGCAATTACAAAGTAAAGTACAAGCACCATTGTCTATTAATAGTGCCATGGAAGTTTTTAAAACATTGAATGCAATGGACATATTTAAAGCATTAGTCTCATCATTTGATAATGAAGGACGTTACAATTTATTTACCGTTATGGCAAATCAATTGCGTTTTCCAAATTGTTACACTCATTTCTTTATTCATACATTATTATTCCTATTTGCTGACGGTGATAATGAAATGATACAAGAATTGATTACCAGGGTATTGTTAGAGCGATCAATATTCCATCGTCCTCATCCTTGGGGTGTATCAATAACATTTATTGAATTAATAAAAAATCCAAGATTTGCGTTAAGACGTAAGTCATTCACTCGGTGTCATCCTGAAATTGAAAGAGTATTTGAATCTTTAGCCAAGTATGATAACCCAGTAAGTGCAAACCCATAAAATATTTTAGTTAAAATTTTAAAAAGTGAAAGAAATGAAATTAGCTCCGACATGTGTTCATCTTCGTCAATTATTGTTTATATATATAATGCTATCGTGTAAAATTAGTTATTATGCCAATAGTTGTAATTAATAAGGAAGTAAAGTAGTAGTTGGCACTTTCATTCTCTGCAATGAATAGTAATCAGTAATAGAGTCATATAAGGTGACAGACTGAATGTCCCCGCCGGTCCTCATGAGTACCGGTGATGGAATTGCATCGAAAATCGAAAACAATATAAAATAAAAAGAATTTCATCATTTTTCACTGTTTTGTAGGACATGGCGTCGATAACAGTGCGCATTAGGTCTCAGCTGGGGATTTGGCGTCTAGAAAATATTAAAGTGACACAATTATTTTCCGAGTTACGTCAAATTCTTGAAAAAGAACATAAAACAGAAATTATTTCTCCGTTTTCATTATCTCCGAGGTATGTCGATTAATGTCAATTCTTTGTTCTATTTATTTTTTTATTATATATATTATCATTTAATCTTACTTAATTCTATATTATTTCTTTTAGTGGAAAGGATCCGATTAATGAAACGTTAACATTGAAAGCAGCAGGTATTAAGCATGGAGATATGTTATATGTAACTGTTAATGAAGAAAAAACTGGTATACATGAAGCAACAGCATCATCACTAAAAAAAATAACAAAAGATGGAACTATAGTTGCTCAAGGTATTATAAATAATTTCATCAACATTTATGGAATTTACTTACTCTCTTTGTCTATAATAGATTATTCGTCTATTGCATCTTCCAATGGTTTTCGACCAGGTATGATGCCATTACGAAGTATGAAAATGCATTGGACGTTAAATGAATTTGTTGAATTAGATTCACAATTTCAATATAAAATATCAAAACAACCAACTGGTGAACCTGGATTTTGTTCAAAAGTTGCTGTTGATGCAAAATCATTAGAATCTTTCATAAACTACTTGTATACATTTGATTTTAGACGTATGCGTATTGGATTTTTATACGGCACTGTAGATAAAAATAATGAGGTTCAAGTTCATTTTATCTATGAACCAAAACAAGAAACGACTGATATTTCATTTAAATTATTACGAGATGAACATGATGCAAATGTTCAAGAATTAGCTACAATGTTAGGATATAAAAGAGTTGGATGGATATTTGCTCATCCACCAAGAGAGAAAAATTTTTCATTTTCAGGACCAGAAATTCTTGCCGCTGCTGAACATCAATTAGAATCAGTGGATGGTGTGAATGATACTACCTTTATAACCATTAAAGTTACGTTAGACATTGAAACAAATAAACCTCAATGTGATGGTTGGCAGGTTAGTAAGCAATGCATGTCTATGGTGGCGGAAAATGTGTTACAGGTGTCACCTAATTTAGGATTTTGTAAAGTAAATCCAACATTTACGGCATTAGTTGAAATGAAACCAGCAAAAGAGGTAGATAATGATTTCTTTTTGTGCGCAATACCTATTCTTAATTATAAATCAGAACAATTAATATGTACATTTCCTCGTCCACATCGATTTGGTGAGAGTCAAACACAGCTTGATTTAAAGAATCAGTTAAGTAAAATAGGCAAAGAAGGTTGGACTATACAAACATTACTAGCCGATTTTCATTTGTTATTATACTTATGCCAACATCTAAGTATACACGATGATTTACCGCGCATATGTGAGTCACTGCTTAATCCCGAAGTGCCTCTTGATGAAGGATATCAATTAATAATAAGATCAATCGCTGGATTAAACTAACAAAATATTAATTAAATACATTTTTTTTGACATTTTTTACATTATATAATCTCTGAAGACCTAATTCTACCTAGCAATGAAGGCACCAACAGTACTTTTTGCAGAAAAATTTACTCCTTTCATATTTTTTTTGGACAATTTATTAACGGCTACGTCAGTGTTGGTAGTTATCATTTTTTGTACATCAAATGCTGTAATTCTATAGTTGTCACTTGAATGGAGTTGATTCAATGGACACGCTTGTGCCTGATATGACGTGGATAATGCATAACCTTGTACTTTCTTACTGTATTCTAAATCAATGGCATGCTTTTGATTTACATACTCATTGTGATCTTGTGTATCCGTAGCTGTCGGAAGAGGATTAGTAGAACTACTTCCTTGATTTAAGCTTAATCTCATTTTCTTTCTTGATTCCATTTTCTTTGCAATTTCTTCTCTTGCGTGTAACTCACATAAATCATCTATCGTCAATAAACCATTTTTTTCATCATTTATTTTTGTTGAAAGATTAAAAATATCGGCTTTCTTTTTGGAAGCTTTTGTTTCATCCATATTCAACAAAGATTTTTTCATTGATTCTTCTAGTAGTATATCAAATTCGACAATTTTTTTTCTTGATGAATATTCTTCTTTTAGTAATTTATTATAATTATCTCCACCCCATGTTAATGCTATAGTATCTTTTAGATTATTATCTATGGTAGAGTTCAATTTAGCCAATATTTTTTCATGAGCTACTACACCTGTACGATTACGTCGCTGATTAAAATTTTTTATACATGATGCAATTATATTTCGCATTTGTATTTGTAATCCATTCGATAATAATTGAAATGTATATTTATCAACTTGCAAACCATATCGTTGCGCAATTATCTGATCACATAATACTTGGTATTTACTTAAATCAATTATATTCTCGACTGTCCATGGCGCAGGTTGCTGTCCTACTTGTTGTCGTCCTAGCTGTTGATGATTGCCATCAGTACTACTACTTTGTAATTGCTCATACTTCATTTTATATGCATTAAACACATGATTACTTCTCTCTACACTCATCGCACTATCTAACTTGGATTTAAATAATATCAATTCATCTTTATTTGCATTTCCACTCGTTCGAAGCTTTTTTATATCATCCCATATACGACAGAATAATTGCCCTTCTTCCTTCGTCAACTGATTTTCCTTGACCAGCTCCTGAATCACGTCAAATGTGGATCGAATAACCGACATTATTAACTCGATAATCACTCAAAATCACTACTGACCCACTCAAACTCACTCAGTGAAAACTTGATCATTTCAACAATTTTTAGTTCACCGGTATGGTGCTTGATGTAACATGAGTAGTTGTAGTATATGACGTAACTTGATATTTTTGGCGTGTTATCTGCATTTCAATAACTTAAATAACCATTAAAATTCATTATTTACAAATATTACGTTTCAATTTCCACATCACATTGTGTTAGAATTACTTCATTGTTTAAAACATGTTTGATAATATCCAATGAATGGTTTCGACAGCAATACATACTTGTCGAACCACTTTCTAAATACTATTGACCTACATAGTCGTGAGCACAGTGAGTACCGATAATTTGGTCATTTCAAAAATTAAAAAAAAATTCATGCAAAATTTTGCAACTATATAGCTTCTATGACGAGCTACTTGAAAGGGAAGTACCCCAGTGTGCAGGATATTGATGCGTCTATTGAAGAATGCGAACGATTTGTAAATGAATTCCGGGTTGGAAATAGTCTTTATTATATTGATCAGTTGCAAAGTATTGCTAATAGAGAAAGAGTTTTATTTGAGATTGATTTAGAGCATATTCAAGAACATTCGGAGGATTTGAATTTAAAAATCAGGTATTTACTAATTTATTTTTCTCGTTTGCTTTTTTACTTATTGACTTATTTACTTATTTACTAAATTACTTATTTACTTATTTACTAAATTACTTATTTACTAAATTAAAAGGGCTAATTGTTCTCGTTATATTAAATTTTTTGAACAAATATGTGATAATATAATGCCACAACCATCAGTTGACATCCAAGATACAAGAGATATTGTTGATATCTTGAGAGAATCTAGAGAAAATGAAATTGATATTGCACGTAGAAATGATCAAGCAATAGATGAAGTTAAAGCAAAATTACCTGCTAAATATACAAGAAGATATGATGTAATATTTTTAGTTCCATCTAATGAACCTGCAAAAAAGTTAAGAGAAATTCATGCTGTTGATATTGGCCATATTGTAAAAATTAAAGGTATGGTAACCAGATCAACTGATGTAAAACCACATATTACTGTATCAACATATATATGCGAAGTATGTAATAGTGAAATATATTATGAAATTAATGGACCATCATTTATGCCAAAAATCAAATGTGAATCAGAAATATGCAAAGAAAATAAAAATATTAATCGTTTACGTCAAATTGATCGTGGTTGTAAATTTATAAAATATCAAGAATTACGATTACAAGAATTACCAGATCAAGTACCTGTTGGTCATATTCCACGTTCAATGACTGTAAAATGTAGAGGTGAATTAACTAGACAATGTGGTCCTGGTGATATTGTTACTATTTCTGGTATATTTTCAACAGTAAAAGTATCTGGTTTTAAAGCCATGAAATCTGGTTTAAAAACAGACACATTTATTGAAGCAATGTTAATTGAGAAACAAAAACAAGGTTATAATGAGTTAGAATTAGATTTAGAAACGGAAGCTCTAGTAAGAAGTATTGGTAATGATCCAGATCCATATGGTAGATTAGCAAAATCTATTGCACCTGAAATATATGGACATGAAGATGTAAAAAAAGCATTATTATTACAATTAGTTAGTGGTGTAACTAAAGTATTACCAGATGGAATGAAAATTAGAGGCGATATTAATATATGTTTAATGGGTGATCCTGGTGTAGCAAAATCACAATTATTAAAACACATATCTTCTATTGCACCACGTGGTGTTTATACAACTGGTAAAGGTTCATCGGGTGTTGGTTTAACAGCAGCTGTAGTTAGGGATACATTAACAGGTGATTTAACTCTGGAAGGCGGTGCATTAGTTCTAGCTGATATGGGTATATGTTGTATTGATGAATTTGATAAAATGGATGAAAGTGATCGTACAGCAATACACGAAGTAATGGAACAACAAACAATATCAATAGCTAAAGCAGGTATAACAACAACATTGAATGCAAGAGCAGCTGTATTAGCTGCTGCAAATCCGTTATATGGACGTTATAATAAAAGAAAAAGTATAAGTGATAATGTTGATTTGCCTAATTCATTATTATCCAGATTTGATTTATTATTTTTAATTTTGGATAAAGCTGATATTGAATTAGATTTAGCATTATCACGTCACGTATTACATGTTCATAAGTATAAACGGAATCCAGAACAAATATTTAAACCAATTCCACCAAACGCAATAAAACAATATATTGCTGCAGCAAGAACTATAAATCCATCTGTTCCAATAAATTTAGGATCATATATTACTGAAGCATATGTTGATTTACGAGCTAGAGACGCTGCTGGATCTGCACCTGGTTCATCATCACGCCATACTAATGATCAAAATACCATGACAGCAAGACAATTATTATCAATATTACGGTTAGGTCAAGCATTAGCAAGACTCCGTTTATCGAATGAAATATCAAGTCAAGATATTGATGAGGCAATAAGACTCACTCATGCATCAAAAGCTAGTCTATTAGATGATACAAAGCAAGGACAACAGCGCGAGGATCCAATATCATCTATATTCAATCTAATACGTGACCATACGCAAGTACGCAATATAACACAAGTTAGGTACAATGACATTGAAAAAATGGTACTTAATGCTGGATTTACATCGAATCAATTAAAGACAACAATTCAAGAATATAGTAATTTAGGCATATTGAATATTGATGATGATCATACTACTATTACTATACATGAAACGAATTAATATATATATTAAACATTGATAGATAATTATAGTCATTTTTTGTTTTTTATTATATTTGATATTGGATTGATTGGAATTGTTTGTTTATCTAAAAAATTTGATACTAATTCAAATGTAACAAACATGACAGCAGCATTTGGAACAGACCGCAATAAATGTAATCCCATACCACCATATAAACCACGAACACCTTCTTCTTTAGCAATAATATTTAATGTATTTAAAAAACCAGTATATTTGAATGCACCATTAATTGCTTGTTCTCTTAATCTAGTTCTAACTACTTCATGAGGATATGTTGCAATGATTGCAATCATTTTAGCAGTTGATGCAGCAACAGAATATTCCCATGCAGATAATTTTTTTTCTATTGGAGGAGTTACTATTGTATTAGATTTTATTTTTGTGGAGGTATTATTAATAATTTGTTTGTTTTTCTTTGCTAATATAGTTTTTAATTTTTCATATACCATCCATTGTATACCACCTTCGAAGCAACCAACATAACTACCTGATAGACCCTTGAAAAAACCATTTACTCCTTCCTCGCGATAAATACTTCGTATAATATCACCATAACTACTATATACTCGTTGACCAACACTTTAATAAGATAATTATAAAGTAAGTCTATGAAATTCAATAAAATGGTATGTAATAAAATGAGTTCGCTTACCTAGTATCTGCTATTAATTGATATCTCGTTTTAACTAGCCATAATGGATTTGTTATGGTATTACTAGTAATTCCAGCCACAAAAGCAGAACTTAAGTGAGTTAAAGGAGATGATATTGGTATATTAAATGTCTGATTAAACATATTTTTTGCTGAATTATAGGACCAAAAATATATTCCACGAGTAGGTATAATTCCTACAATCAATGGTTTTAAACCACGATAAAATCCTTTAATACCATCAATACGATATATTTCTTTGCATATACTTATTGGATCTGCTTTCTTTTGTAATGAATTCAACATTCTTCTACTCACACTTGATTGTAATTGTGTTTTCACAACTTCTAATGGTTGCACTACTGCACTTGATATTGTTCCTGCTAATCCACCAGAGATGAAGTTGATCCATTGCTTACGACTATCATCAGCGACTGCGATTGCTACAACGAACACCAGAAGCAGCAAAGGTGCAAGAAACATGATTATTTTATTTTATTGGGGGTACGTACCTGTGTGTCAACAGGAAACCCGGAAAAAACAGAAAAGCATACCGTTATTTATAAGTTCTTATTATTATATACTATATAAACAATATATGAATATTAATTACACACTGTCGTAAACGAACGAGTGATCTTGGTTATTTGTTTCAACGAATGAAATATTTTCGTTGATTTCAACCTCGCTACTTACATGACTAAATATATTTGTAGTATCATTACTATTATCATCATTATTTGTTTCCGTATTATCAATACTATCATCAGTATTAATAGCACCATAACCAATATGTCTTTTATATAATAATATATTATCATCACCATCAAATGATGTGGTGGATGATCTTCGTATTGTTATATTCGTTGGGGATAATGAGGATGATGATGTATCCATACCAGCATATAATTGTAAACTACTAACACTATTCATTGGATCATGAAACGTACTCGTATTACTTTGTACACTATGATGTGGTGAAGCAGTACCATCATTATATTCTTGTGGTGGTCTTATAAGTTGATATACATCTCTACCAAAATCAGTTAAACCAAGTGTTTCTCTTAATCTAACTTTAATATATTTTTGATTTTCACGATAACCAGGTTCCCATTCTTCATATGGAAATATATAAAAATGTGCTAATGATGCTATTAACATTTCAATACATATTAATAAATTTTGTATTTGTGTGGCCGTTCTTTCATCAACCATACCCATACTACTCATTACTTGGATAGCAATACCTTGCCAAAATGTCATAAATACAACACCTTTAATACATAAAAATTTTGGCCAGGGATTACACCATTCTAATTCTTTTTCGGTACCATGATATAAGCTTAATAAACCATAAAATGCTATGGTAACGGATATATTTTGTAATATAACAATATATAATTTAGGACAATTCCAATTCACAGCATTATTGTCACCAATGAGATACGGAATATCATCAATATCTTTTTTAATAATTGAATTAATAATAAATGGTAACATTGCTAATAAAGGTTTCATTAAAACGAATTGTAAACCCATTAAACGACATTGATATAAAAAGGAATAGGCGATAGATTTCTTGGAATTAATATTATAACCACATGGAAATGGTGGTGTAACATGGTATTGAGGACGTATTACTAATTTAGATTTAATATTTATTAATTTATTTTTCAATTCCAATAGAATATTTGGATCATTTTCGTTCTTTATGCTTTGCGTTATCGTCGTTTGTTCATTGTACAATAAATTATATTCATTTATTTCATCTTCTTCATGTTCACGTTGTTCCTCTAATTTTCGAACCGCTTTAAAAAATATTGCATTTTCATCTTTACTATTTGTTATTTTCGTTAAATCATCACCTAATATAGCAATTAACAATGCTAAAAAAGTATAAACAGCGTATGCTTCGTATACGTCACGAATTGGATCAAATAAAAATTCAAAATTTGGAAATACTAATGATAACCATGATGTAATAGAGTATATGGGTACCATCCATAATACTGCCATGATACGTCGTTGTACATCAGGTTTATTATAATGTCTTAAATGTCCAGTTAAATGCCATAATGATATAAGGCAACCAATTAATGTAAAAGTTCCTGCTAATTGATATTTAACAAAATCATTTTCAGCTGCAAATTGTTTATTTGTTATTGCAACATATTCATCAATATTTTCACGTACAATTTTAATTTCATCTTTTATTGTATCTTGAGCATCTTGAACAGTAAATTCTAAATCATCAATAGTTTTTTTAACAGATGTAGACATACTTGCTAATTGTACTGTTACATTTCTTTGAACATTTTTTATATTATTTTTTGCATCAGCTACGATTACATTGATATTATCCATGGTACTACGTAATTCTTGATCAATTGCAACTTGAGTTGATGTTAATTCTTTTTGATTTTGAATTAATTTTACAGTTACATTTTTATTCATATCATCTACGATATATAATTAAATAAATAAGTAAATAA
>JACCDO010154792.1_pt1 | contig 23770 bp, 26 predicted proteins | sample 7446101 | NCBI WGS metagenome assembly JACCDO01 (sample SAMN15323440, study PRJNA562643) | freshwater metagenome | isolation source: river surface water | place: USA:Blue River Watershed | collected 2017-08-16
AATTGCGACATTTCAAGTTGCCATAAGGCTGGCCTTGATACACATAACTATCTTCCATTCCTTTAATTCCCATTGTTGCTAATTCAAGATTCCAGTCGTATCTATTTCCATTAGGAAGCTCGAACTTTGGATAATTTTGAACAGCCATCTTTTGAGGATCACTTACAAAACCACTTCCAGCTGCTTGGATACTGATATTTCCATCAGGAGGTGGGATAATGTTAGGAGAACTATCACTTACCTTTAAAATCTTTGTTGAATACTTTGAATAATCGCCTTTAATGTTATTGAGTAAAGAAATAACAGGTATACCTGATCCATTTGGTCCAGGTTCAGTTGTGTAATTTATACCAGTTATAATATTTGTTTCTAAGATATTTCCATTGACACTTAAAGCAATAATATCTCCTTTATTAAAGTTCAACACAGAATTGACATAAATAATATTATTTAACTGAGAAATATCAGGCTTTTTGGATTTCACAAGATAAGCACCAGTGTCATAGGTATTAGAAACTTTTGAATTTAAAGGGTCAGGTACAGAGGCAAATGTAGAAGTCCTAGAAATATTTGAATTAATGAGTATACAAAGAGAGAGTACAACAACAACAATTGCAAAATAAATAGTCTCTTTTTTAAGAAATGTAAATGTACAACCTACAAGTATAGCCAATAACGAAACTAGATTTAATACTTTACGATAGTTTTCAGGAGCAGGATCATTATTTAAAAATGTCACATTGTCTATTGAAAAAAGATCAGGTATATTATCTAACCAAAATTGGACCATCTTTAAAAACAGCTATTATTTTTTTTTAAGTATGAATAATATAATTTATTACGTTTTGTGTTTCTTGTGGCATTTCAACAATTAAATTTCCAATAGTAATAAATGATTTTACATAGTTCCATATAGCTTTTTTGGTGGTTTGTGTTAAATTCGTTATATTAAGATCTTTTACAATTTTTGGCGTGTTGTTGCTGGTAAAGAAATTTTCATCACGGTTAGCTATTTGTTCAAGATAGGGTATTACACCAATCATAAAATCAATTGCTGGTTTTTTTACATTCATGGCGACAATTGTTTGAAAAAGAGTATACTTTACTTTTATGGAATTATTGTTGGGATAAATTTCCATAAGCTCGTTAAAAAATTCATCAACAACTTGATTGAAAAGTTTAGGATAACTCACCATTTTTTATTTTTTTAATAAATCATTCTTTAAATTATATTGTTTAAAGAATTAATTTCATTAACAAATAAAATGTCAGGTTATTGGAATCGTCAAGAAAAGGTTGAGATGTGTTTAGATATTGCTAAAAAATTAAAAAACTTTCAAAATGAACAAGGTATAACAGTTGATTTGTTTCGAGAAGAATATTCTTTTGTTGGTAAGTTAAAAAAAATTTTTTCAGAATTTATCAACGACACAAAGGATTATTCTGGCACGTTAGATTTTGAAGAAATTAACAAACAAATAAAGTATCACTTTCCTATTTCAAAAAAGAAAAAAGCAACTTTTGTTATAAAAATAAAATAACAGTTAAATGGTAAATGGATTCGTTAAATAGCAATCCAGTTATTTCACCTCTTAGAGCTTTAACCTATAGTATGCTTATAAATAAATCAACTGATTCACAAACTGTTTTTGATTTACAAAAACTTGTCACTGAATTTAAAGTTGATGCAACCTTTAATGGAAAAGAAATTGTTGTAAAAAATCTACCTGCCTTTATTTCAAAAAGTTTTTATCAAATTCAAAATTTTGATAAACCTAATAAACTTGATTTTAGTTATAATTTTCCTCCTCGTGGACCTATTGAACCTGATTTTGTTTGTCCTTATTGTGGAAGATCGGGTCCTAATTTCCATACTGAAAACTGCAGACGTCCCTTTAATGAATCTTTAATACTTGAAGCACCAACTTCACGATTTCCAGGTGCAGAAGAAGGTGCATTATATGAAATGATTGTAAAAAAGAGTGGCCAAAAGAAAGTTGTAAGTAAACGTGCTAGAAGCCAAACCTTTCCTGATCTTATTGAACTTGTGTATGAAAATAAAAAGAATCAACAAACTATTATTCGTATTTCTCGAAATGGAACTTTAAATATTATTTCGGCAAGTGCAGATGAAACTGAACTTCCTGAATTACTTGTTTATAGAATCAATCAAACGAGTGCAGTTAAAAATAAACCTTATACTATTGTTACTGCAAACAAGTATCTTGTTTTTTCCCAATTTAATCTTTTCCCAGTTCAGTATCAAGAATCTCATTTTATTGTTTTACATATTTTACACAACACTTTATGGAATATACCAATTTTCAAAAAGACCATAGACTCAAAAACGGCTTTTGTTATTGGCGGACAGCATTACTTTGTAACTGGGTACAATTATAATTCAGGTGATCAATTGAGTCGAAGCAATAAAATGACAAATTCCTTTATTCAATTTGTGTTGACTCGACAACCTGGTATTAAAATTCACGTACAGATTTACAAAAGAGGAGCTGTACAATTAAGAGGAAGTCGTCTTGAATCAAGCAATGCTCAATTAGAATTTAGTGTTCTTGATAATGTGTATCTATTTTTACGACAATTATTATCAGCTGCAATTGTTTATTCACATCAAGCTGAATACGACATCATAGACTCTGAAATAGTAAAACCTAAAAAGCCAAAGGTACCAAATATGGTTGATGGAAAACAACCCAAGATGTGTCAAAATCATAAAAGTAAATCAGGAGGAAGTAGAGATGTACGTCCAATTCCATTTTCCTTTTATGGAATTTGTCCAATGCCTGGATATTATGTTGCTCCCAGAGGAGTTCGAAGACCTGATGGAAAAGTTGAACCATGTTGTTATAAATTAAAAGCAGATCCCAACAGTCAAGATTCAATACAACGATGGGAAAATATTAAATTGAATGGATATCCAGATCAATTAGCTGAATTTTATGGAGAAAAGGTTGAAGAAAATGATAGTGCAGTTTTTGTACCTGGAACAAAGATTGTAGAACCTCGAAATTTTCCTGGATTAAATAATATGTCTAAACAACAAATTCTTGATTGTATGGAAAGTAAAGGATACATCATTCCACCTGGACATTTCCAAAAGAAACGATCAAATGCAAGTGTTCCACGAGTTAATTTTAAACGATTAAAAACGCTTGTAACTTTTACTCCATTCACAAAAAATATTTTTATGGTAACTCCTATTCGTGAAAATACAGTTCGTGTAAAGTTATATTTTAATCCAAGTGGAGAATCTTTTTTTATAAATACACTAGGTGAAGTATCTGAATCTGGTTTCCCAATTGTATCTGAACTAGCTGATACTATTCTTGATGGCCACTTTTACCCTTTTGAAAACCTTGTCTTTTACCCTTTTGATTGTGATCAATACAAAGGGAAAGATATCTCCAGATTTCATTATTATTCGGGCCAGCAAAAACGTTGGGATTATATCAAAAAAGTTGAAATGATGCTTAATCAATTTCAAAGTAATGTGTCAATTGTTACAGAATTTGATTTAAATATTGTTGGTGGTGCAAACAATTATCTTAATAATGAAGAAGTCCATGGACTTTTGTTTATTGGATGTTCATCAAATGAAATGTACACATTTTACGATTCATTTCATGACTATAATTTAGTCGTTGGGTTAGAAGCACAACAAATTCAAGGAAATCGTTGGAAGATAACAGTTGAAGGTAGAACTTTACCAAATGATCTTATTTACCAAGGTCCCAATAATGATATTGAAATTCCTATTGCTCAAACAAAAGGTAAGGGTTCTTACTTTATAGGTGCTTTTAAAATTAACTTTAAACAAACAGGGTACATTATTGAAAATACAAAACCTTTTATTCTTCAAGAAGTTTTAACTCAACAGATAAATACCTACGAAGAAGTTGTGAATATTCTTGAATCCATAAAGTCACCTATTACAAGACAAACCTTTCAACCTGGAAATACTATAAACTTTAATAACAAAAAGTATACCTTTGTTGGATATAATTCACCTCTTGTTCAACAACAATAAATCATCATTCGATGATTAACACAAAAAACGAATTTATTCGTTAACAATAACTTGTATGTCCAAGAATAAGTTTATATACTAAATTCATGGATTCTATAAACGTTTGAAATGGAACCTTTGGCCCAATAAATTCACATTCTATTTCATATGTTTCAATTCCTACATTATTGATATTCATAGTTGTTATAACTTTTGTAAGATCGATTCTCCATAAACCTACATAAAAAGAATCTCTATTCTTTATTCGTATTGTATTATAAACAAGTTCCCCGTTTCTTGTTTTATTTCTCAGATCAACTCGTATACTCGAATCTTTTTCTGATGAAAGAGCTAATTTATAGGTTAAGTTGTTGTAGTATTGTTTATTGGTTGTTGGTAATCCTTTGTAATTACTTATTTTTGTTTTTACTTGATTGATAGGGTTTTTAAAATTAAAATCAGTGTATGTACTTCTATATGTTCTATCCTTGGTATACTCATTTAATATAAGATCAATTGTAAATTCATGTTGATGTTTGTATCCAGACTTTTTCATATAATCGAAAAAATAATAATAAGTAAACTTTTTAATTGATTCTTTATTGCTTGTTGTGTATGGAAACACACGAAACTCTAATTCGTACTTTTCATTGGTTTGACCAAATTTATTATGTGAACGTAAAAGTTCACTAAAAACTTCAACTCCTTCAAATTCCTCAACGTATATATTATATATTTTTTGAATAGATTTTATTTCAGAGTCTATAAAGAACATATCAAGTGAACAAAGTACCAAGGTGCTCATTGGTTGAAATTTTAATATATTTTCAATATTATTACCAGAAAGTACAGAAAGTATAGCTGGTTTCAAATCATCTAATTTTAAATTATTTTCTATTGCACTCATAGTACTCATGATTGTTTGAAGACTATTTCCTTCTGTTTTATCTTCACGCTTTGCAATTGGAATAAAAACATTGTGTTCGTATACTTCAAGATCAAGTTTACATTCAATGACATCTCCATCTTTGTACTTTGCTAAATCTGATTGTTTTGGAATGATAATTGCTTTTAACGGATCTCCTCGCTTTTGTTTTACATTAAAATTTTGATTGGTTTTTGTCATTAACCACCACTGATTGGAATCTTGAGGGATATGGAGTTTAAAATCTATTGTAAGTTGTTCTGGTGGCTTCCATTTAAATTGAACATTATTGTATACATTCCATTCTCGAAAAGGTATATATGCACCATCAAAAGGTTGTAAAATAAGACCATCATCTTTGAGACGAGGTTTACGAAGAAGATCTCTATCTTGATTTGTTCTATCTATTACATATTGATAAATATTATTTGTTTCTTTTATTGCTTCGATAGGAATCCATGTTTTTACAGTTAAATCAATGTCTCTAATAGGAAGTTCCGTCATTGCTTTATCTATAATAAATAATCTATCATAGTAATTATTATTCATCCAATTGATTACTTTTCCGCGATATTCATAAAATAAAACGTCAAAAATAAGAAATTCCCATCTTTGTGTTTGTTCGTGAAAAACAAGTTCTCCATCAAATAAAAAGACGAATGGAGAAGGTTGTAAAGCAACAATAGTTTTATCTGGTCTTCTAAAATAAAAAAAGTTGGTAATACGATCTATAAAATAAATAATACCAGACTTTGATAAATACATAAGATGACGAACACCATTTACTTTTAACGTAATTCCATAAATAAGCTTTTGATAACTTGTTCCTCTAAATAATTGAGATACACATTCTCTTTCAAGTTGAACTGGCATACCACCTATAAATTGATCACTTTTATTTTCACGAAACGGATTTATAAGTTCCATATATTCTTTTTTGATATCAAAATACAACTTATTTTCATTTATGGTTGTTTTGTATTCTCTTTCTGTAACTATTTTACCTTCATTGTTGTAAACATTTTTCATTGTTACTCCTGCAACAATTGTCTCGCCTTTTGAATTGTATCCAAGTTTTTGAATAGGTTGTCCTACTGGTACATCCCATTGCTGCATGATAAGATCACTATACACCGGTATTTGTTCTTTAACGAGAACCATTTCTTTCTATGACCAGTTATTTTTTATTTTTAATAAATAAAAATACGCTTCACTTTTTATGGAAATTTGGTCGGTTAACAAGTTCATGGAACTTTAGTCGGTTAGCAAGTTCCATACTTGATCTTGTTATAAGGAGTTATTAACACTTGTTGCGTACGCAATTGTTCGTTATATGGATAATTGTATTGTAAAGGAATATTAATCAATTGTGTTTCTCCACCTGAATAAATCAACTGATTTGTATTTTCAGTTGGAGGAGTATTTAATAAATAATCAGATGTTTCGTATGTCTGAGAACTATAAAGATCTGAACTTGCAGGTAAAACTGTTTGAACATTTGAATACCTTGCCATTGGATTGACAGGAGCAAGCAAAGGATGTTGAATTCTTGTATCTTCTGTTTCATAACTTGTATTAGGTACTGGTGTTTCTTGAACAGGTACCATTACATTACTTACAGGTGTAAACTTTGATACTGATTTAATGTATAACATAAAAATAAGATAAAAGGCCATTAAACTGGCTATGATAATAAGATAATTATTTTCCATAAAGCTTTACTTTTATCTTTTATTTTTTTAATGTAATTATTTTGAAAGGTATTTTATATCCCGGTCGATTTGTTTTAATAATGTACCGTTAAAAGAATGAGCTACGCTCATTCGACGAAGCAATCTGTGATTGCTTCTTTTTCGTTTTCCAAATTCTGTTGGTAAATCAATATTATCTGGGACATGAACTGCTTGATTGATAGGTTCTCTACAACTTGGACATTTATCATTCCACCCAAAACGTGTATAAGTATCTCTCCATTCATTTAAACAGTCACAATGAAAAATATGACCCTTAGTACAATTAACTCGACAAAGATTTTCTTGATTAGATGTCAAACAAATTTGGCATCTCCCTGGCCAAACATCTGATGTAATTGGTTTAGATACTATTTCTTGATTATTTACAATTTCGATTGGGTTAGGATTGTGTGGAGTAGGTCTATCAACTGGAAGGTCTTCATGAAATTGTTGAAACAATTCTTCTGCAGGAACCTCTCCTGCTCTAAGTCTTCTTTGTAATTCAGGTGCTTGTTCTAATTGTTCATCATCTCTTTGATTCATATAATTATATGCATTTATTAATTCTGTTATTATGGATAAATTTTCACTCCTAAGTCGTAATGTATTTCTTATTTGTCGTTGTACCTCTATTAATTCTAATTGTGTTTCTTCTATTTCATGTAATACACTCGATATATCTTGATTTCTTCGTCGTAGTATTTGTTGTCTTTCAGTTAAGAGTTCAATATTTTCAGTTAATAACCTTTCAGTTTCTTCTGATTGCTGTTGTCTTTCAGTTAATAACCTTTCATTTTCTTGACCTCTTCGTATTTCATTTTCAAGTTGTTCTAATACATTTGCCATTTTAAATGTACAATATATTTTTTATTTATTTTAAAATACCGCATTCTCTTGCCCATTTTCTCATAAGACGATGGTACGTTGGGTATGGCTCGCGATGGTTCCCTCCTTGACTATCTGGTATCCATTTTGTATCATTACATGTTGTGTGAGTGAGTTCATGAATTGCAAGATCTAATATTTCTGGGTATTTTCGTAATTCACCTGTTTGTTGGTTTCTTAGTGTAAGAAGAATTCCTCTTTTTGTGCCAAGATCGTATTTTACTTTTCTGTCTCCTATGTCCATTTTATAAACAGTTACTTCTTTTGGTTTATTGAGTCCTAATCCTCCCCATTTATTGGGACGCATCTCCATGTATGGAACTCTGTCTGTAAGATGTAAATCAAAAGTATGATAAATACCAAAAGCGATTGGATGATTCATCCATAGATCCGGGTTTTTATCAAGATATTGTAAAAGTGTTAACAAGTCTTTTCTGACCCTGGCAAGGGTTTCTGCAACTTCTTGTTGATTATTAACTGTATACCACCATTTTCTTTGAGGTTGTTCATTGCGATCTCCAACCCATACTTTGTAATACCTATTATCACTTGCCTGATAGCTTTTGTAACCATTTTTTTCATCAACATTCCAAAATTCATTGGAATCTTCAAGATTTTTCTTGGAAACTATTTCCATATTTAATAAGAATTATTATTTTATTTTTTTCTTTAAAGAACGTTTAATACCAGTGCGACGAAGCAAACCACGATTAAAAGAATGAGCGTAGCTCATTCGACGTTCTAAATCGAATTTAGAACTTCTTTTTTCTTTTACCAAAATCAGGTGTACGATACTTTATTTGACCTTGAAGAACCTCTGTCCATACATCCATTAATTCTCCTTCTTGTGCTGTACGTACTTGTCTGTGTATAAATGGATATCTTCCCTTTTTAACGGATACTCTATTGACTACTTCGAACATCTTTGTTCGAGGGTTTTTTACAAGTTCTGGTTTTACCATTGTTAGTGGTTTACCTGTTCCAATGTCTTTATCAAGGTATTCAACATTATACCATTTATTATCAAAGTACGCTTGTGGTCTAAGATATTTTTCACCTGGTTTGAACTGCTGTACAATCTTTGAATATTCCATAAGGGAATCACTATCATAAAATTCAAATTGACCATTAACTTTAAAAAGTTTTTGAAAAAGGTTATTTCCATGGATATCATTAAGTACTTCCCGGTTCCATTGTCTTGGAAATACCTGAGTTAATTGTTTAATAGCTGCAGTAGGTGTTGTTATTTCATATTCATAATTAATCTTTTGAAATATTATTTCAAGTGCCTTTTTAATCGCTTGATTATTGAAAATTGTAAAATCTGTTATCTTTTCTTTTTTACCTGGACGAGATGCTAACACAGCTTCTGTACCAGTTAATCGTTTAAGAATAAATTCATTTACTTTACTGTAATAAGGTTGTTTTTTATTTAATTGATTGATGTCGTATAATTCAACTAGATTAGTGTCTGCGTTAAGAATGACACGTTTCAAAGCATTTACAAATTCTGTAATTATTGATTCGTTTATTAATGGGTATGTATAATCAACATTTTCAATAACAGTTGGCTCAACTGGAATAGGTGGATTGAGACTACGTTGTCGATTTAGTTCTTGTTGTAATAGTTCTAAACGTAATTTATCTAAAACAAGGTATTTTTCTTCTGTTTGTTTAATATTCTTTTTTATTTCTTCTAAACCTGGTATAAAATCAAGTTTATATTTTTTTATTAAAAACTGTCTTTGACTATTTAAATTAAATATATAATTGTCAATAAGTAACTTATCATTTTCACTTAGTGGTTGTTTTACAAAAAGAAGTTCAAGATTATGGAGAACTTTATTCCACTTTTCTAATTCATCTTTGTTTAAAAGATTAACAGGTGGTTTCCAAAAAACGACATATTTTTCTTCATAATTTTTAGATTCTAATCTACGTTTACTTTCTTCAAGTTCTTGAATACGATACTGCTCTTGTAATACTAATGCTGTCATTTGTTCATAATTTAACTTCATTTTACGATAATCAGCTTCTGTTAAAAATGAATAAGATGATTTATTTAATTTATAATCTACACTTGTTTTACAAATAGGGCAAAAATTAAGATGTTTTTTATTTTCATCTAGATGTGGCTTAATACAATCACAATGAAAATAATGTTTACATGGAAAAAGCATACAGACAGTTTTTTCCATACTCAAGGGAAATGTACAAATTGGGCATTCTTTTGAAGGATGTATTTTTTGTTTAGGTGTATAAACTTCTTGAAGTAATTGTTCTAATGGCATAAAAATTTGTTTTCCAAATTTTTTAATAAATTGAAATAACTGTTTGATTTTTGTGTTATAATCTCGACTATTTACTGCAAGATCAAAGATAAAACGTTCAAGTTGTCTTGCTTTTTTTGTAATTAAAATTTTTGTAAGTATTTCTGACATGCGCAAACGCTGTGCGTTGTACGTATTAAAAAATATCTCTTTTACTAAACGTTGTATTACTTGTTTACGAACTGCAATATTTACAGGATAAACATATGTTTTATCTCTATATCTCATAACATTTGTGAAAAGAGCAACACGGTAAATATCAATATAACCTTGTAAAAGAAGTGTTTTAAATTCTGGATAATTTTCAAATACAAAAATAACTTCGTCTATTTTTTCAAAGTATACTTCTGGTGGTAAACTTTTTAACATACGGAAAATATAGTCTTCGAGAAGTTCCATGGTATACTTTACATTGTCAACAATTTCTCCTGATTGAGTAACATACGTCTTTAACCCAGCTGGAACATTTGTAAATGTTTTTATAAGACGTCTACGACTTACTTCACGTGTTTTGTCTATTACAGGGGTTGTGCCTAAAATGATATGGTGTTTTATCGGTTTTGGGCGATTGTATTTATCAAGTTTTTGATAAAGAACTCTTGATTCAGGTGTTAAATTTTTTACAGTATCTTGTTTTATTGGTCCAGTGTATCTACCTGCAATACATTTTCTAAGCTGTTCATCTGTGAGTTTATTTAAGATTTTTTTCATCTTATTGATTTTGTCTGAATATTCTTGTTCGTCTGGTTTTAATGGAATAGCAATGTCTTCTTGTTGGTATATTGATTCTTGTATACGTTCACTTAATGAACGAGTATCAACTTTTTCCCAGTTATCAAGATTTTTTCGAATACCTGGACCAAGAGTATATCCATAAGGAAGAAATGCTCTACCTCCATATATTTGATGAGATCTTAATAATGGCTTTGATCTTTTTCCAGCTAAATGAATACCTCTTTTTTTAAGAGCTGTTTTTATTTCTTTTTCTTCTTGATATTCAAAGTGTTCCCAATAACTATTAAAGAAGATATTTATGGATTCTAAGAAGTTTTCCATTGCCTGTTCGTATTCTTCAAGACTCGCGTAATTTTCACGAAGAACGGGTGGAATTCCACTCAATCTTTGAAGATGTTGTTGTTCTTCTTGTGAAAGAGTTCTCCATTCATCATATAATTTATTAGAAGGAAGTGGTTCATCTTCATGTTCTTCAATACCCATAAAGTCATTTTTTAATTTTTCAATTTGATTTCTAATACGATTCATTTCTGCAACTTCTTGTTCAGTAAGTATTTCTCTTGGTTGGTATCGTTTATACTCACCTGGACGGTATGTCCATTCTGCTCTTTCCCTAGGGAGAAAAGGTATTTGCTCTTTGATACGTTGTTCGTACATTTGTAAAAGCGTTTGAAGTTCTATTTCTTGTTCAATAATCTTAGCTTCAATATTGTCTCTATCAAACTCATTTTCATGGATTTCACGACTCAGTTGACCCATTTTTATCATATATTGCTCAACACTAAGTTCTCCTTTATTAAACATCATGATCGTGTTGTATTTTTCAAATAAGAGATCTTGATAACGATCGTTAAGTTCTTTACTTACAGTTGACGTAACATCACTTGCATAATCATGTTCTTGTTCGTCTCGATTAGATGATCTATCAGAACGTTCTGAGTTATATTCACTCATTTGTAAAATCATTTTATTTTATTTTCAAATAAAAATAAACAGGTAAAGTAAATGAATAAACCAATTTTATTTAAACAAGACGGTTGTGGTGCTTGTATAGAACAAGACAAGTATTTACATGAAAATTTTAGCGGTACTATATATCAAGTAAATCTTAGTAAATTTCCCAATCAATTTGAATTTATACAGTTTACACCTACATGGGCAATTCCATTAGGGGGTGATCGTTATCGACTCTTTTCTGAAATTGTAAAGACACCTCAGCAATTAGAACGATTGAATACCTTTGGAAGAAAACGTGGTTCACGATTTGGCAACAAAACTGCTTTACCTGGTATAAATGATTTACAGGTTTATGGAAAGAACTTTCAAGACGGTCAAGGGTTTAAAACAAATAATTCATTTTACAAAACAATTGAAAATGATTGGGGTAAAGGTAACGACACTCTTAATGCTGGTATAGGTGGGTCTCGAAGTCTAGGCCCCAATAACATAAATCAAATGTATTCATCTGATTATCTCAACAATATAAGAATGGCACATCCAAGTGATCAACTTGGAACCGCGCTTGCCTTGAATAGAACTTGTAACACAAAAGGATCCATGAGTAGTGCACCTGGATTGGTTTCTGGTTCAGGTAATCCACAGATAGTAGACGGCACCACAGGTGCTCAATTTGGAAAAAAGAAACGTTTAATTAATAAAAAGAATTATTTACAAAAACTTACAGTGAAGTATTGCATTACAAGAAGTGGTTCTAATAAACAAGTTGCAAAAAGGTTATGGGATTTAAGAAAACATAATATGTCTAAACAAGACTTAAAAAAGATTGAAGAATATTTAGAAATACCTAGATCAAAACGCTATAAAGGTAAACGTAAAATAGTAAAGATAAAATGTAAACAACGTCGTTCACGATTTGGCAACAAAGGGTTGTATTCACAAATGGGTCCTGCCTCGGAAATTGGTAACCAGTATCTTTTGGGAAAAGATACCGTAAAAGGTTTATACGGAGGAGCAACACAATTTGAAGGTCCTCGTCCAATGGGAGTTGAAAGTAATACCTTTCTTGGTAAGGCAAAGTTGTATAGTTCAGGATCAGGAAAGACCGTTGCTTTTGGCAAAAAATCTCGTAAAAACAAAAAACGTTCAAAATTTGGAACTTACAGTTCTCAAGAAATGGATTACAAAAATTCTGTGAAAGACTACAAACGCTCTATGAATTCGTTACGAAATGATACCATACCCGTAGAAGCATATGAAGATTTTATGGAAAATCGCATAACACCACTTAGAAAAAAAATTGAAAATCATAAATTTCCAAAAACATATGCAGTCAATCTTTTAGGTAAAAGGTTTAAACCAGAATTGGGATCCATAATGTACGAAAATATGAGAAAAACAAATTCTTTTGGTAAAATGAAAAACAAAAAACGTTTAACTAAGAAAAGAAGTAAAACATTAAATGTTTCAGGAAAAAAAGCAGTTAATATTAAAATTAACATAAAACAAAAAAATTCAGCGGGTAAAAGACAATAAACTATGTTTATTGTCGTCGCGAGTCTGAACGACTCGCTTTTAAAAGAAAACACAAGAGTTAATTAAAATAATGATATCTACAAACAGGAATATATTTATCACTCCCTCCAATATCAATAACACTTTTACCACCTGATTTTTTCTTTGAGAAAGGAGCAGGTGTTCCATCTGAGCATTTAGAACAATATGCAGTAAGTTTATCAAGTGTGTCACATAAAGGAATAAGTTTTACGATATCCCCAAAACAGTTTCTAGAAAAATCACCATCTAATCCAGAAACAACAACATGTTTATGATGTTGATCAACAAGTGATTTTACTACACTGTAAAGATCTGGAAAAAACTGCCCTTCATCAATAAAAATTGAGTCATAACTTAAAATCATATTTTCAGTTATTTCGTTTAATTTTTCTAGTTTCAAACAATTTACTTTAACATTGTCATGTGTTGCTACACTACAGTTACTGTATCTGTTATCACCACTAAAATTTATTACTAAGATTTTTTTATTTATTGATTTGTTTTTGTTTATTCTTCGTATAAGTTCTGAACTTTTTCCACTAAACATATTTCCTATAATAAGTTCGAGTTTTCCAGTGGCAACCATGGTGTTTTATATTACAATGCACAAATTTTTAAGTCATCTTTAAAGATTGAATAAGTTTATCTAAATTATTTGGTCCATAATCAACAATTCTTATATTTCCATCTGTATCATAATTGCCGTTTTGATTGTATACATTTTGTGTAATTGCATTTGGCTGCTCCCATAAAAGATCAGTTGGTGGTTTAAGAAAGTTATCATTGAGTAATTGAGAAAATTTACTGTTTAAGTTATATCCAGAATATCCACAAGCACTTTCTTGTCCAGTTACACATGTTGTATTATTTAATAAAGCAATAAAAGAAATGTAAACAGTACTTGAAGAAGAAGTACCGCTTGATGTATTTCTGCTATTCATGACGTCTTGAACGTCCTGATTCCATTGTTGCATCATTGGTGTTGTGTCTTGATAGGCTTCTGCAGTGAATGAAATAGTGTTGTATCGAGTTGTATTGAATGCAGAAAATAAAATTTTATGAAAAAAGTGATAAATATTTTGTTGAGATCTATAACTTGTTATTTGTATATCAGTAATAACAAATCCTTCACATATTGGGTTATAGTCTTTAAACATACCAATTTGATCAGTTGACATAGCCATATAATAGCTTAGTCGATCAGAAACATCAGTTTGTATAGCATTAAAAAAAGAACTTTCAGGTTCAATACCAGGATCGTCATAAATAGTGTATTGTTCACTAGGCATACCTGATCCCTTTAAGTTAACAGAATCAGTATATATAATACTTGAAAGATACTTGTTTATGCTTTCAAAGTATTCTTTTGAATTGACAATAGGTCTCATGGCAAATGATTGAGTTGCAACATTAGCAGAGCACCATGTTTGAAGTGGAAGTGACCGATTACCTGTTTGTTTATATTTTTGAATGGTTGTTCCACATGTATGGATATCTAGGCTACTTACATTAGGGGTAGCATAAGAATAATTAAGATAATCGGGATTTTGTGAAGTATATCCATGTACTTTTTGGTTAAACATTACTCTTGTAATTGCTTTTTATTTTTTATTTCCATAAAAATAACGTTTGTGTTTTTTAAATAAAGTTTAACATTTTTACTTAATAAATAATAATACCCTGGTTCAATTATGTAATATTTTTTATTGTAAAGCAGATAATTAAAATTATTAGTGACGTTCCATGGAGCATCAGTATAAAAAACTCCATACTTTTCTCGATCAAAAGGTTGACTATTTTTCTTTATATACATTTTGTCTGTATCTGAAAGTGGGTACTTTACGCTTTCATTAATAAAGATTTCGTGATTTAAAAAAAGAATGTATTTAACTATAAAATAACTTAAAAGTATAATTACACTTAAAAGTAACAAGTAGTTCATTGTTATGAGCAAAGAATTATTATCAAGAATAATAACGTACGAACAAAATGTTTTTAATGAATACATTGCCAAGAGAAATCTTTTTATTGAAAACTTAAAAAAAATAAATAACCTTGATAGTTCTCAAACAATTGTATTAGTAAATGACGTAAAAGCTATTATAGACCCTATAAAAACAAGTATTTCAGAAATAGATTTTTATTTCACAAATACTGATTTTAAAAATAATAAAAATGTCGAAGAATACAATTTACTGATTTACCTTCTTCTTCTTCGAATGTGCTCATCTGAACTTGATGAAAGATCAGAACTTTCGCTTTCAGAGCTTTCACTCTCTGTTTCTGAAAGATCGCTATCTGAAAATTCTTCGAGGTCTGTTTCTGAAACATTTTCAAGTAAATAAGTTCCATTTACACTTTCAGCAAGTGTCTCCGTTGAACTATCAAATATCTCTTTAAATTTTTTAAGTATACCTGGTTCAAGTGATTTTGGTATAACAACGTTAAAACGAATAAATAAATCACCATAAGCATTTTCTTGTTTATATATAGGCATACCTTGACCAACTACTTTACGTAATGAATCATTTAAATGAAGTGCATCGTTTGAAGTCTTTGAAATACGAATAATTCGACCGTCTAAATGGGTTATATCAAATGTATAATCATATATTTGATATAAGTTAATATTTTTAATAAGTATAAGATTATCATTATCACGTTGAAATACAGGGTGTTCATTTTCAATAAGTGTAATAATTATATCGCCAGGGGCATATCCAGGTATTTGATCGGCTTCTCCTTCAAATCGAATTTGTTGTTCGTCTTTCATGCCTTTTTCAATTGGTATAACTATTTTTTTCTTTTCTTCTACCACCTTTTGTTTTCCATCTACTTCTATAATACGTTTACGTTTTATGTTTATCTTTTTCTTTTTTGAAGTATAAAAATCAACAAGATCAACATTCAAATCAAAACATATATCACGTGTTTTAGGTAAATTGTTCTCTGGTTCTTTTTTAATAAAACCACCAAACATCTCAGATAAATTACCAGTACCAGCACCGCCACCATTGTTCATCATTTGAAAAACGTTTTTGGTTACATGGGATATCATACCTTCAATATCCATGTTTTCCATAACTTGTTTATCTTCATCAGACATATTATTGGCTATCTGAGTCGCCATCTTAAAAATATCCATTTTTAGTTGTAAAGAAGGGGTAAAAATAACTACTTTTACTTGTTTAAATTAGTTTCATTATATTGTTTTTGTAAATTTATTCTTGTAAAATGATCTCGTCTCATTCTATTTGCAATTTCTGGATCTATAACGAGTTTACAATGGAAATGATGATGTGTTTGCGAGGCTCCATTGTTAATAATAAGCTGATAGTCTTTACTCAAATTCCAAAATTCAATAAATTGACGAATATCTTCAAAAAGTTGTGTTTTTAAATTATCAGGTATCTCATAAATGTCGTGATAGTGTTGTTTTGTTGTGACAATTATCATTGGTCTTCGAAAAAGATCATGATTAAATGTATAATTGTCTGTTTGACTTATTATATGATCTTTTAAAGTTCCTCTTGGTTTGCACGTATAACATTTTCCAGGTGTTTTTTTCATTTAAAAATTAATTGTTTTATTTGTTTAAATAGGTTTATTAAGTGGTTTAATTTCATTACTTCTTGCAGCCATTAACGAATCAAGTGTTCTATTTTTATTGTCATTGTTGTTTAAAGAGTTCATTCTGGTTGGATCTGATGATGGTTCTCCCATCCCAAAACATCCATTTTTTTGTTCAAGAAAACTGTAATTTCCAAATACCTTTTCTTCTTGACCATCTAAAAATGAATACATAAGACCATCATCAGCAGGAGAAAGATAATTAGACATTTGTTCTTCTAACCACTTAAAAGCCTCTTTGCCTTGATAAACTTGTCTTCCATCGTACACACATGGAACTTCTTGTACTTCATTGGGAATAGTTGGTATTCTATTGATATCAACTATATTAAATTTTTTCATAAGTTCTTCTTTTGTACGTAACTTCGAAAGAAAACTATTAGAATATCGACAATTGGTGATAAAGAGAACATATTCTGGTTTTGGAGGACCTGATGACATATACTTAGCTTTTACGCTTCGCTTTTATTTAAATTACATTATTTTAACGAAAAAAAATAATAGCAAAGCATAAATGATAAGTTTTTTAATGGAAGAAGGTGCTTTAACTGTTGGGGTTTTATCAGGTGTTTTTACAACTGCTTTATTGAATTCATTAAAAAGAAATATTGTAGACCCTGGTATAGAAAAAATAATGCCTTCTCATAAACTTGATAAACAAGAATCATTTGGAGATCTGTTTCCACTTCCTACTGGTACACCAGAAAAAAACACTGATAAACCAGGTCCTTCAGCTGAAATAAAATGGCAAACTTTTTTAAGAGACTTCATAACATGGGTAATTATAATGTTTTTTTTGTATATTTTCTGGAAAAATATACTTCATCCACTTAAACCTACAAAGTAAATTGTGTTTTTTTATTAGAAAAAAAATAACAAACCAATTATATAAATAATGGAAGCTGGTGCAAAATTCGTTTCTCCAACTGGATACATTGATCAAGACAACGATTGTGATTATTCTCTTGAAAATAAATCAACACGCAGCAGAGAATATGTTTCACCAAAAGAAGACCTTGCCTTTTATTTCGATACTTATCTTGCACCTAAATATGGACTTGCTAATATAAATGTAAATAACACAGCTTCCTTCATGAAAGAACTTGAAATGAATTGGTCAAAATTAACTCCTGATCTTAAAGACAAAGTACTTGACATTATGGTTGACAACATTTTACCTGAAAATTATGATTTCAAAACTAAATTATTAAATAAACTTGGTGTTCAACAACAACAAACAAGTTCAGGACCTGTATTTTCTTCTAAAAGTACATTCGGTGTTGAAACACTTGATTATACATATATAGCTGTTGGACTTGCTTTTTTAGCTTTTGTTATCTTTTTAATTCAAAAGTTTAAGGTTAAACCAAATGCTTTTCCAAAAATGATCTAATTTTTTTTACAAAAACAATTTTACTTAAAAACCCAAAAAGAATAAACAATAAAAAATGGAAATGGAACAACGTTATCCTTTTTTGGTTTTACCCTTTGCCGAAATTGAAATTAGATTAGGCACACTTATGAAAAATAAATTTGATTCAAGTATTGATCGTAAATATTTTGAAAAGATTAAAGAATTTCTTGAAACAGGAACATGGAATTCTGTTGTTAATAAAAATACAGTTGAATATATCCATAGCGATAAAAATGTAAATACTAAACTCGTTACCGATACAACTAAAAATAAAAGTGAATTAATACTTAAAGAAAAAGTATCAACACAAGATTTTCAATTAAAAAGTTCTCCTTTTGATGTTAGATATAGTATCAATCAAGAATTTAAATTAAATTCCCAGATTGGTCAGTTTTCTAAAGAAGACTGTGTTATTAGAAATAAAACTCGTAAATCTTTTTTATCTGATGATTTCCAGTATGATCTTACCGTTGTAAATGAAAATATTGATGGTGTTACTAAAACAAAATATGAAATTGAAATAGAACTTTTAGTAAATAAAAATACACTTACGTGGAAATCTTGTTATGTAAATGATTTTTTAGAATGTAAAATATATGATCTTATAAATATTGTTGAACCTATGGATCGTGAAAAATTTAAAATTGAATTAATTAAATAAATTTAATAATTTTACATTTAAATGGACAAAATCGTTTTATTTGCCTTGTTTTTACTTTTACTTGATATTCCTTTCATTCGTTTTATTATTAAACCCATGTACAATGCTATGGGTTTTGCCACAAATACCAACATGTTTTATGCGCTTTGTGCGTATATAATCATGACGTTTTCTTGGTTTTTTATTCAGGGTGATCTTACAAAAGCTGGATTTATTGGTTTTATCATTTTTGGCACTTACGTGTTTACACTTTTAGCCGTTATACCTCAATACAACTTAAAAACAGGTCTTATGGAACTTGCTTGGGGTCCTCTTTTATTTACAATAGCAACTTTTTTAACAAACAAAATTTAGGGTTAAATACACCAAATTAAATAAATAAATAAAATAAAATGAATCATACGAGTTATTTACGAGATCCTGGTATATATAAACAAAATGGAGTGTTTTATTATAAAAAACGAGACATACGAGTTACAGATCCCAAAACACTTGAACGTTTAAATTCATTTGTTGTTCCTCCGGCATGGAAAAACGTTTGGTATGCGTCTAGTTCAAGATGTCATATACAGGTTCATGGAATTGATTCAGGTGGTAAAAAACAATATATCCTTTCTCAAAAATGGATAAATAATGCCAAATATGCTAAATTTCAACGTATGAAATCATTTATGAAAGACTTAAACGGTTTTAAAAAAAAAATTAAATTGAAAGGTGTTTATTTATCTAAAGAATCTTTGATACATCTTTTATTTAATCTACTTATCGATCTCCATATACGTGTTGGAAATGAAATATATGTACCAAACAGTTATGGATTAACAACACTTCGTCAAAAACATCTTAAATGGGTAAATGGAAAATATCAATTTCAATTTGTTGGTAAAAGTGGTATTGAACACATTGTTAATATACCCAATGAATATACACCTTGGTTTGATCGTTTAAGAAATAATTCACAAAACAAACATTTATTTTTGTTTCAAGGAACACCAGTAAACTCAGAAGATCTTAATGAATATCTTAAAAGATATATGGGAAAAGAATACACGTGCAAAGATTTTAGAACATACTCTGCAAATATACTCTTTATACATTCTTTTTTAAAAAATGCAAAACGAGTTTTAAAATCATCACAAGTTAAAAAATGTATTTTAACTTCAATTGATGAATCAGCTAAATTATTAGGACATACTAGGAACATTTCTAGAAAAAGCTATATTAGTGAATGTCTATTAGACTATTGTTTAGATTCTTTTGATAAAGCTTCTAAACTTTCAACTGGTGAACTACTTGGATTTGTTTGAATTTGTTGTTTAAGAGATTCCATCAATTCTTTATTTTCCATAAACCCAGATACACACCTAGAAATCTGTTGAACCATTTGTGGGTTTGTTTTTAACATTTTATTAAAGTTTTCAAGCATCATTTCCAATGATTCACCTGGTTGTTGATTTTTTTGTTTAGGTTTACGACGTGCACTTTTTGCACGAATTTTAGCATTTAGTTTTTCTTTATTTTCCATGTTTATTATTTTATTTTTTATTTTTTTAAATCATTTTAAAATTTCCATCTATTCGAACAATTTAAACAAGTAACAAATGTTGTCATTGGTTCATCTGCTGAACGCGTCTGCATCTGGAAATAAACACAATTATTAAGCTTACATTTACCACATTTAAACATACTTGTTCCTTGCTGTTCTTTTTCTTTTCCAAGCATTGCCATCTTTTTAGCATTTTTTAATAATAAACTTTCCCATAATTCAGGATAAAGGTGTTCGGGTTTCATAGTAATTAAAGTTTCTGGCTCCCAATAGTTATATTTTAATTTATCTAAAACAAAAGCTGAATTATTATTATAATAAATATTTCCCATTATTTTAGTGTACTTGTTTTTATACAGTTCCTTAAAATATTTATTGTTCCATGTACGTTCTATTTGTTTTTGACGGGCTTCTCTAATTGTCACATTATAAATACTCTTTTCTATAATATCTGGCATTTTTAAAATTTCATGTTTCCATGTAGGACTTGTAATTTTAAAAATACGTAAACGTTCTGTAATATCTACATCAAAAATTGTTTGATCAAGTTTATGGAGAAAATCACTGGTGTCAATATTCCATGTATAACCTTGAAAGATTTCTTTTATCTTATTTAAACAATGATTACGTATTTCACTCATTTTTTAAAACAATTTAAATATATAAATGTTTACTTTTATAACTGTTTACTTTTTAAGTAAAAAAAGTTTTGTAAAAAAATTGCTTAAAAGAAATGAAAATACCTGTTTTCCCTAATTTAGGAAATACTTGTTATCTTAATTCTGTTTTACAATGTTTTGTTTATAATGATCTTGACCTGACCCAAGACTCACCTTTTATAAATGAAATAAAACAAATTAAAACATTTGTTGATTTAACTGAAAATAATGAACATACTGCCTGTCTTTATAACCTAAAACAACTTATAAGTATACTTCCTTTTAAAAGATTTGAACAGCAAGATACTCATGAATGTATTCTCCATTTTCTTGAACATTTTCCTGGACCAAATTACCATGGAGAAACAAAAACAACAATTTGTTGTTTAAATTGTAATCAATCAAAAATGGTGTTTGAAGACTTCAACTCCATAAACCTGAACGTCCCGCTGGAAAAATCTGATGTAACTAGCCTTTTTGTTAATTATCTTAAAAAAGAAACACACGACTGTCCAGATAACTTATATTTTTGCGAACATTGTAAATCTAAACAAAAATATACTAAAAAGATTTCACTTAATAGACTTCCTAAAACACTTATTATTGTACTAAAACGTTATACTTTCACTGGTGAAAAAATTATTTCAGAAGTTGAATTTCCTGAGACTATGCTTGTAAAAGAAAGTTTAACTAAAAATATTGTACGGTATCATTTAAAAAGTATAATAAATCATTTTGGTAATTTATATTCTGGTCATTATACAAATTATATAAAACTAAATAATATGTGGTTGTTTATAGATGATGAAAAGGTTGTTCCAGCAAAGTACAATTTTAAAGATGCTTACATACTTTTTTATTCATTATAAGTTATTCTTGATGAATAACTCGGTCCTTAAAGTAAATTCTTTTTTTATTGCCTATAAAATCCATACCTAACACACTGTTCAATTTTACAAATTCTTGATTCATTTCTGGATTCTTAGAAAGAGTTGATGTATTGTTACGAGTAACTGTTAAAAAGGTTGCTGGGTTAGCTCCAGGAATCGTCTTTCCATTGTAGAATACTCTTTTATTTGATTTAAGATATCCAAATTTTAGTTTATGGAAATCTGTTTCACCTGGAAATAAAACAAGGTCTTGGCCTTTGTATACAACTTTTCCGTTTCTTATGTAATATCCAGGACGGGGATTATCTCCGTATACATTTCCAAATGGTTTTTTGTTTATGGATTCTGATTGTACGTTGCCCATAATAAAGTTTAAAGAATTAAAATACTTTATTTTCAAATGGAAATCGTTATATTTCGTAAAAATGAGATTTCTGAGAAATTATTTGAAAATCAAGTGGTTTATATAACAGATACTCTTAATGTAAAACAAGAATGTTATGGAAACTATATTGAATTAGATGCAACGAAAGCACGTCTTGATTATTTAGATAAAAAAGATGAAAAAATTCGTAGAGCAGCTGCCAAGTATCTCCATGAACATGAACTTGTTAAAATTATTTGTAAAAAGCAAGTTATCTCACGTGCTTATTTTAAACTTTATGAAATGATTTATTTTGAACCTTTAATTAGAAACCAGAGTCTTGATTGTTTTTTTATTTGTGAAGCACCTGGTGGTTTTATTGAATGTGTTTCTGATATTCGTAGAAAAAAGAACCTTCAAACAAAATTTATAAGTATTTCTAAATTAGACAACTATATAAAATATGGAAATTACCTTGACCACGATTCTTTACTTTATGGAGATGTCACTGATATAACCACAATAGATCAAACAATAAGATTAACACAACAACGTTTTCCTAATGGTTTTGATCTTATAACAGCTGATGGAGGATTTGATGTAAAAGTATTTGTTGCCCAAGAGATGTTAAGTAGTAAACTGTTACTTTGTGAAATTTACCTTGCTATATCAACACAAAAAAAGAATGGAATATTTATAATAAAATTTTTTGATATGTTTTCACACAATAGCGTTGTTTATTATCTTATGCTATGTTCAATGTACGATTACGTGAAGATTATTAAACCAAAAAGTTCACGTAATTGTAATTCAGAAAGGTATCTTATCTGTTATAATTTCAAAGGGGGGTATTTAAAAAATCAGATTCGTGAAATTATTGAAAATTTTCAGTTAAATGAAACTCATTGTACAAAGGTTTTTCCCAATTTACAATTACCCAATCTAGAAAAGTTAAAATCATTTAATAATATTTTAGTGTATGAACAGATAAAAATAATTCGAGAATCCATAAAAATGGTACAATCAAAATCTAATTATCTTCAAAATTTATTATTGAGTATCTTTATGGATCGTGGACCTGAAATAAATAAAGTTTATACAATTGTACAATACAAAAATATACTTGCTTCGAGAATTAAGAAGTGTATGGATTTTCTCCGAGTTTACGGAATCCATACCCATCAATTTATTGGATTTGATTTTAAAATTAATTAATTATCTTTTTTCGACACATTGGACAATCTGAGTGGTCTTTACGAAACCAACGATCAATACATCGTTTATGGAAACAATGACCACATTCTAATTTTCTGTAAAATTCATTTTCTTTAAATGGTTCAATACAAATTGGACAATCTGTTTGTATAAGTGTGTCATCTTTTTTTACTTTTTTATATTTTCCTATATTTTTTATTTGTGTACGTCTGTCTGATTGAGTATTACCAAAACGCGTAACTACT